>Ga0302157_10005871_pt1 | contig 12848 bp, 10 predicted proteins | sample I_Bog_N3_3_FD_193502 | JGI IMG/M metagenome (GOLD analysis project Ga0302157, IMG submission 193502) | Peat permafrost microbial communities from Stordalen Mire near Abisko, Sweden - I_Bog_N3_3 | ecosystem: Environmental > Terrestrial > Soil > Wetlands > Peat | place: Sweden: Abisko, Stordalen...
TGGAGCTCGTCCGGGAGCCGGGCGTCCACGCGGAGATGTCGACCAACGGGACGATCCGGATCCCGCTCGGCGTCCTGTTCGCCGGCCAGCATCGCGAGGCGCTCGTCCGCGCGCGCTTCCGCAACGCGAGCGACTGGGCCCAGGGACCCAAGCCCATCGCCAGCGTGCGGCTCCACTTCCGCGACCCGAGCGAGGGCGACCTCGACCGCGTCCAGGAGGTCGTCGCACGGGTGGAGTCCACCCACGACTCCGCCGCCGTCGCCGCACACGCGAACGCCCGCACCCAGTCGATCATCGCGGTCCAGGACGCGGCCAACCTGCAGATCCACGCCGCCGAGGAGGTCAACCAGGGCCAGTTCGCCGCGGCGGACAAGGCGCTCGCCGTCGCCCAGCAGAAGCTCGAGGCTCAGGCGAGCAACGTGAAGGACGATGTCCAGCGCCAGCGGCTGACCCACGCCGCCGCGGGCCTCGCGTCCGCCCGCGCCTCGACAGCGGGCGCCGCCGCTGCTCCTGCACCGATGCGGCGCGAGAAGGCGCTCGAGCTCAACAGCGCAGGCATGCACGACAACGGGTTCTAGAGGTCACCTCGGAGTGAAGAGCGAGCTCGGCCCCCGGCTCGGCTCGCCGGCGTCGTGCTGGCCCGCGTGATCCCAGAGCGGGCTCTGTTGCAGGAGCTTGGCGACGAGCGCGGTCCACCCCGTCTGGTGGCTCGCGCCGAGCCCGGCGCCCGTGTCCCCGTGGAAGTACTCGTAGAAGGTGACGAGATCGCGAAAGCGCGGGTCGTCTGCGTGACCGTGGGTGCCGTCCGCGGGGCGCCGCCCGTCGGACCTGGGAACGAAGAGGCTCGTGATGCGCCGCGAGAGCTCGCAGGCGACCTCCCAGAGCGTGAGCCAGGTGCCCGACCGCGTCGGACACTCCACGCGTAGCTCGTCGCCGTAGTAGTGGTGGTACTTCTGCAAGGACTCGATGATGAGGTAGTTCACCGGGAGCCACACCGGGCCCCGCCAGTTCGAGTTGCCGCCGAACAGCCCACTCGACGAGTCGCCCGGCTCGTAGTCGACGCGGTGGACGACGCCGCCGATCGTCGCCACGTACGGGTGGTCCTTGTGGACCCGCGACAGCGCGCGCACGCCGTACGGCGAGAGAAACTCGTCCTCGTCGAGCATCTTGCGGAGAACGCGGACGAGCTTCTCGCGGTCGAGGATCGAGAGGAGCCTGCGCTCGCCTACCCCAGTCTCGTCGATGGACGCCACGTGCTGTGCGAGCTCCGGCCGGTTCTCGATGAGCCATCGCATCCGCTTCACGAAGCCGGGGAACCGCTCGAGCACGCTGGGCTCGAGGTTGTCGACCGCGAAGAGCGGAATGAGGCCGACCATCGACCTGACCTTCATGGGCGCGCTCGTCCCGTCGGGCATGTGGAGGACGTCGTAGAAGAAGCCATCCTCCTCGTCCCACAGCCGGATCCCCTCCTGCGCGACGTTGTTCATCGCGTGGGCGATGAAGAGGAAGTGCTCGAAGAACTTGGTCGCCACGTCCTGGTAGCTCGCGTTGTCCTTGGCGAGCTCGAGGGCGATGGTGAGCAGGTTCAGGCAGTACATGCCCATCCAGCTCGTGGCGTCCGCCTGCTCGAGCAGCCCTCCCTGCGGGAGCGGGGCGTTGGATCGGTCAAACACGCCGATGTTGTCGAGGCCCAGGAACCCGCCCTCGAACACGTTGTTCCCGGACGTGTCCTTGCGGTTCACCCACCAGGTGAAGTTGAGCATCAGCTTGTGGAAGACTCCCTCGAGGAAGGCTTTGTCAGGCTGCCCGCCCTGGCGGCGATCGATCTGGTAGACGCGCAAGGCGGCCCACGCGTGCACGGGCGGGTTCACGTCGCCGAACTGCCACTCGTACGCGGGCAGCTGGCCGTTCGGGTGCATGTACCATTCACGCAAGAGGAGCGAGAGCTGCTGCTTGGCGAAATCTGGGTCGAGGAGCGCGATGGGGATGCTGTGGAACGCCAGATCCCACGCGGCGTACCAGGGGTACTCCCACTTGTCGGGTACCGAGAGGATCTCGCTGTTGTAGAGGTGGGTCCACTGGTGGTTACGGGCTCGCTTGCGCCCGGCGGGTGGCGGCGGGAACGCAGCGTCGCCGCGGAGCCACCGGTCGATGTCGAAGTGGTAGAATTGCTCCGACCAGAAGAGGCCCGCCATCGCCTGGCGGTAGACGCGCCTTTCCGCGTCGCCGAGCTTCCGGGGGATGGCCGCCTCGTAGACCTCGTCCGCCTCCGCGATCCGCTCGGCCACGATGGCGTCGAAGTCCTCGAACGACCCCTGGGTCAGCTCCGGCCGGAGGCGCAGGCGAAGGACGACGGACTCACCGTGCCGGAGCCGGAGGACGTAGCGCGCGGCCGCCTTCGTCCCGACGTGGGCGGGGTTCACCGCGTCCGGGTTGCCGCGGCATACGTACTCGTGGAAGCCGTCCTTCACGAACGGCGAGCGGTTCGGCTGCCCCCAGAGCACGCGCTCGTTCGTCTCGTTCTCCGTGAAGAGCAGCTCGCGTGGCCCGTCGGCGTAGAGCCAGCGCCGGCCGAGGTGGGCGTGCTCCGCCAGGATGACGTGCTGGCCCCCGGCGTCGATGGCGCTCAGCCTGGGCTTGGCGGGCCCCGGCGGCTCCGCCCAGCTCCACGTGTTGCGAAACCAGAGCGTGGGCAGCACCTCGAGGCTCGCCTCGGGGCCGTGGTTGGTGATGGTGAAGCGCGCGAGGACGTCCTCGACGTCGGCCTTCGCGTACTCGACCTGGACGTCGAAGTAATGATCGCCTCCGAAGACCCCCGTGTCCCAGATCGAGGGCTCCGGCGCGAGCCGCCCGGCGGCGGCGGCCTTCGCGCGGAGCTCCGCGTACGGAAACGGCGCGTGCGGGTACTTGTAGAGCGCCTTGCAGTACGAGTGCGTCGGCGTCCCGTCGAGGTACCAGTAGAGCTCCTTCACGGCCTCGCCGTGGTTGCCCTCCGGGCCCGAGAGGCCGAAGAGTCGCTCCTTCAGGAAAGGATCCCGACCGTTCCAGAGTGAGACGGCGAAGTGTAGCAACCCGCGGTTGTCGCAGAGGCCGAGCAGACCGTCCTCCCCCCACCGGTAGGCACGAGACCGCGCGTGCTCGTGCGAGAGGTAGCGCCACGCGTCGCCGTCGGCAGAGTAGTCCTCGCGGACCGTGCCCCACTGCCGCTCGCTGAGGTACGTGCCCCATCGCCGCCACTTCTTGCCGGCGCGCGCCTCTTCAAGCCGGTGACGCTCCGCGACTCGCTTGCCCTTGGCCATGTGAGCACAATCCTATACGGAGGCGCCCGCCGAAGGGACCGCCGCGAGCGGGTCCGTCCACTTCCACGCATCGAGCTGGACGTGGTTGCGCTACATTCGAAAGGTGAGCGAGGAGCCGCCTTACAGAACCCTGACGGTGCAGCTGCCCCAGCAGGTCCCCGCCGCGCCTCCTTCACAGCCTCAGGTCGGCCCGCCGCCGTCGTCGTTCATCCCGGTGCAGTTTCCTCAGGCCGGAAACGTGCTCAGCTCGGCGAAGGGGACCTACCAGGTCCGGAGGGTCCTCGGCTCGGGCGAGTTCGGCGCCGTCTACGAATGCATCGGTCCGTTCGACCAGGTGTACGCCGTGAAGATGGTGCGGCCCGCCAACCGTCCCTATGCCGACGTCCATGCCGAGTGGGTGCGCGAGGTTCAGACTCTGATGAGCCTGCGCCACCCGAACGTCGTCTACATCCACGACGCCTTCGAGCAGAACTACCTCTTCTTCCTCGCCCTCGAGCGATGCGACCACGCGCTCACCGAGATGCTCGGCACCCCGATGCAGGAGGGCCTCGTCATCGAGCTCGCTCGCCAGCTGCTGGCCGCCGTGCAGTTCCTCCACGACACGGACATCGTCCACGACGACCTGCACCCGGGCAACGTGCTCATCACGCACGCCGATCGGCCCATCGTGAAGATCAGCGACTTCGGCATCAGCCACGAGCTGCGCGGCGCATCGGCGATCCGGCCGAACGTCGTCCACCACGCGATCATGGCCCCGGAGATCCTGGCGACCGGCTACACGAGCAAGCAGAGCGATCTCTACCAGGTCGGCCTCCTCCTCTACTGGATGGTCGCCGGGCGACCCGCCATCCAGACCGAGGCGCCTTACGCCGAGCTCGTGAGGCAGGTGGCCGACGGAGACGCCCGGAAGCACGCCGAGGCGCTCGGGACCCCGATCGGCGCGCTCATCGCGAAGATGCTCAGGCGGCGTGAGGCGTACCGGTACACTTCCGCCCGGGAAGTCTGGGCCGACCTTCGCGAGCTGCCTGCCTGGCAAACGCGCGCGCTCTTTCCTGCGAAATAGGCGAAGCTTGTCCTAAGGTAGGCGCAGGATGGAGTCCCTCGGTGAAGCGACGTTGACCCAGCGGGCCGAGCAAATCGCGCGCGCGCTCGGTGTCTTCTTCGTCGAGACGCGCATCCCGACGATCGCCGTGACGCGGGAGGGGCGCTTCGTCGCGGCGAACCGGGCGGCGGTCGACCAGTACGGCTACTCGCTGTCCGAGCTCGTGACCATGCGCATCCACGACTTCATCGCGGACAGCGCCCGGCGAGCGCGTGTCGAGGCCGACCTCGACGCAACCGTCGAGGGAAGCGGCGATCTGGTGCTCGAGCGCAGGCCGCACCGCCGCAAGGATGGAAGCATCCTGTGGGTCGTGCCCACCGCTGCTCCGATCGCGGTGGAAGGCGTCGTGTACATCGTGTCCGCACTGAAGGACGTGACCGCCCTGCTCGAGGCGGAGGCCCGCGTCCGCGAGCTCGAGCTCCGAGCTCAGGCCGACCGGGACCGGGCGGAGCTGCTCTGGCAAGCCGCGAGTGAGCAGCTCACCGACGGCGCCGCGCTCTTCGACGAACATCTGCGCGTCGTCCGGTGCAACAGCGCGCTCGCCACGCTGCTGAGGAGGCCGCTCACCGAGCTCGTGGGGCGGACGTGCCGCGAGCTGTTCGGGCACTGCCGGTGGGTGGAGGGCCTCTGCCCTCACGCGATCGCCCTCGCGGAGCAAAGGCGAGTCGTGTACGAGATTCACGGGCGCATGGCGGATCGGCCCCTGCGGATCGAGATCGTCCCGGCGCCCAACAGCCGCCCGCACTTCGCGCTCGTCCACATCGCGCACGACCTGAGCGAGGAGAGGGAGACGCGCTCGCGCCTCATCGCCGCCGACCGACTGGCGACCATCGGACGCCTCGCCGCCGGCGTCGCTCACGAGGTGAACAACCCCGCGGCCTTCGTCACGGTCAACTTGGGCGTGCTCCGCGACCGCTTCGCAGCCGGCACCGCCGGGTCCACGGACGTCCTCGCGATGCTCGACGAGTCGCTCGTGGGAATGCACCGCATTCGCGACATCGTCCGCGACCTCAAGGGCCTGTCACGCGAACGCTCGAGGGAGCACGTCGATCTCTCCGCCGTGGTCGCGAGCGCTCTGCGGATGGCGGCGCACGAGACACGCGGGCGCGCCGTCGTCGAGAAGCACCTCGAGCCGGGGCTCTTCGCCAACGTTCGCGGCGGGCGCATCACGCAAGTCGTGCTCAACCTCGTGGTCAACGCGGCGCAGGCGGTACCCTCGGGCAACCCCGCCAAGCAGCGCATCGTCGTCCGCACATGGCGTGAGGGCGAGAGCGCCAAGATCGAGGTCTGCGATACGGGCACCGGCGTCCCAAGCGACCTCGCCGAGCGTATCTTCGAGCCCTTCTTCACCACACGCGAGACGACCGGCGGCACTGGGCTCGGCCTGTGGCTCGCGCGCGAGATCGTCCACGAGGAGGGGGGCACCATACAGGCCGGCAACGTGAGCGGCGGCGGCGCGCGCTTCGTCGTCGAGCTCCCGACCGCCGAGTCCGCGCTCGACGCACCCGCCACGGCCGTGCAGTCGTTCCGCGTCTCGTGATACGTTGAGGCGGTGGCGCGGGGGTCGCTTGGCTTCGGCATCGTACGGTCGGTCGACGCGACGTTGGGGCGCGCACGGCTCGCGGAGCTCTGCACGGTCCTGACCGAGGAGATAGGCGTCCTCTTCGTCCCCCATCACCCCCACAGCTACCGGAGACTCGCCGAGGAGTTCGACACCGGAGAGGTGAGCATCGCGTGGCTGCCACCCATCGTCAGCTGGCAGCTCCAGGACGGCGCCCGTGCGTCGGTCCTCGCGTTGCCGGCGAGGCGCGGCTCGCTCTCCTACTGCGCGGCCATCTTCGCGCGCCCCGATGGTCCTCAGACGCTCGCCGAGCTCGCACGTCGACGCATGGCCTGGGTCGACCCGGACAGCTCCTCCGGATACCTCGTCCCGCGGCTGTGCCTGCAGGGAGCTGGCCTCGACGTCGGGCGCCTCTTCGCGCAGGAGAGCTTCTTGATGAGCCACTCCGCCGTCGTCGACGCGGTCCTGGCGGGCCGCTTCGATGCCGGCGCCACGTACTGCCAGCCGCACGGCGTCCACGGTAAGCCGCGCGGGGCGTGGGGCGACGCCCCCGTCCACGTGCTCACGACGAGCGGAGCCATCCCGAACGACGCCATCGTCGTGTCCCGGGCAGTCGCCGCCGATGTGCGCTCCAAGATCCTGCGGTGGCTGCTCAATCTGCAGACGCCGCGAGCGAAGAGCCTGTGCAGCGACCTGTTCGGTGCCGAGGGGTTCCGCATCGCGACACCGGAGCACTTCGAGCCCTTGCGGCGCATCCTCATCGCCGCGCGAGCTCACGGCTCGATGCCGCCCCCGCCGCCGGGCGGCTCGGTGCCACCCCCGGCGGGTGGTCCCCCGCCAGGCCGAATGCCTCCCCTCCGTTGAGCCTACGGTTGGGCGGCCGCCCAGGCGGCAATCGCTACCCGGTCCGCCTCGGCGAGCGCGTGGCCCTGGGGGGGCATCGTGCGCCGCACGAGCACGCGATCCCGAATCATCGCACGCTCCGACTGCCATCCCTCGGCGGTCGACAGATCCGTGCCGGACTCGCCGTTCGGCAAGTGGCAGGCGGAGCACGCGCGAGCGAACACGGCGGCCAGGCTCTGGTTCCACACGGCCCCGAGCGCCGGCTCCGGGTCCGTGCGGGCGAACCGCTTTAGCGACGTCCCCGCCATGACCCACACGTCTCCGCTCGGCGACGCCGCGAGCCTCGCGTCTTGCGCCACTCTCGCGCCCGTGGTCTCGGCCACCTTGTCGCCGTCGATGACGCCTAGCTCGGTCCCATCGGCGAACCACACGTGCTCCCCCGAAGCAACGAGGCCATGGAGCGACGCTCCATCTGCTTCGTAGATCAGTGCGAGCTGACCTCTCGCGTCGGCCGCGTAGAGGGCGCGCGGTGTCATGGCGTAGAGCCGCCCGTTCGGAGCGAGCGCGGCGCGCTTCGCGTCACGTAGCGCGAAGCTCGTGACCGTCTTCGCGCCCGCGTTCAGCAGCTCGAGGCCGCTGGGCACGATCCAGGCACCGAACCCGCCTCCGCCCACGAGCTCCGAGGGCAGACAGCCCGCGGGTGCCGTGCGCTCCGGGCACGTAACCCCGTAGCGCGTCACCTGACGTCCATCGGCGAGCGCCACCTCCCCACCCTCGAGGAAGCCGACGAAACCGGGGCCGAGCACCGCCGCCGTGCGAACCGCCTTGCTTCCGAGCCCGTAGCGCTCGGACACGTCCTCGAAGGAGCTCCGCCCGTGGAGATAGTAGACTCGACCCTTGCCGTCGATTCCGACGATCCACTGGGCCGAGCCGTCGGCCCCGTAGATGGTGTCGGCATCGACCCAGCCCTTCACCGCGCGATCGACGGCGACGACCGCGCGGGACGAGAACACTGTCGCGCGATCGTCGGCGAAGACCGCCACGACGTCCCCCGTGTCCGCCACGGCGCGTACGTCCCCGAGCTCCGCCGCCGCCGGGTTCCACTCGACCGGCCGGACGCTCACCTGCCCCACCACACCGGCCGCGCGGGTGTGAGGACCGACCCCGCACGCGGTCAGGGTAGCGGCCAGCGCGACGTTCGCGGCGACGCTCACGAAGAAGCGACCCACAGGAGCGCTCATAATCTCAGCAGCTCCTTCACGACCTCGCCGTCGCGCATGTACTTGCGTGGATCGACTCCGAACGCGCTGACGAACGTGGCAAGTAGGTCGGGGGGAGCGATGGCCCGCTCGCCGTCGGCGAACTTCTTGACCGGCGCGGGCAAGAGCTGCTCGAGGTCCGTCTTGCCGAAGACGAAGTTCGACCGGAAGCGCGGAGACACCACGAGGGCCGAGTTGTTCGGGTAGTGGTCCCGCCCGAGCGCGAGGTTCACCTGCGGGGTGCGGCAGAAGTCACTCACCACGAGGATGTGCGTGTGCTCGGACAGCTTGTGTCCCTGGACGAGGGGGTGCGGTGTACGGTCGAGTGACTTGACGAGGAGCGCCACGAGCTCGAACGTCTCTTGCTGGAGCTGCGCCTGGGTCCGGTAGTTGTTGCCGTGCGTATCGAAGCCCCCGACGGCGAAGCTGACGCAGCGGACGAGGTTACGCTTGATCGACTCGACGGCGAACGCGGCGTTCACGGCGGCTCCCCGCGTGAAGCGGCGTGTGTAGTTGAGCTCCGGGTGGGCCTTCTGGAGGCCCCCGGTCGTGAAGACGTCCTGGAGGTGGCTGTCCAGCATGTGCCTCACGCCCTCGTACTGGAGCGCGAGCCCATCGAGGACGTCCGGATAGGTCGAGCGCTTGGCGAGGTCGCGCGCCTCCTCCGAGAGCATCGCCGTCACGAGGTCGCGCTCCGGGTTGGCGTCGTACTGCTGCGCGCGCGTCACCGTGCGGGCGATGGATCCAACGTCGTCGATGGCGAGCGGAACGACGCGGCGGTCGAGATCCGCGCCGACGTACGCCGAGGGGAAGCGTACGGACACCGTCGGCAGGAGCTGATCTCGGCCAAGCTCGTTGGAAAGCATGGTGTCGATGCTGGAGGCTGCGACGCGACCGCCCTGAGGGTGCCGGCCGGTCGTCGAGAAGAGCTGGCCGTCGGGGTGCGCGACGGTGTTCATGGCGAGGCCGTTGATGACTGTCAGGCGGTCGGGCATGTCCGCTAGGTCACCGATACCGGGGCCGAACACGAGGTTGGACCCCGCGGGCCTGACGAGCTGAAAGGACTTCTCACCATCCACGAGCGGGGCGTCGACCCATCGGCGCAGCTGCGAGGTGTCCGTGTTCGTCGTCGACGCGGGGTGCACGATGCCCTTGGCCTCGTTGCGCGGATCGGCCCACAACGTCACGTCCCAGCCGCCCGCCGCGATGATGAAGACGAAGAACTCCGTCTCGCTCGCCTTGGCGACGTCCGCGAGCGATTGCCTCGACGGCAAGCCCACCGCCGCGAGCCCGAGTCCTCCCGACAGCACCTTCAAGAACGTTCGTCGTGTCGTCATGGTGCGTGCCTCAGTAGAGGTGAAACTCAGGGTGACGGACAAGGCCGTAACAGACGCCCGCCCACCCGGCCTCGTCGGGGGTGAACCGAGACTTCGGCGACGTCTTGGCGTGCTCGCTCACGAGATCGCGATAGAGCTGAAAGAAGCGTGCGGTGCGCTGCGGAGGCGCGAGCGCGGCGGGGTACCCGAGGAAGGTGCGATGGAGGACGTCGAAGCGCGGACCGAACGCCTTGGCGTCGACTGTGCCCTTTGGCAGGTCGAAGGCGAAGATGAGCCGGTCTTGCACCGGCAGCGGGGCCTTGCCCTTGAGATCGTGCTCGAGCGCGCGATCGCAGAGCGCGATACCGAGGCGCTCGAAAGCCGCGACCATCAGCGCGTTGGTCTGCGTTTGTCTTGGGATGTCGAAGCGGTAGTCCGGGAAGCCGAGCGCGGACACGTAGTCGTCCCACGAATCGAACACGCTGCCGCCGTCGCCCGCCTTGGCTCGCTTCTGCGCGTCGACCGGCAGGAGCCCGCCGAAGAGCTGCAGGTAGGTGCGCATGTAGACCTCGGGGGGAACCATGCGCAGGTTCTCCTTGCGCGCCGTGTCCTCGGCGGCGACGCCGTTCGCCACGAGAGGCAACGGCGCGGACGGCGGGACCATCTCGGGCGGCCTCCCGCACGACGTCAGCCCGAGGAGCAGCACCGCTGCACCAGCATACGCGCGCGTCACGGCGCCCCCCGCCAGGTGGTCGAGCTCATGTTGTTCGCCTTGCGGTACGAGTCCGATCGCACGATCCCCTTCACGAGGGTGCGCATCCGGTAGCCCGACTTGACGAAGTCGCTCGTCAGCCCCCGAACCAGCGTGTCGTCGTCCGGCGAGATCGGCCGGCCCAGGAACGACGAGGTGACCTGCTGCACCGCGCACTGTGCAAACTCGGGCGTCTGCGTGATGTCCCGGCCCGCGCCCGCCGGCGTCTCGTCGGCGTGGGCAGGCGACGAGTATGCGCTCCGCAGCATCGCGCCGTGGTCGTCGGCGAAGGCGACGTCGTAGAGGGCGTTGCACGGTCCGTTCAGGTGACCGTTTCGGTCCTTCTTGCAGGTCGGGTTTCGTGCAGGGAACTCGGCCTCGGGCAAGAAGACGAAGCTTGCCGGCTCGACGCGTGCAAAGTACGCCGCGAGCGGCTCGAGGGTCGCGTGGCACGTCGCGCAGCCGGGACGGATCGTCAGATTCGGCTCATCCGACGGCAAGAGCTCCGCCTTGTCGGAGATGAACGACTTGCACATGAACACGTTGTAGAGGACGGCGCCGCGCGCGCGCGCCGAGGCGTACTTCTGGAGGAACATGGGCGTCGTGAGCAAGCCTGCCGAGTGAGGGCCCCGGTCAGCGACCATCTTCCAGGTCCCCACGTCCGTCGGCTCGAGATCCGGGGGGACGTTCTTCGGGTCGAAGAGCGGCTCCATCTCCGTCTTCATGCCGAAGTTTGCCTCCGGCCCGCAGCAGTTGCCGCGCTGGACGATCCTGTAGAACTGAGAGAGCGGGCCGTTCACGAACGTCCGGTGCCCCGTGAGGATCTCGCGGAAGTCCCGATCCTCCTGGAAGAGATCGCCGAGGAGGCGCACCGCTTCGCGCGACCACCAGTACGGGAACCAGCGGGAGGCCGGCTGGCGCGCCTCGTCGAGGGGCATCCCCGGGCCGAGCGGCATGTGGTTCGGGTAGTAGAAGGCGGGTGAGTCGAAGTTGAAGCCCGTGCTCGGCTCGCATCGCTCGAGACCGACGCCGCACCCGCAGTCGACCGCGTAGTCGAGCCCCATGCGCGTGGCGCACTCGACGGCCTCACCCGCGTGCTCCATGGCGTACTTGCTGTCGACCGGCGCGGCCTTGAGTCGTCCGCCGGGAAACTTGGAGGGCGTGCCCGCGAGAGCCGGTGCTGCGGCGGCGGCCATCGATCCCATGGGAGCAGGCATCGCGGGTGCCCCGTTCGGGAGGGCATGTTGCGACGTGGAGCCCGGGGCAACCACCTTCGCGGGCGCGAGCGGCTTCCCACTGACCGGCGGCGCAGGAGCGCCCGGCTTTGCCCGGGCCCGGCTTGACGGCCGGCGCGGGCGCGCCGGGCGGCTTGCGCCCGCTCGCGTAGACATGACCCACGTCCATGCCTTGCGCCTCCTCCTTGCAGACCCTCACGGCCGTCGTCGGCTTGCCATCCGGCTCGCTAAGGAGTCCCTCCACGGGGCGGTACTCGGGGTCGGGGTTCGGCCATCCGGCGCCGTAGAGCTGGGAGGGAGTCCAGCTCTTGTAGTCCTTGTAGAGCCACCAGGGCTTCACGAGCATCGTGTACTGGTCGAGGAGCTTCTGCGGGACCTTCTTCGGCGTGCCCACCGCCTCGGCTCCAGGCCGGATGACGAGGCCCGTCTCATCCGGGGAGAGACAGAAGTCGGCGTCGGTGGCTTCGCGTGGGCGCCGCTGGCCGCCTCGGTAGAAGACGTACATCGGCTTCCCATCCGGTCCGGCAATCGAAGCCCTGAAGAGCTGGGCGGGCGGATCGGAGAAGGTGAGGTTGGGCTCGAGCCGCAGGAGGTCCATGTAGATGCGGGTCAGGCGCTCGACGTACCCCGGTCCTGTGACGTGGCCGTCGATCCAGTGGTCGAGGTTCCAGTCGGCTCGCTCGGTGGCCGCGATCTCCTCGCGCGTCGGGGCGCGTCCGGTCAGATCGATGGCGACGGTCCGGAAGTGCCGGTAGTCGTCGAGCGTGCGAGAGACGGTGGGAGGAGCGCTCGCGGCATCGAGCGCGAACACCGCGGGCACGAGCGCCACCAGGATGGAGAGGAGCGACAGGCGCGGAAGAGCGCGAGGGAGTCGAAGCACGGGAAGCATCTCCTGAGGAGCGACAGAAGCGGCAGGGACCAGGGAGCGATCTTACCTCGTGATGGTAGACGGACTGGCGCCCGGCCGTATGCAGTGTCTTGCTTCCGCGATCAGCGGCTCGCCGGGCGGCGCCTTGGCGCGTAGACTCCCCGAGGTGAGAAGACTCCATGCTGGGGGAAGCTTCCGGACGCGCGGGCTGGCCGTGGCGACCGTCGTGCTCGCGATCGCGTGCACGACGACGAGCGCGCCCGACAACGACGGCGGACCGCCCGCTCCGGTGTTCTGTCAGACCGACGCGCAGTGCCCGTCGGGGACCAACTGCACCTTCCCCATCGACGTCGGGTGCACCGCCCTCGGCGAGTGCCGGGACGTGTCGATGCTGGGTGACCCGGCGGACGGCGAGTGCACGCCCGCCGGCCCCGCCTGCGCGTGCAACGGGCAGACAATCCAGGTGCCGGCGTGCTGGGACTCCCTCGCGCCCGTCGCTGTGTTCAGCCTGGGTCCTTGCGGCGTCGGAGACGCCGGCGTCGGCGACGGCGCGACGAAGGACTGAGGCGCCCGGTGGAGAGCGCGTCGTCCCGCATGTTCCGTCGCGAAGCCTT
>Ga0302157_10005876_pt1 | contig 12846 bp, 7 predicted proteins | sample I_Bog_N3_3_FD_193502 | JGI IMG/M metagenome (GOLD analysis project Ga0302157, IMG submission 193502) | Peat permafrost microbial communities from Stordalen Mire near Abisko, Sweden - I_Bog_N3_3 | ecosystem: Environmental > Terrestrial > Soil > Wetlands > Peat | place: Sweden: Abisko, Stordalen...
ATCCGAAATCCAACCCCGGAACGGCCCCATCGTCGAAAGCGCACTAGCGATGGCCGCGCCGCGGCGTCAGTCCGCGCCCGCCGCGCGGACCTGCGGTTTCGTCACGTCCTGAATGTTCAGGCAGAATGCGCAGACCACCGCGGCAAGCAGCGCCAGCAACGCCATGCCGAACAGGCCGCCGGCGTAACTGCCGGTGAAATCCTTGATCGCCCCCACATACCAGGGCCCGAAGAAGCCGCCCAGATTGCCGATCGAGTTGATCCAGGCCAGCGCGCCCGCCGCGGCCGTACCGGTCAGGAACATCGGCGGCATCGACCAGAACGGACCTTTGGAGCCATAGAAGCCGATCGCCGCGATCGACATGCCCACCAGCGCCCACCAGGTGCCGAGGGTGAAGCCGGCGAGCACGAGACCGGCAGTCGAGACGGCGCAGGCGGTCAGCAGGTTCCAGCGGCGCTCCTGCATCCGGTCGGACAGGCGGCCCCACAGCACCAGGCTGAGAGCACCGAAGAGGTAGGGGATCGCGGTGAGCCAGCCGACCGTCATGTTGCTGAACGTGCCGAGCGATTTGATGATCTGGGGAATGAAGAACAGCATCCCCAGGCTCGCGGTCACGATGCCGAAATAGTTCAGCGCCAGCAGCAGGACCCGCGGGTTATAGAGGCCCTCCCAAAGGTTGAAGACCCGCACCGCTTCTTTTGCCGCCCGTTCGTTGGCCAGGCGGTTCGCCAGCCAGGATTTCTCCGCCGCCGACAGAAAACGGGCCTGTTCCGGCCGGTCGGTCATGACGAACAGGGTTGCCAGGCCGAGGATCACGGTGGGGATGGCCTCGGCGATATACATGATCTGCCAGCCGCGCAGGCCCAGCATGCCGTCGAGGCTGAGCAGCGCGGTGGAGATCGGCGCGCCGCCGGCCACCGCAATGACGAAGCCGGCCAGCAGGCCGGAAACGATGCGGGCGTGGTGGACCGCCGGGAACCAGTAGGTGAAATACAGCACCATGCCGGGGAAGAAACCAGCCTCGGCGACGCCCAGCAGCGCGCGCACGACGGTGAAGCTGGTGGGTCCGGTGACGAGCGCGGTGCAGCCGGCCAGGATGCCCCAGGTGATCATGATGCGCGCGATCCAAAGCCGGGCGCCAACCTTTTCCATGATGATGTTGCTGGGGAGCTCGAAGACGAAGTAGCCCCAGTAGAAGCTGCCGGCGGCGAAGCCGTATTCGGTCGCGGTGAGGCCAAGATCGCCGCGCATGGTCAGGGCGGCGAAGCTCACGTTGATCCGGTCCATGTAGCACAGCGCGTAGCAGACGAAGGCAAACGGCAGCAGGCGCCAGTAGATTTTGCGCATCGCCGACTTTTCGATCGCATTGTCCATTCCAGTCGCTCCCCGTTGGTGCCGGACGTGCCGACGGCTTTTCTTGGGCGGTGATGGTGGACGCGAAATGGCCTTCTGTCTATCGGTCGTTGGCCGGGGTGGCTCTCGGTTTGGCGGGTACGGTGCCCGGGTTGGCACCGCCCCCTCCCCCAAACCCCCTCCCACAAGGGGAGGGGGAAAATCGGGGACGTTACTCCGCCGCCACGGCCAACCCGTGATCGTCGTGGAACTGCGCTGCCTCGGTCGAACCCGACAGCGCCGTGGTGGAGGACTTGCCCCCCGAAATCGCCATCGCCACCGCATCGAAGTAACCGACGCCAACCTCGCGCTGGTGCCGCGTCGCGGTGTAGCCCTCGGTCTCGGCCGCGAACTCCGCCTGCTGCAGTTCCGAGTAAGCCGCCATCCCGCGTTCCCGGTAACCGCGCGCCAGGTTGAACATCGACAGGTTCAGGCTGTGGAACCCGGCCAGGGTCACAAACTGGAAGCGGTAACCCATCCGCCCGATCTCGCGCTGGAACGCGGCGATCTTGTCGGCCGGCAGCTTCTTCTGCCAGTTGAACGACGGCGAGCAGTTATAGGCCAGCATCTTCCCCGGGAACTGCTTGTGGATCTCGTTGGCGAAGCGTTCGGCCTCATGCAGGTCCGGCTCGCTCGTCTCCCACCACAGCAGGTCGGAATAGGGCGCGTAGGCCAGGCCGCGCGCGATCGCGTAGTCGTTGCCGCAGCCCGGCTTGATGCGGAAGAAGCCCTCCGGCGTGCGGTCGCCCGAAATGAACGGCCGGTCGCGTTCGTCCACATCGCTGGTCAGCAACTGCGCCGACTGCGCATCGGTGCGGCACAGCAGCACGGTGCCCACGCCCTCGACATCCGCCGCCAGGCGCGCGGCGTTCAGAGTGCGGATGTGCTGGCTGATCGGCACCAGCACCTTGCCGCCCAGATGGCCGCACTTCTTCTCGGACGCAAGCTGGTCCTCGAAATGCACGCCCGCCGCGCCGGCCTCGATCATCGCCTTCATCAGCTCATAGGCGTTCAGCGCCCCGCCGAACCCGGCTTCCGCGTCCGCAATGATCGGTGCCATCCAATACGTGCTGTCCCCGCTCCCCTCGCTGCGCGCGATCTGGTCGCAGCGGCGCAGCGCGTTGTTGATGCGGCGCACCACGTTCGGCACCGCGTCCACCGGATACAGCGACTGGTCGGGATACATCTGCCCCGCGGTGTTGGCATCGCCCGCCACCTGCCAGCCCGACAGATAGATCGCCTTCAGCCCCGCCTTCACCTGCTGCACCGCCTGATTACCAGTTAGTGCACCTAACGTCGGGACGAAGGGCTCCGTTTTCAAGAGGTGCCACAGACGGGCAGCGCCCATCTCGGCCAGAGTGTGGCGGATCCGGAAGGAGCCGGCGAGCCGCTCGACATCCTCGGGCGTATAGTCGCGGCGGACGCCGGTGAAGCGTTCCGGATCGCCCATCGGGCCGGTCATGCCATCGGGTGCATAGTAGGGGTAGGTGCGCATCGTGATCTCTCCTGTCGCTCGTTCTGCGATGCGTGAATTATTGACATTGCCTGACCAAAGATGAAGCGCTAACTGCCTACTCAACGCGCAATCTGGTGTTCAGCTTCACCGACAGCGCCCGAAATGTGTAAAGGATGTAAAGATGGCCCGAGCCCTGATCGGCCGCACGGTCCGCCGCCTGCGCGCGGAACGCGACCTGTCGCAGAACGCCCTCGCCACAAGGCTGGGCATCTCGGCCAGCTATCTGAACCTGATCGAGCACGACCAGCGCGCCGTCACCGCCTCCCTGCTGATCAAACTCGCGGAAACCTTGCGGGTCGAACTGGGCGAACTGTCCGGCAGCCAGGAGCGCCAGCTCGAGGTAAGCCTGCGCGAGGCCTTCGCCGATCCACTGCTGAGCGCCGACGCGGTGCCCGACGCCGAGGTCGAGGCCCTCGCCGCCAGCAGCCCCAAGGCAGCGCGCGCCGTGCTGGCCCTGTATCGCGCCTGGCGGGTGGCGCGAGAGGATGCGGGCGGCATCGCCTTGCCGTCCGGCCGGCGCATCCTGTTGCCGAACGAGGAAGCCGCCGACCTGTTCGACGATCGCGCCAACCACTTTCCCGCGCTGGAAACCGCCACCGAGGCGATTGCCGCGGCGCTCGGGCCAGCCTCGCCGTCCGAGGCGAACCATCTGATCGCCGAACGCCTGCGCCGGCTGCACGGGGTGAAGGTCAGCGTCCAGCCACTGGATGCCACGTTGCGCCGCTACGATCCGGCGACCAGCAGCCTCACCCTGTCGGAATCACTGCCGCGCGAAAGCCGCGGCTTCCACATGGCCTTCCAGCTCGTGTTGCTGGAGGCGCGGGACGCGATCGAGGCCGTCCTGCGCGACGCCGCGCCCTCCTCGCCGGAGGCGGGCATGCTGATCCGAATCGGGCTGCTGAACTACGCCGCCGGCGCCCTTCTGATGCCCTACGATGCCTTCCTCACCGCCGCGCGCGCGCTGCGCCACGACATGGAAGCGGTCGCCGCGCGCTTCGGCGTGTCGTTCGAGCAGGCCTGCAACCGGCTGGCCACCTTGCAGCGGCCGGGGGCGCGCGGCGTGCCGTTTTTCTTCCTGCGGGTCGATCCGGCGGGCAATGTCTCAAAACGTTTCTCCGCCGCCGGCTTCCCCTTCGCCCGCTATGGCGGATCCTGCCCGCGCTGGGTGGTGCACACGGCGTTTGCCCAGCCGGCCGCCGTGCAGGTGCAAGTGGCGGAACTGCCGGACGGGGCCGCCTTCCTGTGCTTTGCCCGCTCTGTGACAAGGCCGGCGCCGCGCTGGGGCGAGCCGCAACCGGTGCACGTCGTCGCCATGGGCTGCGCATTGAGCCAGGCCGGCGACGTCGTGTATGCCGACGGGCTGGATCTGGACCACGCCAAGGTCGGCATCGGCCTGTCATGCCGGCTGTGCGACCGGCCCGACTGCCGCAGCAGAGCCTTTCCGCCACTGGAACACCGGTTGTCGCTGGATCCGTTGACCACGAGTGCCACTCCCTACCGGTTCGAGGCGAAGCGCGGCTGAGCCGATGCGCCTGACGGAAACCAACCGTCGCGGCGGTCGACGATTGCCCGCGTTGGGTGATCAACTATGCGCGAGTGTGCCTTGACCCGTCTCAATCCCTGATCCCTTCCTCGAAATTCAGCGCCAGACTATGGCAAGCCGACCTGGGGAGAGCGGTGCGATGGCCAGACCGCCGGAGTCCGAACGACGATGCCGAATCGCTGGTTTCTGACCGATGATGTGAATCTGGCGCTCTGCGTCGGCTACCGCACGGACATCTGGCCGGTCATCGTATCCTGGCTGGTTGCCGTGTTCGCCGCCTTCACCGCGTTCCATCTGGTCGCGCGCCTGCGGACCGAACAGGGCCATGCGAGCGCGCTGATCTGGCTTGCCGCGGCGGGACTTGCGATGGGAAGCGGGCTGTGGGCGACACAGTTCATCGGCTTGGTGGCGATCGAGATCCCGCTTCCGATTCGCTTCGACCCGCAGGCGACGGTTCTGTCGGCCGCGGCTGGCGTCGTCACGGCCACACTCGCGCTGCACATCGTCACGACAGGCACGCGCCGAGGCCTGCGGGCCGTCCTGGCCGGTTCGATCCTGGGCGGCGGCGTGGGGCTGATGCACTACACCGGCATGGCGGCGCTGCAGATGCCGGCACACCTGCTGTACCTCCCGGGGCTGTTTGCACTGTCGATCGCGGTGGCGGTCGTATTCTCCATCGCGGCGCTGTTTGCCCTGTCGGCGCGGGTTCGGCTGGATGGCCGGGTCATGCCGCTCCGGCGGCTCGCCGCCGCTGCGCTGGTCGGGCTGGCCGTCGTGCTGACCCATGTCACCGGCATGGCCGCCACCTATTTCGATCCGGAACCGGCCTTGACGCAGGCCGGGCTGACCCTGGGCGCGCCGGCCATGGCCGCGGCGACCGTTGCCGCAACCTTGCTGGTCGCCGCAACCGCGCTGACCGCGGCGCTGTTCGACCTCAGCGCCGAGAGCCTGCTGACCGACGCGGTCAACAGTTTCGTCGCCGGGTTCGTGATCTACGACGCCGATGACCGTCTGGTCGTGTGCAACGAGGGCTACCGTCAGATCTACCGTCAGAGCGCCTCCGCCATGCAGCGCGGCACACGGTTCGAAGACATCCTCCGCCATGGCCTGGCCCGTGGCCAGTACGCGGTCACGCCTGGCCAGGAAGCCGCGTGGCTGGCCGAACGGCTGGAAAAGCACCGGACGGCCGGATTTGACATCGAACAGCGTCTGTCCGACGGGACCTGGGTCCTGGCCAGCGACCGGCGGATGCGCAACGGCGGCACCGCCGGCCTGCGGATCGACATCACCGCCCAGAAAACAGCCGAGACGGCGTTGCGCGACAGCGAGGCGCGGCTGGACAGAGCCCAGGAAATGGCCGGCATCGGCAGTTGGGAATTCGACGTGCGCACCGGACAACGTGTGTGGTCGCGCGAAATGTATCGGATTCGCGGTGTCGTCGGCGACGACCTGGACCCGACCCTGCGCGGCCTGGACCGGTTCACCCACAACGAAGATCGCGCGCGTTTCCGCGAATGGCTCGACCGGCTGCGGGCCGGCGAGACGCCGGGACCGATCGAATACCGCATCCGGCGCCTGGACGGGCAGTTGCGTATCGTGCGCGGCGAGGGGCGCGCCGTCACCGACGCGGCCGGTGTCGTCACCAAGGTCGAAGGCACCCTGCGCGACATGACCGAACAGCGCCAGACCGAGGAATTGCTGCTGCAGGCCCAAAAGATGGAGACCGTCGGGCAGCTCACCGGCGGGCTCGCGCACGACTTCAACAACATCCTGAGCGCGGTGATCGGCAATCTCGATCTCGCGTCGTCACGCCTGCCGCCGGGCGCGCCGGCGGCGAACCATTGCGGACTGGCGCTGGATGCGGCGCTGCGCGGGGCGGATCTGGTACGCCGCCTGCTCGCCTTCTCCCGCCGCCAGCCGCTGCGCCCGGTCCCAACCCGGGTTGACAGCACCATCGCCGACATCCTGCCGATGCTGCGCCGCACCCTGGGCGAACAGATCCAAATGGAGGTCCGCATGCAGCCGGACCTGTGGCTCGTAATGGCCGACACCGCGCAACTGCAAAGCGCGATCCTGAACCTGGTCGTCAATGCGCGCGATGCCATGCCGCAGGGCGGCACACTCACCGTCACCGCCGCCAATACGACGCTGCGGTCCAACCTGGCGACCATGTCGGGCACCTTGCCGCCGAACGAGTATGTTCTGCTGCAGGTCGCGGACACTGGCACCGGCATGACCGCCGAACACCTGGCCAGAGCATTTGAGCCGTTTTTCACGACCAAGCCGCCCGGCAGCGGCAGCGGTTTGGGCCTTAGCATGGTGTTCGGCACCATGCAGCAACTCGGTGGCGCGGCGGACATCGCGAGCGAAGTCGGGTCCGGCACCATTGTGCGGCTGTACCTGCCGCGGACCGGCGACAGGCAGGACCATGTGGCGGCGCAAATCGATCCCGCCTCCCCCGACCCGACTGGTAACGAACGAATTCTGATGGTCGAGGATAACGCCCTGATCCGCGAGGTCGGCCGTGACATGCTCGCCGGTCTCGGTTACGAGGTGATCATGGCGAGCAGCGGCGACGAGGCGATGGAGCGAATTGGCGCCGGATTGTGCTTCGACCTGCTGTTCACCGACATCGTGATGCCGGGGACATTGGACGGTATCCGGCTTGCGCAGGCCGTCCGGGCCCGCAATCCCGCGGCGCGCATCGTGTTTACCTCGGGGTTCGCCAGTTCGGATGCGCTGCACCAGCAGATCGACATGCCCGGCACAGACCTGCTGCCAAAACCCTATCGACAGAGCGAGCTGGCCCGCATCGTCCGGACGGCCCTGAACCGCATGCCAGAGGGTGCAGCCTGACATGCATCTGCTGGTCTTCGACGACGAAGCAGCCATCGCCGACATCGTGGTGGCGGTCGCCTGCGATTGCGGCTGGACGGCCGCCAGAGCCACGAACGCGGCGGCGTTCTGGACGCTGTTTCACGCCCATGTACCTGACGCGATCGTGCTCGACATGCAACTCGGAACCAGCGACGGGGTCGAGCAACTTCGTCTGCTGAGCCACGAGGCCTATGCCGGTTCGGTCGTGCTCATGAGCGGCTTCCATCCTCGGGTATTGGCCTCGGCCCAGGACGTGGGCCGTTCGCTCGGCCTGGCGGTGCGGGCGGTGATCGAAAAGCCAGCCAGAGCAGCGCGGGTGCGAGCCGTGCTGAGCGCGTTGGAGGAGGCCGTGGGGACGGTGGCCAAGCCGGGGCCGTCTGATGCAGGCGGCGGTGCGGCGGCCGATAACGGGATTACCCCGCCGATGGTTGCCGCGGCGATCGATGCCGGTCAGTTGGTGCTGCATTTGCAGCCCATCGTCTCGTCGCTCGATCAGAAGACCGTCGGGGCCGAGGGCCTGGTCCGCTGGCAGCATCCGGTGCTGGGCCTGTTGCCGCCCGGGGAGTTCGTGCCGGTCGCCGAGACGGATGCAGCGGTGATCGACCGGCTGACGCTGTGGGCGATCGAAACCGCGGCGCAGCACTATCACGCCCTGGCGGCTCAGGGGCTGGCGGTGCCGATCAACGTCAATGTATCGGGGCGGAATTTGCAGGCGCTGGACTTCCCCGACCGCGTCGCGTCCCTGCTCGCTCGGAACGGCGTTCCGGCGGCGGCGATCGGGCTGGAGATCACCGAAACGGCGGCGACGGGGGACCGGCGGATCACCGCGGACATCCTGACCCGGCTGCGACTGAAGGGGATCGGCCTGTCGATCGATGATTTCGGCACCGGCCACTCGACGTTGGAGGCGCTGCACCGCATGCCGTTCTCGGCGGTCAAGATCGATCGCGGCTTTGTCGGCGACGTGCTGACGTCCGCGGATTCGTTCAAGATCGTGCGGTCGGTGATCGAACTGGCGCACACGATGGGCCTGACCAGCGTCGCCGAAGGTGTGGAGGACCAGCAGGTCGCGGATCGGCTGACCGAGTTGGGCATCGACGCCATGCAGGGCTACTGCTTTTCGCATGCGCTGCCGCTGGATGGGTTCATGGCGTGGTTGAGGGACCGGACGGGCTGAGCTTCCCGCCCCCGGCTGCGCCGCGCTACACTCCCGGCCAACCCCATCGGGAGAGGAACCGTCGCATGAAAATCACCAGTTTCGAGGCCGCCACGCTCGCCATTCCGGAAGACGACCCGTTGGCGAACATGCCGGAGGAAGCCGGCCGGACCCGTCCCGTCGTCATTCTGCGCCTGCGCACCGACAACGGCATCGAGGGCATCGGCGTTACGTTCTATGGCGGCAAGCTGACCGGCAGCCTGCGCGTCGCGGTCGACGAACTGGCGGCGCTGACGATCGGCGAGGACCCGCTGCGGATCGAGCATATCGTGCGCAAGCTGCGCGCCGCGGCGGAAAGCTGCGGGCCGAGCGGGATTTTTACGCTGGCGCTGTCGGCGATCGATATCGCGCTGTGGGACATCAAGGGGAAGTTTTTGAACCAGCCGCTGTGGAAGCTGCTGGGCGGGCATCGGGACCGGGTGCCGACCTATGCCTCCGGCTCGCTGCGGCGTGGGCTGACCGACAATCAGGCGCAGCGGGCCGCGCAGATCCTGGTGCAGAAGGGCTTCACCGAGATGAAAACCCAGATGGCGCTGCCGGGCAACCCGACGCCGGCCGAGGAATGCCGGCGGGTCCGCGTGGTGCGGGAGGCGATCGGGCCGGACATCAAGCTGATGTGCGACATCAACCAGCGCTGGCGTCCCGAACAGGCGATCGACATCGGGTCTCGGGTCGAGGACGTGGGGCTGTTCTGGCTGGAGGACGTGACCACCGCCGATGACTACCAGGGCCTTGCTCGGGTGACGGCGGCGCTGAAGACGCCGGTGGCCGGGGGCGAGTATCTGTGGGGCATCGCGCCGTTTGCGCAGATGATCGCGCACCATTCGGTGGACATCGTGATGGTGGATATCTGCCGAGCGGGCGGGGTCACGCCGTGGATGAAGATCGCGGGGATGGCGGAGGCGAACAACCTGCCGGTGGTGACCCACGTGATGCCGGAGATTCTCTGCCATGTGCTGGCCGCCTGTCCGAACGGGCTGACGGTGGAGTATATGCCGTGGATGCTGGCGTTGTACGAGGAGACGCCGGCGGTGGAGAACGGGATGATCGTGCTGCCGGAGAAGCCGGGGCTGGGGCTGAAGTTTGACGAGAAGGCGGTGGCGGCGTTTGCGGTGGGGTAATGGCGCGTTCCTGGGGGCTGGCCCCGCCCGGGCCGGTCCCCCCGATATCGTATTGAAACGACGGCACAGAAGGCGGCGGCCGCTAACGCCGCAACAATTGCACCACCAGACTGTCGATCCGGGCCGCAACGCCACTGGCGGTCAGGGCATCGCGGATCGCCCGCCGTTGACGTGTGAAGTGGGCGGCGGGCACCAACGGGACGGCGGCCGCTGCTGTCTCGGCTTCAACCGCGGCCTCGGCGAGACCGCGGTGGAGGTCGTTCCGGCGATCAAATTCGGGGACGGGAAGCTCCCATACCAGGTTATCGAAGTGGCGGGCACCCCCTTGTCCCTTGGGCTGCATGTTTTCAACCCGTTGCCTGACCGCCTCGCTGTTCAGCATTGCCGCCAGATAACGGGCTTCGGTCACACTGCGGGCCGCCATCCAGTACGCGCCGTGTTCGACGATGGCGGAACAGTCCTGCACGATGGCGGCGGCAGGCAAAATGCCCGATGCGGCATAGATGACGCGAGTGCAGGGCGTTGGTATCTGGGCCGACAGATTTCGCATATGGTCCAGCCGTTCAGGCAGAGTCATGCTCGGTCGGCCATCTATCCGCTTTGCTGAATGTTCGGACCATTTTGCCTCGATGTCGGCCAGCCATGCGGCAAGATGACGGAACCCGTTCCGCCGGGCCCCCGCGCTGTCCAGCAGCGCACCATCATGAAACGGAACGACGCAGATCGGGACCGAAAGAACCCGGAATGGTGCGATACTTTCGCCCATCAGGACCGGGCGAACGAACGCCGACTCGACCGGGCCATGGGGTGGCGCGACTGTCGCCCATGGTTGCTTGTCCAGCGATCCGGTTTTGCCGCGCACCCGCGGCGCGAGCGGATTGCCGCCAAGCCGGGATTCAATCTCCCGCTCGACAAAAAAGAACCGCCGCGGGACGATCGTCGCACCTTGCTTGAACCGTGCCCGGTACGGCGACGCGCCGGTCAGGGTCGGTATCGGCGGCCAGGGCGCTTTGCCATGCCGCAGCGCTTTGTCCGCTTCTGCTTCCGACGCGTCGCGTCTTGGCAGTGAACCTGTGTAGCGTTCGACTTCGGCCGGCAGTTCATCCGCTGTTCCGCGCACGCCGATCAACACGCAGGCCGGCACTGGAAACAGTGGTTGCACCGTCTCGTCGAAACTCCACGCTTCCTCGATCCTGACGCCAACACTGCGATAGTCGCCGCGGCGCAGACCGCCGAAGGCCGGACGGTTCAACGCGGCGTAAGGCAGCACGAACGCGAGCGTGCCGCCCGGCCGCAGATATCGTTCCGCACAGCGCGCCCAGAACAACGCCGACAGGTCCTGCTGCGTGGACAGATTGCCGCCGATCCACAGGTTCATGGCCTGGCAAGCGTCACGCAGACTGCTTTTCATTTCCGCGCTGAGATGGCGGTAGGCGACCCAGGGCGGGTTGCCGATGACGACATCGGCCCGCTGGTCAGGCCGTGACAGCCACAACGGCCGGACGATGTTGCGCAGAACATAGGGCCAGATGTGGTTACGGCCTGACTTGTACAAAGCGAGCAGCCGTTCGAACGTCCGCACCATCGCGGCCGCATCATCGTCGGAGACACCGGCGATCTGCCGCAGGCGACGACGGACATCGGCCGGCGCCGCATTGTCTTCCAGGCCTTCGGTCAATACCACCAGACCGGGCTCGTAGCGGGCCTGATCCTCAGCAAACCCCGCTGGCACCCGCAGCGGCTGTTCATCCGGAACCGGCACCTCGACGTATGGCTGGTCGCCGACCCGTGGTACGTTCCATTGCAGGGCGTCGCCCAAAAAGACCGGCACGTGCAGATCGGTCCGCCGCCGCCGGATCATCTCACCCAGACCAAGCAGCCATGTCACACGCGCGATGATGATCGCCACGGGATGCACGTCCAGTCCGCGCACCTGAGCGGTGCAGGCGTCCATGGTCCGGCTGGCGCTCCAGCCTTCGGCCGACGCCGCGGCCAGCAGGCGGCGGATGGCGTGGAACAGGAACGTGCCGGACCCGCACGCGGGATCCAGCACACGCTCGGACAGTGGCTGATCGATCGCGCGTGCCACAAGTTTCGCGGCCAGCCAGTCAGGCGTGTAGTACTCGCCCAGGTCGTGCCGCTGGGCCGGGTCGATCAGGCTTTCGTACAGCGCTTTCAGCACGTCCATGTTCGCGTCGTGCAGCCGGAACCGGGCGGTCTGGCGCGCGATCCGCAGCACAAGGTCCTGGCCGTCCTGGACCTGCAGAACCCAGTCGAAGAAGTCGCTTTCCACCGCGCCGTGAATGCCCTCATCGGCGAGCGCCTTCCCCGAGAGGATCGCAGCCGCATCCGTAGCCGGCAGGTCCAGCACGCGCGCGGCAACGGTTTTGGCGACGATGGTGAGATAGGTGTGTTGCAGGAACAGCGAATCGTCACCAACCGCGGTGCCATAAACGACCCGGAGCAACCGGTCCCACAACTGGCGCTTCAGCATCACCTCCGGGCTGGATCGCAGCCCCGCCCAGAGGGCTTCCAGCAAGCCTCGCGACCGAGCGAACGTCAGGCTGTCACGACCGAGTTCCCGTTGGACGGTCAGCGGTTCCGGCGGCAGGTCGTCGCGATCGGACAGGGCCGGCTCCAACCAGGCCAACAGGGCGTCTGGTTGGTCCACCTTCACGATGTGGCGGCCGATCTCGACCAGGCTGTCGTTACGCAATTCGAAGGCGATGAAGGTGGCCCCATCCGTTGCCAGGCCGAGGTACCGGCGCCTGCCAAGCCGCTCCCGCTCTCGCATATAATCCGGCAAACGCGCCAGGACGTCGTCCATTTCGCGGCGCAGGTCCTTTTTGAACTCGATCACGACCGCACCGAACAGTGTGTCGGCCCGGCCGCGAATTTCCGGCATGCGAACCTCGTGATCGAGGTCCAGATAGTCGGCGCCGAACGCATGCCGCAGGATCTCCGCCAGCAAGGTCCGCACGGACTCGTGGCCAGGGCGGCTTGCCAGGGCGGCAACGATCTCGGGCAGGTGCTGACGACGCCAGGGAGTACTCATGTCCGGGACGATGCGCCGGGGTCCGTCACGGCCGCAAGAGCTTGCGCATCGGTCGCGACCCGCTAACATGGCCGCATGTCACGCCGAATCGCAGATCAACCGGACCTTTTCGGCACCGCGCGGCCG
>Ga0302157_10005877_pt1 | contig 12846 bp, 7 predicted proteins | sample I_Bog_N3_3_FD_193502 | JGI IMG/M metagenome (GOLD analysis project Ga0302157, IMG submission 193502) | Peat permafrost microbial communities from Stordalen Mire near Abisko, Sweden - I_Bog_N3_3 | ecosystem: Environmental > Terrestrial > Soil > Wetlands > Peat | place: Sweden: Abisko, Stordalen...
ATCTCGAAATTAAGATTTCTGTTGGTTCTGACAACTTGATCGGCCATACTCGCGATTGTGATCGAGCGGCCGTCCGGATCGTGGCGGCTTGGGGGATGCACTCGATAAACTCTGTCCGCCTCGGATCAGGAGCCGGGCAGGTATTGGGTTGCGCGTCCGTGTTATAAACTTGGCAAGGTACCGCGGCCGCCCGGGAGATCCCGGCCGGTGCTGGTGCCCGATACGCCGCTAAAAGGGTTTGCTCGTGGATATATCAGACGGACACATACCCGGACCGTTCGGGACCAATCGTGCTCCCGCGACTGTTTCGGCATCGAACGGCGGCGGCGCGACCGGCTCCGGCGACGCGGGTACGGGTCAAGGCGGCGATCGCGGTCCGATCCACCCGCGACTGCTGGCGATGATGATGGCGGCCCGCTATTACGGGCTGGACCTGGATCCGGGCGACTTCCGGCTGGGCTCGGGCGAGACATCGCCGAGCGCCGCGGCGCTTTCGTCCTGGGCGCAGAATGCCGGGATGTGGTCGCGCGCGCTGCGCCTGCGGTGGCGGCATCTGTTCACGGTCACCGGTGCCGGTCCGGTCGTTCTGCTGTTCAATGACGGTTCGGCCGGTCTGCTGACCGGGTCGAATGCGGAAAGCAAGATCGTCTTTATCCGCGATCCGCGGGCGCCGGAGGCCGATCCGCCGGTGCCGGTGGACGAACTCCGCCTCAATGAGGTCTGGAGCGGTGAGGCCGTGCTGCTGCGCGCCGAACGGTCCCAGGTTGAAGCCGATCCGCCGTTCACCCTGCGCTGGCTCATCAGCATTGTGCTGAAAGAAGGCACGCACCTGCGTGACCTGCTGATCGCATCCGTCGCAATCAGTTTCCTGACCATATTCCCGCCATTGATGGTGATGCAGGTCACCGACCGGGTGTTGAGCCATCACAGCTATTCCACCCTGTTCCTGATCGCGGTGATCCTGTCGGTGGCGGTGTTCTATGAAACATTACTGGGCTACGCGCGCCGGCTGATCATTCTGGTGGTTGGCGTCAGGGTGGACGCCAAGCTCAATCTGCAGGTGTTCAACCGCTTGATTCGGCTGCCTTTGGATTATTTCGAACGGCACCCCGCCGGTGAAACGATGTATCGGGTCTCGCAGGTCAACGCGGTGCGGCAGTTCATCACCGGCAAGCTGATGACCACGCTGCTCGACATGATCACGCTGCTGGTGCTGCTGCCGTTCCTGTTCTGGCTGAATGCGACGCTGGCCTGGATCGTGCTGGTTTGCGCGACGCTGATCATGCTGATCATCCTGGCCTATCTGCGACCGATCCGGAACGTGTTTGCCAAGGTGATCACTGCGGAAACGCTGAAGAACGCGGCGCTGGGCGAGACCATCTTCGGCATCAAGACGGTGAAATCCCTGGCGCTGGAGCCGCAGCGCAAGGCACTGTGGGACGAGAAGATCGCCGAGGTCGGCAAGTGGCGCTACCAGATGGGCCGGCTGTCGAACTGGCCGCAGACGCTGGTGACCCCGATCGAGCGCTTCATGTGGATGGGGGTCATTCTGGTCGGCGCCTATCTCGCGCTGGCGGATTCGGCCGGCGGCTATCAGGTCGGCAGCATGTTCGCCTTCATGATGCTGTCGCAACGCGTCAGCGCGCCGCTGGTCAGCCTGGCGCGGCTGATCGAGGAATGGGAAGAAGTTGCCGGGTCGATGGGCCAGGCCGGCGAAGTGCTGAACCGTCCGCTGGAGATGGACGCGGCGACGGGCGGGCTGCGCCCGCGGTTCGCCGGTGCCGTCACCTTCGAGGATGTCACCTTCACCTACGCCGGGACCAAGCTGCCGGCCCTCGACCGCCTGAGCTTTTCCATCCCGGCCGGCACCATGCTGGGTCTGGTGGGCCGGTCCGGGTCCGGCAAGTCCACCGTGACCAGGCTGCTGCAGGGGATCAACCGCGAGTATTCGGGCTTCATCAAGATCGACGGGTCCGATCTGCGGGAGATCAACCTGCGCCACCTGCGGTCCAGTTTCGGCGTGGTGCTGCAGGAGAACTTCCTGTTCCGCGGCTCGATCCGCGACAACATCCTGTCCGGCCGGCCCGGCCTGACGCTGGAAGATGCGATCCGTGCCGCCAGGCTTGCCGGGGCGGAGGAATTCATCGAGCGGATGCCCAACGGCTATGAGACCTACATCGAGGAAGGCTCGCCCAACCTGTCGGGCGGACAGCGGCAGCGTCTGGCCATCGCCCGCGCCGTGATCACCGATCCGCGCATTCTGATCCTGGACGAGGCGACCAGCGCGCTGGACCCGGAATCGGAGGCTCTGGTGAATGCCAACCTGCTGCGTATCGCGCGCGGCCGGACGATGGTGATCGTGTCGCACCGCCTCTCGTCGCTGGTGAACTGCGACCAGATCATGGTGCTGGAACGCGGCAAGATCATGGATATTGGGCCGCACACCGCCTTGCTGGAACGCTGCGCGATCTACCGCACGCTCTGGAATCAGCAGAATCGCCACATGCATAACGAAGGATCAGGCCATGCGTCTCCTGCCCCGACCCTCCTCCAAGGCGATTAGCACGACAATGGACGACCGGATGGACCCGACGCTGCCGGCCATCCTGGAGTTCCAGTCGCCTTCGTCGGCCATCATCAACCTGCCGATGCCGCGCATCGCGCGCCGGATCTCACTGACGTTCAGTTCGATGATCGTCATGATTCTGGTCGCCGCGGGCATCATCAAGGTCGATCGGGTGGTGACCGCCAACGGGTTGGTGGTCGCCCGCCAGCCGTCGATCGTCGTGCAGCCGCTGGAAGCGTCGATCCTGCGTTCGATCGAGGTGCATCAGGGCGACGTCGTTCACGCCGGCCAGATTCTGGCTCGTCTCGACCCGACCTTCGCCGCCGCGGACATGAGCACGCTGGTCGCCCAGGTGTCCACGCTGCAGGCGCAGGTTTCACGCATGCAGGCCGAGGTGGAGAACCGCCCGTTCTCGTACACCGGGCTCGATCCGAACATGGCGCTGCAGGCGGCGATCTTCGGCCAGCGCCAGGGCGAGTTCAACTACAAGCTGGAGAATTACCAGCAGAAGCTGGACAGCCTGGACGCGACCTTCGCCCGCGCCCGCGCCGACGTCGCCACCTATGCCGACCGGCTCGCCTACGCCAAGACGCTGGAGGAGATGCGCGTCCACCTCGAGCAACTGAACGTCGGCTCGAAGATCAACACGTTGTCGGCGATGGACACACGCGCCGAAATGGCCGGCAATCTCGCCAATGCGCAGCAGCAGGCGCTGGGCGCCCAGCGCGACATCGCGGCGCTGATCGCCGAACGCAACGGCTATGTGCAGAACTGGCACGCCGAGATCGCCGACAAGCTGACCGATGCGCTCAGCAAGCTGTCCGACGCCCGCGAATCGCTGAACAAAGCGCAGTTGCGCCGCCAGCTTGTCGAACTCCGGGCCGAACAGGACGGCACGGTGCTGTCGGTGGGCAAAGTGTCGGTCGGCTCCGTGCTGACCGCCGGCCAGCAGTTGATCACCCTGGTGCCGACCGACGCGCCGCTGGAGATCGAGGCCAATATCTCCGGCAAGGATGACGGCCATGTGCATGTCGGCGACATGGTGGACATCAAGTTCGAGACGTTCCCCTACACGCAGTACGGGCTGGCGCATGGCATGGTGCGCGTGGTCAGCGCCGACAGCTTCACGGCCCAGGACGAACAGCGGAACCCGACCGGTTCGGTGCCGATACCGCCGCAAGGCGCCGACGTGTATTACCGCGCCCGGATCACGCTCGATGAGATCAATCTGCACGGCACGCCGGCCAACTTCCACCTCGTTCCGGGCATGCCGGTCACCGCGGACGTCCGCGTCGGCAAGCAGACCGTGCTGCGCTACATGCTTGGCAAGACTGTCCCCCTGGCCACCGAGGCTATGCGGGAGCCCTAAGCGCCCCATATCTCCAGCTGCTCGTGATTTCCAACGGACTTAACGAAACATGGCTTTCTTCGATCCGCTGATGGCTGCCATTTCCCCCGCCGCGGCGTTGCGGCGGGGCATTCGGCAGGCCGAACATGGCGACATGAAGGGCGCCTTCGAACTGCTGTCCCGCGCGGCGCGCGCCGGCGTTCCGGAAGCCGAGTTCCGGGTTGGCCGCTGCTACCTGGAAGGCGCCGGTGTGCCGCCGAGCCGGGCGGATGGGGTTCGTTGGGTCGAGCGGGCCGCGACCAAGGGTTACGTCGAGGCGCAGGCGCTGCTGGCCACGCTGTGCCTGCACGGCATGGGGCCGGGTTTCGCCGATGCCGGTCCGAACGCCGGGGCCGGCCTGTTCGGCGGCCAGACCATCGCGGAACCGGACTACCCGAACGCCGCCAAATGGGCGCGGCGGGCGGCTGAGGCCGGGTCGGCCGAGGGCCAGGCGGTGCTGGGGTTCATCCTGTCGTCCGGTCCGGAAGAATTGCGCAACACCGAGGAAGGCGACCGCTGGTATCAGAAATCCGCGGCCGGCGGCTGTCCGCAGGGCCAGCTCGGCTACGCCCTGGTCCTGGCGCGCGACACCAGCAAGCCCGAGACGCAGGCGGAAGTGCTGCGGCATCTGAGTCAGGCCGCCGAGAAGGGCTTGGCGACCGCCTTGTATCTTTACGGCATGGTCCTCGAACGTGGCCTGAACGTGCCGCAGGACCGCGCCGCCGCCGCCGCCAATTACAAGCTTGCGGCCGAGAAAGGGCATCGCGGCGCACAGGCGCGCTGGGGCTTCGCCCTGATGACCGGGCAGGGCGTGGAGACCAACCTGGTCGACGGGGAGTCGTGGCTGCGCCGCGCTGCCCTGGCCGGCGACGCCGAGGCGGCGGCGCTGGTCGGCGATATCTATGCCAAGGGCGGCAACCTGCCGCCGAACTACGCCGAGGCGGCGATGTGGTTTCGCCGCGCCGCCGATGCCAATCACCGGGGCGCCGCGCGGGCGCTGGGCATGCTCTATCTCACCGGGGCCGGGGTGGCCCGCGACCAGGATGAGGCCGCCAAGCTGTTCAGCATCGCCGCCCAGGCGGGCGATGCCCACTCGCATGTCGATCTCGGCAATCTGCTGCTGCGCGGCCATGGCGACGAACAGGATTCGATCCGCACACGCGCCTGGTTCGAGCAGGCCGCCGCCTCGGGCGACCTGATCGCGGCATTCAACTTCGGCGTCTGCTTGGCCGAGGGTGTCGGCATCGAACGCGACGACCGCAAGGCGGCCGAATGGCTGCGGCGCGCCGCGGATGGCGTGATCAACGCCCAGTACTGGTATGGCCGCATGCTGGTCGAAGGCCGCGGCGTCGAGGCCAATCCCGAGGAAGGCCGGCTGTGGATCGCCAAGGCGGCCGAAGTCGGCATGATCGAAGCCCAGGTCATGCTGGCGGACATGTTGCTGAATGGGCGCGGCGGACCCAAGGATCATGTGGCGGCCCTCGCTTTGTTCGAAAAGGCTGCCGGGCAAGCTCATGTCGGGGCGATGTTTGCCGTGGGTGCGATGCTCGGCGGCGGCCACGACGTCCCGTGGGACCGGGTCGCGGCGCAGCGCTGGTTCCGCACCGCGGCGGAACGCGGCCACCCCTACGCACAGATGATGCTCGGGCGCTACCTCGCCCGCGGCCTGGCCGGCGAGCAGAATATCGAGCAGGCGCGACGCTGGACGGAACGAGCCGTCGCCCAGGGCCTGCAGGAGGCCAAGGTCGATCTTGCGGCGCTGCCGCCGGCGCCGGGCCAGGCCGCGGCAGCCGAGGAGAAATCGACCCGCGCGGCCGGCGACTAGGCTGATGCGCGACGGCGGCCCGGCGCCCCCCGCACCGGTCGCGGAACTGGCGCGCGACGCCATGGCGCTTGGGCTCGCGGCGCTGGCATCCGATGCCGCCCCGACCGAGGCGCTGCGCTGGCTGGAACGGGCGCACCGGCTGGCGCCGCAGGACCCCAACGTGATGCTGACCCTGGCGAGTGCGTGTCTGGCAGACGATCCGGCCCGCGCCGCCGCGCTGTTCCAGGGCGTTGCGGATCGGCACGACGTGCGGCAGGCCTGGCTGGGGCTGGGCGTTGCGCGTCTGCGCCTGGCTGGCGCAGACGCTGCCGCTGGCCCGGTTGCCGCACTGCTGTCCCGGTTTGCCTTCGCGGCGGATTCGGTCGCGCTGGCCGAGGCCGTTGGCGGCCGACCCGATTCACCCGGGTGGTGCGCGCTGCGATCGGACGGCCGGCTCGAAATCCATGCCGCCGCCGCGGCCCCGACTCACGTGCTGCTGGATGGCAAGCGTCTGCGCGGTGTGGCATTGCCCGCGGGCTGGGAGCGCCATCGCACGATCGAGGTGCGGGCCGGCGACGTGCCCTTGTTCGGCAGCCCGATCGAGGTCGGCGCGATCCGCCGCATCGAAGGCTGCGTCGAGGCCTGCGCGGATGGTATCAGCGGCTGGGCTTGGCACCCGCACGATCCCGACACGCCGCCGGTGCTCGAACTGCGTGATGGATCCGGACGCAGGCTGCGGCAGGTCTGCGCGGCCGACGAAACGACGGTCAGCGGTACGGGACCGTTGGCGCGTTCGCGGGCGTTCCGGCTGAGCCGAACCGATCTGCGGGGGATCGCTGGGCCGGTCCATATCGGCGGGCCGGACGGAACCGATCTGTTGGGCAGCCCGCTCGACCCCGGGATCGATGAGGCGTCGCACATCGCCGGCGCCCTGCACCTGGCAAAGCTGTATCCTGCCGGTCCGGCGGCAAACGCCCGCCATTCGGGACGCGGGGGATCGCCGTCCCGGCCGACCGTCCTGCCGTTGCGCGCGGATGCGCCGGCGCCTGCTCAGCCGGTTGGTGCCGATCACCGCCAACGGGCCGTGTCGATCGTCATTGCAGTGGATAACGGCGGTCCGGCCGCGCTGGAGAGCCTGAACAGCGTTCTGGCATCGCTGCCGGATGATGCGCGGGTTCTGGTGGTTGGCGGCGGGCGTGCCGATCCGGATTTCGCCGCCGCGCTCGACCGCCTGCGGCGACGGCGGAACGTTGCCGTGCTGCGGCAGACCCGGACACCGGGCCTTCCGGCGGCGGCGTACGCCGGCATTCGGGCGGCCAAAGGCCGCGATGTGGTGCTGCTGAGCGGGACGACGCTGGTGCCGTTCGGCTGGCTCGACCGGCTGCGGGCCGCGGCCTACAGCGCACCGGACATCGGCACCGTGACGCCGTTGTCGAACGAGGCCGGCCTGTTGAGCTACCCGGGACCGGCCGGCATGGCCGCGCCGGACCAGACCGCAACCAACCAGCTTGACCGCACCGCGGCCGGCGCCAACCCCGGCGCCGTCATCGACATTCCGGTGGGCGGACACTTTTGCCTCTATCTGCGGCGCGACTGTCTGAACGCCGTCGGATCGTTCCGCGCCGATCGGTTCGCGCAGGGTCACGGCGAAGCGACCGATTTCTGCCTGCGCGCCCGCCGGCTTGGCTGGCGCAACGTCGCCGCCGCGGGGGTGTTCGTCGCGCAGGCCGGCGGCACGAGGCCGGACGCCGGGGCCATGCATTTGCAGGCCCGCAATGATCGCATCATCGAACAGTTGCATCCCGGCTACCAGGCGCTGATCGAAAACGTCCGCGCCCGCGATCCACTGGCTGAAGCGCGCCGGCGGATCGACCTGCACCGCTGGCGGGCGCGTGGACGCGGTTGGGCGGGTTCGGCGATCCTGATCACTCACGACGCCGGCGGCGGCGTCGAACAGCGGCTGAGTCTCAGCATCGCCAGGCACGAACAGGCCGGACGCCGCCCGATCGTATTGCGACCGTCGCAAACCGTGCAGGGTGATCCCGCCATCGCGGTGCGGGACGGTGCGCAGGACGACCTGCCCAACCTGGTCTATGCGATGCCGCAGGACCTGCCGGCCTTGCTCCGCCTGTTGCGCGCCGCCAAGCCCGGCGTGATCGAAGCGCATCATTTCGCGGATTATGCGCCGGCCGTTTACGATCTGGTAAGGCATTTGGGCGTTCCATACGACGTCTACGTCCACGACTACGCCTGGTTCTGCCCGCGCGTATCGCTGGTGGGGGCGAACGGCCGCTACTGCGGAGAGCCCGACTTGCCCGACTGCGAAGCCTGCGTCGCCGATCACGGCCATTTCTTGCAAGAGGACATCACGGTCGCCGCGTTGCGCAGCCGTTCGGCGGCGTTTCTCGCGGCGGCCCGTCGCGTCGTGGTGCCCTCCGACGACACCGGCCTCAGGATGCGGCGGCATTTCGAGGCGCTGGCAACGCTCACCGAACCGCATGAGGACGATGCCGCGCTGCCGGTTGCGGCGCCGTCCTCCGCCGGGCGCAATGAACGCCGCCGAACCAGCGTTTGCGTGGTCGGCGCGATCGGCATGCACAAAGGGTATGATGTGCTCCTGGCCTGCGCCCGCGATGCGGCGCGGCGCGACCTCGATCTGGAGTTTGTCGTCGTCGGTCACACCATCGACGATGCCCGTATGCTGGCCACCGGGCGGGTGTTTGTGACTGGACGTTTCGAACCGCATGAGGCGGTTGACCTGATCGCCGAACAAAACGCCGATATCGGTTTCGTTGCGTCGATCTGCCCCGAAACATGGTGTCTCAGTCTGGGCGAAATCTGGCGGGCCGGACTGCCTGCGGCGGCGTTCGACATCGGTGCGCCGGCAGAGCGGATCCGCACCACAGGGCGCGGAATTGTGCTTCCATTGGGGCTGTCGGCCAGTGCTATTAATAACGCACTGGTTGCAGCAACGTGGACGACGGCGCACGAATGTTCGACACTTACGGCAGGACCGCACGAGGCGGACGGCAAATGTGTCAGTCGTGCCCGTCGGAAGGCCACACGATTCAGTTGTCCCCGATCTTTCTGACCAGGTCATATCAGTCCAAATGGCACGAACCCCTAAAGAGCGAGTAAGCCGAATGTCCGAAGCCGCGAGCGCGGAACGACCGAATGTGAAGGCCGCAAAGGCGGTTCCGCCGGCCAGCCCGCCGCCCGACACGTCGAACAGGGTTGCCGAATTGCAGGTCTCGGCGCATCTGATGACACTGGAAACCGGCCTGTTCTGCGTGTTCCAGACGCCCGGAAGCCCACAGTCCGATCCGGCGACCGGGCTGCCCGGCGTGCGGATCACCCCGGCGCCCGGCCTCGCCGGCCGGCCCGAAGCGGTCAGCGTCAGCACGTTTCGCGAAGATGGCTGGCTGAACGGAACCGCCGCGCTGGTGCGGGTGACCGACGGTTCGGCGCAGATCCTGGTGACCATTTATCAGCACAAGGGGAAGGACGCCGCGCCACGGCTGCAGGTGCTGCGCCTGAGCGGCGAGCCGAACGCGGCGACGGCCGCGGTCGCGGTCCCGCCCCCGGCGGCCGCACCGGCGGCCAATGCGCAAGCGGCCGGGACGGCTGCCGGCGAAGCGGCGGCCCCGGCGGCCAATCCGGACGTGATGGCGCATATCCAGCGAATGGGCGATGTGGGCTGCTCGTTTGGGGAGTGGCTTGGCACCAAGGGCAGCCGCCAGTGGGTCGAGGGCTTCGGCATGGCACCGCTGGCGGGCATCCCCGCCCAGGACCTGGAATACCAGGCGGTGCTGGGCCGCAACTGGCTCTCGCCCTGGGTTGAAGCCGGAAAATTCTGCGGCAGCCGCGGGATGGCGCTGCCTCTGCTCGGCCTGAAGGTGCGGCTGAAAGGTGCTGCGGCGAAGACCCTGGAATGCGCCTATTCCGCGACCTTCGTCGATGGCAGCGCGGTCGGGCCGGTCAATGCGGGTGAAACCTGTGAAGCGGAAAGCCTGGCGGCGCTGGAATCGTTTCAGATCGTCATCCAGCCGCGGGCGGCCAAGGGCGCCGGCGTCAAGCCGGGCGCCGGCACCGCCGATCCTGCGGCAAAGCCATCCGCTGGCGGAAAGCCCTCGGGCGGGAAGCCTGCGAGGCTGGCGACAGCGCGCGCGAAGTCCTAGATCCGATCGCCGGGAAGCGTCTGCGGCTGCGCTTCAACGATATCGGACATTGCAAGGAATGATCAACGTATCGCGCCGCTGTCATGCTCTGTAAAAGGCGGGGAAGACGGGCGTACTGCCGCAGGTGCATCATGCTGTATCGTCCCGGCCAGGTGTTCGGCTTGCACCTGAGGCCGTTCGGCCAGGATGTTGACGATACCGCCATGGGTTTGCGGCGGCGGCGCGATCAGGCGAGGTAAAAAGATTGAAGTTCCTGTTTGTCCACCAGAACTATCCCGGACAATTCCTCCACATCACACGCCACCTGGTTGCGGCGAAGCGGCACGAGGTGGTGTTCATCACCGAACCGAACCCGAATGAGATCGTCGGCGTCCGCAAGGTGCCCTATGTGCGTCCGAAGCTCGATGTCGCGGAAACCCATATCGGCGCGCGTGAACTGGATAACGGCATCAGGCGGGCGGAGACGGTTTACCGGACGGCGTTCGGACTGAAGCATCTGGGGTACAAGCCCGATATCATCATCGGCCACCATGGCTGGGGTGAAATGCTCAATCTGCGCGATCTATGGCCGGACTCGCCGATGCTGGGCTATTTCGAGTTCTACTACCAGCATGACCGAGCCGATGTCGGTTTCGACCCTGAGTTCCCGGTCGATCCGCTCGATTTCCCGCGCATTCGGGCGAAGAACGCGATCAATCATATCGCGCTCAATCTTGGCGGCGCGGGCCAGACGCCGACCGAGTGGCAGTTGTCCACCTATCCGGACTGGGCCCGCCCGCAGATCGACGTGGTGTGGGAAGGTGTCGATCTGGCGATGTGCAGCCCGGACCCAACGGCGCACCGCAAAACGATCAAGATCGGCGATATGACGATCCGGCCGACCGACAAGCTGGTCACCTACGTGTCGCGCGATCTGGAGCCGTATCGCGGGTTTCACGTCATGATGCGGGCGCTGCCGGAACTGATGCGGGCCCGCAAGGACATCAAGGTGGTAATGGTCGGGGGTGACGGCATCAGCTACGGCGCCGCGCCGCACAAAGGCGGGACGTGGCGGGACGTGATGCTGGCCGAGGTCGGCAAACATATCGACCGGGACCGGGTCGTCTTTCCAGGCCGCATTGCCTATTCGACCTACCTTGCCGCGCTGCGCCGTTCGGATGCGCATGTCTATCTGACGTATCCGTTCGTCGCCTCATGGTCGCTGCGCGAGGCGCTCGCCATTGGCTGCCCGGTGATCGGCGGCGACACCGAGACGGTGCGGGAATTCGTCACCCACGGCGAAAACGGGCTGCTGACGCCCTCACTGGAGCCGCACACGCTGGCGCAAAGGATTCTGGCGCTGGTGGACGACAAGTCCCTGACCCGCAAGCTGCGGACGAATGCCCGCGCCTACGCGGAAAAGCGGCTGGCGATGGCAGACTACCTGAGTTCGTACTGCAATCTGATCGGCCGGCTGGCCGGCGAGAATCCTGCGCCGGCGGCGGAACCGGCACCGGGGCCAACCCGCAGCAAGCCGGCGCGCCCGAAGCCGGCAGTCCGACGGCCGCGACCGGCGAGCGAACCGATGCCGGTTCGGCGTCTCGCCGCGTCAGGTCTTTGAAGGACAAGCCCATTCGCTGCGATCAACAAAACAATCGTTGCCTCTTGCCCGAGTCCGCTGCGTTGTGCCACCACGATCAATCGGCGCATGTCACGACGCGCCGCGAGCGAGAGGATCATCATGGCCGATAGTGCTCCGGCACAGCTTCCCGTCCACGGCACTTTGATGCGTGGCAAGCGCGGCATCATCATGGGTGTCGCGAACGACCGTTCGCTCGCCTGGGGGATCGCCTCGGCCTGCGCCGCGCAGGGTGCCGAACTGGCCTTCACCTTTCAGGGCGATGCGCTGGAGCGGCGGGTGCGTCCACTCGCCGCGCAGGTGGATTCGGACATGGTTTATCCCTGCGATGTCGCCGACGAGGCCAGCATCGATGAGGCATTCAGGTCGGTGGCGCATCGCTGGGACGGTCTGGATTTTCTCGTCCACGCCATTGGATTTGCTGATAAACAATATCTGCGCGGGCGCTACCTCGATACCCCGCGGGCGGCCTTCCTGCAGGCGATGGATATCTCCTGCTATTCGTTCACTGCTGTCTGCCAGCGGGCGGTGCCGATGATGAAGCCGGGCGGCAGCCTGCTGACGCTGACCTATCTCGGGGCGGAACGCTGGGTGCCGCATTACAACGTGATGGGCGTGGCCAAGGCGGCGCTGGAGGCGTCGGTGCGCTATCTTGCGGCCGATCTGGGTTCCGCCGGCATCCGTTGCAATGGCATCAGCGCCGGGCCGATCAAGACGCTGGCAGCCTCGGGAATCGGCGATTTCCGCTACATCCTGCGCTGGAACCAGCTCAATTCGCCGATGCAGCGGAACGTGACGATCGATGAAGTCGGCGGCGCCGGGGTGTATCTGCTGTCCGACCTGGCCTCCGGCGTCACCGGGGAGGTGCACCACGTGGACTGCGGCTATCACGTTGTCGGGATGAAACATCCGGACGCACCCGACATCGCTACCGCAGAAGGCTGACGACGCGGCGTCATGTCCCACAACAGCTTCGGCCACCTGTTCCGGGTCACGACATGGGGCGAGAGCCACGGGGTGGCGATCGGCGCGGTGGTTGACGGCTGCCCGCCGCGTCTGACGTTGAGCGAGGCCGACATCCAGCCGTGGCTCGACAAGCGGCGGCCCGGCCAGTCGAAGTTCACCACGCAACGACAGGAACCCGATCAGGTGCGGATTCTGTCCGGTGTGTTCGAGGGCATGACGACCGGAACGCCGATCAGCCTGATGATCGAGAACCAGGATCAGCGGTCCCGCGATTATGCGGCCATCGCCACGCAGTTCCGTCCGGGTCATGCCGACCTGGCCTACGAC
>Ga0302157_10005878_pt1 | contig 12845 bp, 12 predicted proteins | sample I_Bog_N3_3_FD_193502 | JGI IMG/M metagenome (GOLD analysis project Ga0302157, IMG submission 193502) | Peat permafrost microbial communities from Stordalen Mire near Abisko, Sweden - I_Bog_N3_3 | ecosystem: Environmental > Terrestrial > Soil > Wetlands > Peat | place: Sweden: Abisko, Stordalen...
GTCTCGCCCGACACCGGCATCATGGGCGGCGCGGAAAACACGGTCCACCTGATCTCCGCCGCGGGGACCGAGGACTGGCCGCGTCTTGCGAAGGACGAGGTCGCCCGCCGCATCGCCGAACGGATCGCGGGGGAACTCGGGTGAGCCCCCCGCCAGCCTGTCTGGTCCGTCGCCTGACCCATGCGGACCTGCCGGCGTTCCGCACGGTGCGGCTGACGGCGCTGCGTCGGCACCCCGAGGCCTTCGGCAGTTCTTACGAGGAGGAGTCGGTTCTCGATCTGGCCGGCTTTGCCCGCCTGGTGCCCGAGACACAACCCGATGCCGTGTTTGGCGGCTTTGCCGGGACAGACCTGGCCGGGACCGCCGGACTGGTCGTGCATCCGCGGTTGAAGCAGCGCCATAAGGGGCATGTCGTCGGCGTTTATGTGGCACCAGGACACCGCCAGTCCGGCCTGGCACGCCAACTGATGCAGGCCATCATTGCCGCCGGCCAGCAGGCCAATCTCGCCCTGCTGCATCTCGCGGTCACCCGGGGCAACGAAGCGGCCAGGCGGCTGTATCTGGGTCTCGGGTTTCAGACCTATGGCGTGGAACGGCGCGCGCTACGGGTCGATGGCGTGTGGTATGACGAAGAGCTGATGATGCTCGATCTCGACTGAACCGTTTCAGACCAACCCCGCCTGGGGGTCGTGCGGCAGCTCCAGCACGGCAACTGTCCCCTCGCCGCAGGTGATCCGCAGGCTTCCCCGGCACTGCTCCGCCAGACTACGAGCCAGGCTGAGCCCCTCGCCGCCGCGATGGCAGCCGCTGAAACCGCGCCCGTCGTCGGTCACCGTCAGCCGGGTGCGCCCTGGCTGGCCGCTTTCCAGGCGCAGCACAATCCGCCCCTCGTCCCGGCCGCGCATGCCATGCTTCACCGCATTCCCGACCAGTTCATGGGCCACCCGCAGCACAGTCTCCCGCAATCCGGCGGGGCATTGCCCGCGGACGGAAACCTCCACACGGATGACCTGCGCGGGGTCCCGCAACAGATCGGCCACGCTGTTCCCCAGCGAACGCAGCCTTTCGGTCATCGGACCGGGGGATCGGGTTAGTCCGAACAGCGCGTTCGAGATCGTGGCCGAGAGTTGGATGCGCTGTTCGAGCTCCAACGCGATCCGCTCGCCCTGCGGCGTGTCGTGCAAGCCTGGCGCCTGGGCGATCAATCCGAGGATGCGCTGCAAGGCGTTCTTGGTGTGGTGGCGCAACTGGCGCAGGTCCAACGCCTCCTCCGTCTCTTCGCGAAGAAATCCGAGTTCTTTCAAGGGCGCCGGTTTCAGTGCGCTGACCATCGGCATGGCTGCGGCCCTGGAGGAAGCGGCCTGGGTTGGCACGGAGATGTCGGATACGGGGAACGGCATACAAGGAGTTCCTTGCGTTGGCTGGCTGTGAAACACCCTACGTGGGAAAAAGTCCCACGTCAACGCCAATCGCGTATTTGTGGGTATTTTTCCCACGAAAAATGCGCTATACGGATACCCAGAATGCTTGCCCCCAAACTCCATGTCCGCATCTGAGCGTCCGCCGGCCCTGCCGCCACAAGCACTGCTCAAGGCAGCGCGCCGTCTGCTGCGCCCATTGGTGCGGCTGATGATGCGCAGCGGCATCACCTTTCCGATCGTGGCGGACCTGATGCGGTCGCTTTTCGTGGAGGTCGCCTCGCAAGAGTTGCTGACGGATGCGAGGGCGCGGACCGACAGCCGGATCAGTCTGCTGACCGGGGTCCACCGCAAGGAGATCCGCCGGTTGCGCGAACTGCCGGCTGACAGTGAGGCGGTGCCGGAGGTCGTGACGCTCAGCAGCCAGATCATCGCGCGCTGGTTGGGCACGCGCGCGTATCTTGACGAATCAGGGCACCCTCGCCCCTTGCCCCGCACCGCAAGGTCGGACACAATCCTCTCGTTCGAGGGTCTGATCGCTTCCGTGACTACTGATGTGCGTCCCCGCGCGGTGCTGGACGACTGGCTGAGTCAGGGAATCGTGACGCTGGACGCGGACGACATCGTGCATCTGGAGGCCGAGGCCTTCATCCCCCGGGCCGGTGGAGAGGAGCAGCTGTTTTATTTCGCCCGTAACCTGCACGACCACGTGGCCGCCGCGACCGCGAACATCAGTGCGGCGGGTCCGGCGCGTTTCCTCGACCGCAGCCTGCACTACGACGAAATGACCCCGGAGGCCGCCGAACGGCTGGAAGCTTTTGCTCGTGAAGCCGGTGTGCGGATGCTGCTGGAAGCCAACCGCCTCGCGCTTGAACTGACCGAGGGCGATACCGCGAAGATCGCGGCTGAGGCGACCCGGCGGGTGAATTTCGGGGTTTACACCTATACAGAGGATGAGCCGCGGGCCGCGGAGCCGCCTGCATGAGGCGGGTCGCCGCGCTCCTTGCGTTGTTGCTCCTGGCGACCTGCGCACCGAAGCCCGTCCCTCCGCCGCCCATCGCAGCGACACCCCCAGCCCCCGTCGCTCCCATCAGCGTGTGCCAACTGGCGGCTAATGGTGGACCGATCCTTGGCGACCGGGGGATTGGCGGCACGGGGTTGAGCGCGGACGAAGAGCGGCTGGTCGAGCGCGGCATTGGCGGTACGGGAATCGGGACGCAGATTCCGCCATCGGTGGTCCGGGGCCTGACCGAAAACCGTGGGGCTGGCCGGCGGCCGAAGGATGAGAGGACCGGCGATGCCGGAATCGTCGGCGTGATCACCGGGTTCGGTAGTATTTGCATCGACGGCAACGAGGTGGGCCTCGACGGGTCCGTGCCGATGCGGATCGACGGCAACACCGCGCCGGGTACGGCGCTGCGCGCGGGCCAGGTGGCGGTGATCGACGCGGCGATCGACGACGGCGGGTTGCGCAGCTTGCTTCTGTCGGTGCGGCACGAAATCGCCGGCCCGATCGAACGGCGGGGCGCGAGCGACGGCACGATGATTGTCGCCGGGCAGACGGTTGCCGTCCCCGCGTCGATCGAGGGTGCCGGAACCTTTGCACCGGGCGATTGGGTCCGTGTCAGCGGCCTGCGGCGGCCGGATGGTTCGATTGTCGCCACCCGGCTCGATCCGATGCCCAACGGCCTCGTCTCACTGAGCGGCCGGGTGGAGGACGAGCATGGCAAGCTGCGGATCGGGCAGACGACCCTGGTTCCGCCGCCTGGCGTTCGGGTGAGCGCCGGGATGTTCGTCACGGTATCCGGTCACTATGCGGCTGGCACGCTGCGGGCTGACATGCTGGAACACGATCTGCTGGCGCAGGATCCGATCGCCTATTTCGGGTCGGCGGCGCGCCGGATCATCGAACACGCAATCGTACGGATCGAAACCGGCCGTGTGCTGCTGAATAGCAATGTGGCGGTCCCGCTGGCGGCCGACGTGAGCGTGCCCAACGGCGATGCCGTGAATGCCGTGATCACGATGGAGCGCGGCGCGGATGGCGCCTTCACCGTGACCAAGGTCGATGTCGTGACGCCAAACCGGTAACGGCATGGGGCGCAAACCTTGGTTGCATCGGCAGGGCCGGGTCGGACCAGCAGTTCCCTGGCACGGTGAAAATGCTCTAAACCTTGGGTCCAACAATCCAGGGAGGACGTGATGGCACTATGCCTGTGTGGTCTGACACACGGTGTCGGGCGGCGGTTCCTGCTGGCCGGCGCGGTTGCGGTTGTCGCTCGTTCGGCGCGGGCGGAGAGCCCGCCGGCCTCCGCCGGAGCCGCCGATCCGGCCTTGATCGACGACCTGGTCGCGGCCAATCGCATCCTGTACGATCAGGGCGTCGTGGACGGGTTCGGCCATGTCTCCACCCGTCACGACAAGGACCCGAATCGCTATCTGCTGTCGCGCAGCATGGCGCCGGCCCTGGTCACCGCGGACGACATTCTGGAATACGACCTGGACAGCGTCCCGGTCGATGCGCGTGGCCGCACGTCCTATCTGGAACGCTTCATCCACGGCGAAATCTACAAGGCGCGCCCCGATGTGCGGGCGGTGGTGCACAGCCACTCGCCGGCCGTCATCCCCTTCGCCGATACCAAGGTGACGCTGCGGCCGATGAACCACATCGCCGGGTTCCTGGGTGCCGGCGTACCGGTGTTCGAGATCCGCGACACCGCCGGTCCCGCGACCGACATGCTGATCCGCAGCGCCGCCCTGGGCAACGCACTGGCCGCATGCCTGGGGCCGCACCCTGTGGCCCTGATGCGCGGCCATGGTTCGGTCGCCGCCGCCCAATCCGTCCGCCACGTCGTGTTCCGCGCCGTCTATACCGAGGTCAATGCTCGTATGGAAGCCGAGGCGATGAAGCTGGGAACACCGGAGTTCCTCAACCCCGAGGAAGCTGCCGCGGCGGCGAAGACCAACGATGCGCTGGTGGACCGGCCCTGGGCCCTGTGGAAGCAGCGCGCCATGGGAAAGTCCGGGTGATCGCGCGCCTGCTTCTGGCCGGCTTGCTGCTGGCCGCCGCCCACGCCCAAGCGGAGACCGATACGGTGCGTATCGCCATGCCTTATGGGCTGGGCTACCTGCCGGTTTATGTGGCGTTGGACCTGCATCTGATCGAGCAGCATGCCGCGGCCGCCGGTCTCGGCGATATCAAGGTCACCTACCAGCACATGGCCAGCGGCCCCGCGACCAGCGACCTGATCCTGGCGGGCGACGCCGATATCGGCATGGGCGGCTATGGCCCGGCTTTCGTGATGTGGGACAAGACCCGCGGCGCGCAGAAAGTGCGCGGTGTGGTGCCGCTGTGCGCCTCCACGGTGATGCTGCTGTCGGTCGATCCGCGCATCAGGACGCTGCGCGACCTGCGGGATGGCGACAAGATCGCGGTCAGCGCCATCAAAGTGACCGACCAGGCGATCGCCCTGCAAATGGCGGCGGTGAAGGAGTGGGGCTGGGACGCCCGCTTCCGGCTGGACCCGCTGACGGTGTCGATGTCGAACCCGGACGCCCTGGCGATGATGTTGAGCGGGGGCAGCGAGGTGAAGAACCACGCCAGCGGCATTCCCTTCAGCGTCATCGAGTTGGAATCCGGCAAGGCGCATCTGGTGATGACCTCCGCGGATTATCTGGCGCACGGCTCGACCTCCTCGATGGCCTATGCCAGCGCTCGGTTCCATGACCCGAACCCGAAACTCTACGCCGCGGTCGCGGCGGCGTTCGAGGAGGGAACCGCCATCATCAACCGCGACCCGCACCGAGCGGCGGAGATTTATGTCGCGCATGAGCCGCAAAAGCGCGAGCTGGGCTGGATCGAGGCGATGATCCGCAATCCGGCACTGATCGAGTACAGCACGACGCCGCGCGGCACCCAGGAACACGCCGATTTCATGCACGCTGTCGGGACGTTGAAGAACCGGCCGGAGTCCTGGAAGGACCTGTTCTGGGAGAACATGGCGGACAAGGAAGGAAGCTGAGCGGCGGAGCGACCTAACCGACCGGTTCGAACGCCGCCAGATCCGGCGGGCCGGCGGCGAACAGCCAGACCGGCGCGCCCCGCGCTGGCCATGCGACAAAAGACGAGCACGCCGTGCCATAGCCGGCGCGCGGCGTCACGTTCATTTGGGCGCCAGCCTCACCCGACCGGTCCGACAGGATCGCACGCCACCCGCTCCAGTCCTGCGGATCTGGCGGTGGGGCGGCGATGAAGCGCGGCAAATGACGCGCCACGCGCGGGCTGTCCAGGTCGTTGGGCTCGTGCGAGGTGACCATCGACACCCCGGCCGGCAGCACGAACGACCGCGGCCGGCCATGTCCCGAACCGCGCACGAAGATCGCCCCGCCGGCATCCGCCAGGACCATATTGAAGCCGCGCCATTGCCCCGCATCCAGCGCCTCGGTCGCGCGCGCAGCCAAAACGGCATCCCGTTCGGCAAGCGCGATCAGGGGCAATTCCCCGCGGCTGCGCTTGCCGGGGGCCGGGCCCAGGCTGCCCTGGCGGTTCAGCACCGTGGCCACAACCCCGAACCGGTTCCACCCCATCCAGGTGCCCCCGGCGAGGCGATCACGGCCCGCCACCACCTGCGGCTGATCCGGCCACCAGGCGGCGGGCGGATCCCAGGGACGCGCCAGCCGCTCATCGCGGTTGGCGACAAGGACGACGGGCCAGGAATGGCCGGGGCGGATCAGAACGACGACGGTACACACGCCTCACAGCATGGCCGGAAGCGGACGGAACGCAAGCTGACGCCCCCGTCCCGTCCGCAGCACAGCCATGCGTGAGACTATTCCGCCGCCATCCGTGTCGGCGCCGCAACCTCAGCCAACACCGCGGCGGCTTCTTTTGCGACGCGGGTGCCCTCGAAAAAGGCCGGGTTCTGCGTTCCCCACAGCTTCACCGTGTTGGTGAAGGTAAAGGCGCGGAAATCGTCTTCCGTCACGAACCCGTCCTCCACCAGTTCGTAAGCTTCCGGCAGCGGATCGCGCATGTCGATCACGTCGAAATGCCCGATGTCGGAGCTGTAGAACGCGTTCAGTTTCGCTCTGAACGGATTGGTGTTGCCGAAAGCCCAGGCGACGGTGCGGTCATCCGCCTCGCAGCCGAAATAATAGGGTTTCGCATACAGATCGACCCAGTCCTCCTTGCGGGTGATCTTGCACGCCGCGAAATCGTCGAGTTCGGTCAGCCCGCCGGTCAGGTTCATCTGCTCCGGATCGGGGTAGCCGTCACGCGCCTGCAAGGCCGCGGCAATGTCCTCGTAGCCGTATTTCTGGACATAGCTCATCAGCAACGAGCGGTCCAGCTTCTCCGGCTTCATGTGCTCCAGAGCCTTGATGTTGCGCCGTTCCCAATGCTCGATCAGATCGCCGAACAACTGGCAGCCCCAGGCCACGCCGCCTTCCAGGAAGGCGAAGCGAAGCTGCGGGAACCGGCGGGTGACGCCGTTCAGGAAGATGCCCTTCGCCGAGGCATGGCCGGCATCGGCGAAGTGGCCGATGTGGTTGAAGGTGAAGTTGGTCGGCGAGTTGCGCAGGCCCTGGCCGCTGCCGGTGGCGTGGAATGTCGGTGCGATCTTCAGCTCCACGCACTTGGCCCAGACCGGGTCATAGTTGTGCGCGCCGTCGCCGACGAAGGCTTCGTAGCCCACCGCCAGGCGGTTGATGTCGGGGTTGTCCGACGCAGCGGCCGCCACCGGACGCGGCAGCGCGCCGCCGAACATGCCGACCTTGGAGCCAAGCTGTCGGGTGGCGTATTCCAGTTCCTCGATCGCTTCGTCCGGCGTGTGCATCGGAATGATCGCCGCCGGCGTCATGCGGTCCGACAGTTTCGCAAAATACTCGGCGGAAACGATGTTGTAGGCGCGGATGACGGCGCGGCGGGTCTCGGCGTCCGCAATGCGCGGCAGGCGCAGCCCGGCGGTCGGATAGACGATGGCGAAGTCGGCGCCAAATTCGTCCATCCGGTCATACAGCATGCGCGGCATCATCGCGGTGGCGCGATCGATGGTTTTTTCGGTCTGCCGGCTCCAGAATCCGGGCATCGCGATGCGGCGGCGCTTGCGTTCCTCGACCGACATCGACAGCGCTGCCTTGGTCGAGCTCATCGTCTTCAGGAACCCGTCCGCGGCCTTGTCGCCGCCGACCTTGCGCATTCTTTCCGCGAAGACCGGATCGTATTCGACCCAGTGACCATCGCCGTCGATCACCGGATGCTTCAGTCCGGCGCGAATTTGCGTCGCGGTCTGGTGGTGGTGGCCAGTCATTGTATCCTCCCTTGCAGTGACGTTACAGGCAAACTGCGGTGTTGACCGGCAGCGCAGCACTGTCGGGGGGTGGTGTCAATAGCCAGCCGGCCGGGAAATCCCGTGGCGGAATCGTGAGGTTTTGTGGTAGCGCTACCGTACGGTTTGTTCCCGATAACAACCGCCCTATGGCAGCGGCGACATCGCGTAGGCGGTCTCGATCAACCCGACCGCCGCGGCATTGTCCGCCAGGTCGGCGATCGGCGGTTCCCCGACCTGCACCCGGCGCAGCGTGTCGTGGACGAATTGCGGATAGAAAAACACGTTGGTCAGCTTCATGTCGCGCGTGCTGCGCTGGCGGTCGTCGGTGACAATCTCCAGGGTGCCGTTGTCGCGCGCGGAAAAGTAATGTTTCTCGGTGCGGATGCTGTAGTGCATGTCGAACACCGAGTTCGGCGCGGGATACAGATAGCCGGTTTCCACCATGCAACTCGCCCCGCCGCCTTGCATCAGCATCACCGCATGATCCTCGATCGTCAGGCCCGCGGCGCGGTTCGACATCATCGCCCCGGTGACGGTCAGATCGGCACCCGGCAGCAGCACACGGCACAGATCGACGAAATGGATCCCCAGATTCAACAGCGGCCCGCCGCCCGAGGTCGTGCGGTCGATCACCCATTCGACGTTCTGCTGATAGTAACGGTCCACCATGCCGCCGACAAATTTGAACGACAGATATTGCAGCGCCTCGCCCGCCGCGACCTCGCGGATGGTGTCGATGATCGGGCAGTAACGAAATACCATCGGCACCGCGGCGAACACCTGCGCCGCGGCGGCGCGCTGGGCGATGTCCCGGGCCTCGGCTGCGTTCAGCGCGCAGGGCTTTTCCATCGCGAAGGGAATGCGGCTGTCGATCAGGAAGCGCGCGATCTCGGCCATGTCGCAATGCCGGCCCAGCGCAAACGCAAAGTCGGGATGCAGGCGCGCGCACATCTCCCGGTAGTCGGCGAAGGCGGGACAATGCGCGCGCCCGGCCAGCGGTTCGGCGCGCGTCACGTCCGGATCGCTGACACCGACGATGGTCATGTCCGGCATCTCCAGCACCGGGTCTGAATAGAATTTCGTGTGCCAGTGCGACACGCCGATCAGCACGATCTGCATCTGTTTCCCCCTGTTGTCTTGCGTCGGTCTGCCGCATTCTAGGCGTCTCGGGTCGGGCGTGAAGGGTTGGCGGCGATGATCACCTTGTCGGAGAATTTTCGGGCGTTGTTCTATTCGCCCTTCTATGCGGCCCATGCGATCGGTGCCTATGCCGCCGAACATGTGGAGGTCGCACTGCGGAAGTCGCCGAACCCCGCCGGGACAGCGGCGGATTTGCGCGCCGGGCGGATCGACGTGATGTGGGGCGGGCCGTTGCGCGTGCTGCTGACGCATGCGGCGGATCCATCCGCGGATGTCGTCTGTTTTTGCGACGTGGTGGCGCGCGACCCGTTTTTCATCATCGGGCGCGAACCGCGTCCTGGTTTCTCGCCCGCGGACCTGGCGGGCGTGCGGTTCGCCTCGGTGTCGGAGGTGCCGACGCCCTGGCTGTGCCTGCAGGACGACATCCGCCGCGCCGGACTGGACCCCGCCAGCCTGAACCGGCTCAGCGGGCCGGGGATGGCGGAGAATGCCGCGGCGCTGCGGGCCGGGACGTTGGACGCGGTGCAACTGTTTCAGCCTTACGCCGAGGACCTGATCGTCTCGGGTGCCGGCCACGTCTGGTATGCCGCCGCCGACCGCGGCCTGACGGCCTACACGACCCTGGTCACCCGCCGGTCGCTGCTGAGCGAACGGCGCGACGAGATGCTGGCGATGGTCAAGGCGATGTACCGGGCGCTGCGCTGGATCGCGGAAACCCCGGGTGCCGAGGTCGCTCGGGTGCTCGCCAGGTTCTTTCCCGACGTGCCACCCGCGATCTATGCAGCGGCGATCGACCGGTACCGAACGTCGGGTCTGTATGCGCCGGACCCGGTGCTGCGACGGGAAGGCTTCGACCGGTTGGCCGCGGCCATGCGTTCGGGGGGTGCATTGGACCGGGACATCCCGTTCGAGACCCGCGTTGACAACAGCCTGGCCGAACAGGCCATGGCGTTCCGGTCTGGACCCAAATAGACTAAGGAACGGGCCATGCGCTACGTCCTGACCCTGATCGCCAACCGCACCTCGACGACCCTGACACAAGCCACCATCGCGCGGGTGCGGACCGCCGTGGCAGGCAACGAGCCAGTGGTTCTGTCCGCCGGCGAGGCTGCCGACATTCCGCTGTCCCAGCCACCCGATATGGCAGCGGTGCGAAGCGCGCTGGACGGCGCGGCCATCGACGCCATCGCGCAGGAAGCCGCCGGCCGCCGCAAGGGCCTGCTGATCGCCGACATGGACAGCACGATCATCACCAGCGAAACGCTCGACGATCTGGCGGGTTTCGCAGGCCTCGGCGAACGGATCGCCGCGATCACCGCGCGCGCGATGAATGGCGAACTGGACTTCAAGGATGCGCTGCGGGAACGGGTGGCGATGTTGAAAGGCCTCTCGCTGGATGCATTGGAGCAAACCTGGCTGCAGGTCGAGTTGACACCAGGCGCACGCGAACTGGTCGCCACCATGCGCGCCGGCGGCGCAATGACCGCTCTGGTCTCCGGTGGTTTCACTTTCTTTACCGCACGGGTTGCCGCCAGGCTTGGCTTTGACCTGCACCGGTCGAACGTTCTGCTGGATGACGGATCGGCGCTGCTGGGATCGGTCGCGGAACCGATACTCGATCGGACCGCAAAGCTCGACACCTTGCACCTGCTCGCCCAGCAACAAGGCCTGCCGCTGTCCGCGACCCTCGCCGTCGGCGATGGCGCCAACGACCTCGACATGTTGCGCGAAGCCGGGCTCGGTGTGGCCTTCCGCGCCAAGCCTATCGTTGCGATGTCCGCTCGGAATCGCGTCGATCATGCGGACCTGCGCGCGCTGCTGTTTGCCCAGGGCTATCCCGCAGATGCGTTCGTGACCACCTGACGGGCGCAAACGATGACACGCGCGGTCTCCCCCCTTGGCTATTCCGATCAAGGCGGTGGCATCAACAACCAGAAATTCGCTTTGCTCGGTCTGTTCGTCACCGCCTGGCGGACGGGACCGAAACAGATCGTCTTGCCCGATGTCACGGATTACGACGTGTCGTTGCCGGCCAAGCCGCAAGTTCCCTTCGGGCTGGTCTTCGATATCGAAGCGATCCAGCGCTTCGCTGCATCCCACGGTATCGAAATCCTGCCGCGGCACCATCGGGTTGATGGCCGCAGTTGGGATTACATGAACGCCGGCGCCGCCTGGGTCGCCAATAGCGCGCATCAAGGCACACTGACCGCAGACGATGTCGGTTGCGAATTCTTCCGCCATCTCGTGCCACTCATCGGCGCGTCGTCAATCCTGCGGGATTTGGCCCGGCGGGTGTTCACGGACATGGGGATACAGGTGGTGCTCCAGCTCCGGATCGAGCAGGACTGGGCGCGGCATGCCCGCGAGGAACTGCGTCCCCTCCTCGGGGCGACCGAGGATTACGCCCCGTCGTTCGAGACGATCCTGCGCAAGGTGAAGGCCAGCCTGCCGGCCTGGAAACACGGGATCTACGCCGCCTGCGATGAAAACGATCTGCCGCTCGACAAAGAAACGATCCGCGCTTTGGCTCGCCGGCAGGTTGGTATCGAACTGCTGTGGAAATCCGATCTGCTGGCGCGGGCACGCCTGTCGGCACTCAGCCGGTCGCTGCTGGATTTCGAAATGGCCTTGCGGGCACCGGTTTTTGTCGGGTTGACCCGCTCGTCCTTCTCGAACCTCGCAGCATTCGAAACGTTTTGCCGGACCCGAGCGCCCGCGCCGGCGCATTACATTTATGATACGAAGTCGCTGCTGCTGCAACAACGGCGCGACAACGGTGCCGGCCGGTCACCGCGCGAGGCGATCACCGGGGTGATCACCGGCGAGGTTTGACCTTGTGGCTCAGCCCCATAGCCATCACGACAGCGGTGCGGCTGGAGAAAAAACCCTGACTCCCCCTCACCTTGTGGGATTGGGTTGGGGGGAGGGGTCGGTCGGAAGCAGCCTGAGACGCCGGCGCTTATCCTGGCAGAGCCCCCTCCCCCTAACCCAATCCCACAAGGGGAGGGGGAATGGTTTTGCCCTGGGCGCGCCTAACCTGACGCCTAATGTGACTCAGCCCGGCTTCTTATCCTTCGACAGCGACAATGGCATATATTGCACCCCATCCTGCCGCTGGATCAGCATCAGCACGAACTTCCGGTCCGCCTTGCGCGCGGCCTCGACCCGCTTCTGAACGTCCTCCGGTGAGGTCACCTCGCCCTGCTGCACCTCGATGATCACGTCGCCCGGCTTCAGGCCACGGTCGGCGGCGGTGCTGCCGGGGGACACATCGGTGATCACCACGCCCTTCTGGTCAGCATTGAGCTGGAACTTGTCCTTCAGGTCCTGGCTGATCGGCGCGATCTTGATGCCAAGACCGGCGATATCGGTCGGCTTGGTGGTGTCCGCCTTGCCGCCCTGGTCGGCCGCTGCCAGGGTCGCGTCATCCGGCTTCTCCGCCAGGGTCGCCTGGATCGTCACCTCCTTGCCGTCGCGCCAGAGCACCACCGGCACCTGCTTGCCCACGTCGGCATCGGCGACGATCCGCGGCAGGGTGTGCATGTCCTTCACATCCTGGCCATTGAACTTCAGGATGATGTCGCCGCCTTTGATCTTCGCCTTGTCAGCCGGACCGCCGTCATTCACGCCCGCCACCATGGCGCCCGAGGCGTCCTTCAGCCCCAGGCTATCGGCGATATCCTGCGTCACCTGCTGGATCTTGACCCCCAGCCAGCCCCGCCGCGGATGGCCGAAATCATGCAACTGCGCGACGATGTTCTTCGCCATGTTGGACGGGATCGAGAAGCCGATGCCGATCGACCCGCCGGACGGCGAGTAGATCGCCGTGTTGATGCCGATCACCTGGCCGTCCATGTTGAACAGCGGACCGCCCGAGTTGCCGCGGTTGATCGCCGCATCGGTCTGGATGAAGTCGTCGTACGGCCCCTGGTGAATGTTGCGCCCGCGCGCCGAGACG
>Ga0302157_10005885_pt1 | contig 12834 bp, 13 predicted proteins | sample I_Bog_N3_3_FD_193502 | JGI IMG/M metagenome (GOLD analysis project Ga0302157, IMG submission 193502) | Peat permafrost microbial communities from Stordalen Mire near Abisko, Sweden - I_Bog_N3_3 | ecosystem: Environmental > Terrestrial > Soil > Wetlands > Peat | place: Sweden: Abisko, Stordalen...
CGTCGAGATCGCCTGCTGACCGGCGTGCGCGACCTCCTGTCGCGTCACCCCGAGCGCCTCGGCATCCCGCTGGAGTGCTTCCCTTGCCTCTCCGAGCGCCGCGGTCTCGTGCCGGATCGCTTCGTGGGTGGTGCCGAGTGCTGTGGTCTGCTGGTTGATCGCTTCGTGCGTGGCTCCGAGCGCCCCTGTTTGCTGGTGGACCGCTTCGTGCGTGGCGCCGAGCGCGGCGGTCTCCTGCCGGATCGCATCGTGTGTGGCTCCAAGCGCCGCGGTTTCCTGGCGGATCGCATCGTGTGTGGCTCCGAGCGCCGCGGCCTCCTGCCGTATCGCTACGTGTGTGGCTTCGAGCGCCGCAGCCTCGTGCCGGATCGCTTCGTGTGTAACTACGAGCGCCGCAGCCTCCTGCTGGAGCACTTCGGACGCATGGCCCGTGTCACGGGCCCATGCTTCCATGGCCGCACGGTCCGCGCTTAGCGTGGCGGATGCCTCGGCCAGGGTCTGAGCCGCCTGGTCGACCGCCGCGACCACTCCGGCGGCGGCATCGGGCAGATAGGCGGCAGCCGTATCGATGTGGGCGACGGCGCCGCCGACGCGCGACACGACGGTGGCACTGGCAGTCGCGATTTCGCGGGCGGCTGTGTCGAGGGCGATCACGTCGCGGCGCAGCAAAATGGCGGTGTCACTCAATGCCGCCATATGCCCAGCCGCTTCTGTTACGGTCGTGCGCAATGTCTGCACCGGGCTGTCAGCCTCCGCCGTCAGCCGTCCGACCGCCGCGTCAAGTGTGGTTGCCATCGCGTGGCCTTGTTCTGCGATGCCTCGTCGGATCAGATCGGCGATCTCCGGCAGCATCCGCTCAACCCGCTGCAACGCCTCGGGTGCAACCCCGGCGCCCGCGGCGAACTGCCGCATCGCTTCGCCGGCCTGTGCGACCGCGGCCGCCAGACGCTTCTCGGCGTCAAGGGCCGCTTCCCCCAGGCGTACCACGCGCGCGCTCACGTTCCCTACCTCGCGGGTGTTGGCGGCGCAAACCTCCTGGAACGCATCAACCTTGCTGCGTTCGTTGGCAAGGACCGTGCGAAGTTCCTTGACGACGTCGGTCAGCCCGGAGGCCACCACCACGGACGGTTCGCTCAAGACAGGTCCGGGCGTGGCAGACGCCACGGCGGGGGTGCTCGCCAGGCACAGCGTGCCGGCGAGCAGGCCGAGGAAGGCAGCAATCAGCGGCAGCAGGCCCGGGATTGCGAAGGGTCCGCCGCTGGCTCGCCATGCCTCCAGCACCGGCGGCCACATGAGCGCAAGGCTCGCAGCGAGACCGAATGCTGACAGGCCGATGCAGCCGACGGCGACGGTGCGCGCCGACACCTGGGCGAAGAGGTTCGAAAGGTTCCTGACCCGCATTGTCGTCCCCCTAAAGCAGTCGCCCAAGCGGGCCGAGATCGAGGTTGAGGCTGGCCGGCTCGACACCGAGGCGGGTGCAGAGCGACGCCACCGCCTGCTTCGAGCGCATCAGGGTCAGCCCGAGGCGTTCCGCCTCCTCGGCGGTGATCGTGTCGGCTTCCAGCCGGCGGACCGCCTGTGCCTCCATCAGCCGGCGCAGGAACTCGACCAGCGTGAGCACCAGCCGGGTGAGGTCCTGCTCAACCCGATCGGGATCGATGTCCAGGCGCACCAACGGCGGGGGCGCGGGCAGATCAGCGGTCATCACGTTCATGGTTTACTCCCTGGCATGGTGCACTCCCTGGCATGGTGCACTCCCTGGCGCCGCGGCCTTGGTCGCGGGCGGCGCGAGCATCATCCGCCCGGCCGTGTCCACCGAGGCGAGCAGCGCGCGCAGGCCGACGAAGATCAGGTCGACGCCGGCAACGGAAATGACGAGCTGCGCATCCGCCACGACGCCCGTGTCCAGCAGGCTGTCAAGCACGTCGACAAGCGATTCCGGTTTGCTCGGCCCCAGAGCATGCCTTGCGTCGGACATCCCTGCGTCAGCCATGGACGGCCTCGCCCGCCAGGGCGGCCTGGACATGTTCCTGCGCCAGGGCGGCGTCGACGTGTTCCTGCGCCATGGCGACTTGGACGTGTTCCTGCGCCAGGGCGCTCTCCTGTGCCAGCGCGGCGCGGGCGAACGCGTAGGCGGGCCAAGGGCCCGACAAGCGCAGCGACAGCCCGGCGGGTGCGAGATCAGCCGCCAGCATCTGTACTCTCTCCGCCAACACCTGCGCCGGTCCTGACAGTGTGTTCGGTTGCGCCAACACGGCCGGTGTCCTGCTGCGCACCAGGAGAGTCCAGCCCGGCAAGCCCGTTCGCGGCGGGTCGTCCAGCAAATCGAACCCCGCATCGCCAAGCTGCGCCGCAACGGTCGCCGCCGCGACGCCGATATGAGCGGCGCGAGCGGCGGTGCGGGCCTTCTCGAGCCGGCGCGCCAGCAGAAAAGCAGTGCCCTCGCCGGCGGCCGCGACGGTCTCGGCCAGGCGTCTCAGGTCGGTATCCTCGCGGTCGAGCCAAACGGCATGGGCCGCGGCATCCTCCTGCATCGACAGGGCCCATTCGGTCTGGCCGCCCACGCGCGCCAGGGCCGCCTGCAACGCCGCCGCCCGTGGGATCAGCCAGTCGTGCAGCAAGCCGACGCGTGAGAACAACGCGCCGAACGCCAGCGGCAGGCACGGGCCGTCGGCGGCGGCCGCCACATTGACGGCATGATGGGCCTGGAGACGGGCCGCCATCCAATCGGGATCGGCGGTCCGGTTTGCGGCATCCTCGCTGTCGAACAGGGCGCGTGGCACCACGCTCGTGAGCACGGTGAGATCCGCGAAACGGATCGCATCAACCGGCACGCCCGGCAGCACGCCGTCGGCAGACGGCACGCCCCCGGTCGCGGGGAGCACGCTGTAGACATAGAAGGCCTGGGCGAGGCCGGCGGTCATGGAAGGCGTTCCAACAGGCTTTCGGGCAGTGCTGCAGCCGTCGCCACGCCCGCTCGCTGAACCGGCCGCACAGGAGCCGCGATGTCTGCCGGCATGATCAGGCGGTAGCCGGCACGCCGCAGCAGGAAGTCGAGGGTATGGCCCTCAGCGTCCGTCCCGGCAGGCAGCAGGTCGCGGAGCAGCCTGTACGCGTCGGTGAGGTCGGACACCGTGGCCCCAGATCCTGCCGTTTCGGGCGCGTGCTGGCGATCCGGATGCGCCGCGGCGGCACGCAGGCGCCACTGCCGGTGCAGATCCGACAAGTCGACCCGATCGCCGAGTCCAAGCGTGGACCAGGCGCTGGTTACGGCCTGCTCCTCAACCGTTGCGATCTTCACAGAGAAGAAGCTCAGCGGCGGCAACGGGCCACGCATGTCGATGGTGGCATTCTCGACATGCTCTGCCGCCATCGCGTCCAATGCCGCTTCCACCGGGGCCTCGCAGCCGGACGCCACCAGTACGGTCACCGCAACCTGGGTCTCGGCGCCGGCGGCGCCGCCGGCCGCCAGCGCCAGCACCGCCGGGGCAAGTGCCGCGAGCAAGGCCGCTTCGCGCCGGCCGCGTTCGTTACGCAGCACACCGGCCACCGCTTCGGCCAGAGCAGCCGGCCCCGATGCCGCGGCGGGTGCGATCTCGCCGCGGTGCCGGGCCACCACGTGCTCCGGCGTCCAGCTCAGCACGATATCCCACTGATGGTGTGCGCCGTGACGGGCCAGCGCCGGTGTCAGAGCGTCCCAGGCCGATGCCAGCAGAAGGGGCACGGCCGCGGCCGGGCAGCAGGCGGCGGCCGGGTCCATCGGCAGGAACGGGCCGGCCTGACAGGCAACTTCCAGCCGGCGCTGAACGGTCCCCAAGCTGGCTGCCAAAGCCTCTCGGCCACGCTCCATGAGGGGGACATCCGGTTCGGTCTGGAACAGTGCGGCGACCCCGGGGCCGCCTCTGGAAGCGGTATGCGGGGCTCGATGAACGAGCAGCTCCGGTCCGGGCACGGCACGCATCGCCGCCAGCAGGGCATCCAGTCCCTCCAGCGGTGCAAAGCCGAGAAGCCGCGTCTGTTGCATCGCATTCTCCCCCATCTCGATTTGCGACCTGCGTGTTCGCACCATGTCCAGCTGAGCCATCTCTACTTGCGCCATGTCCGGCCCTCCTGGTGTTCGCGCAGGGCGACGGTGAAGTCCGCGCCGGTTACGCACGGCTGCCCGTTGTCCGGGTCCCGGGCCAGCGCGGCGAGTGCGGCCAGCCGGCACAGGCCCGCAATGTCGGCCCCGACGTAGTCATCTGTCGCGACGGCCAGCGCGGCCAGGTCGACGTTTTCGTTCAGCGGCATCCGGCGCACGTGCACCGCCAGCATTGCCGCGCGGGCTGCGACGTCCGGCAGCGGCATTTCCAGCACCAGATCGAACCGCCCCGGCCGCAGCAGCGCGGGGTCGATCAGGTCGGGCCGGTTGGTGGCCGCCAGCACCATCAGTCCGCCGGGCTGCGTGATGCCGTCCATTTCAGTCAGCAACTGTGCGACCATGCGCTCAACCGTGGCGCCGCCACCGCTGCCGCGCCGGCCGGCGATGGCATCGATTTCGTCGAAGAAGACGATGCACGGGGCGGCCATGCGGGCGCGGCTGAAAACCTCCCGCAATGCGCGCTCGCTGGCACCTTGCCACTCCGCCAGCAGCTCCGGTCCGCGGATCGAGATGAACCCGGCCTGCGCCTCGGTCGCCAGTGCCCGGGCGATCAACGTCTTTCCGGTGCCCGGCCGGCCATGCAGCAGCACGCCGCGTGGCGGCCGCACACCCAGGCGAGTGAACCGCTCCGGGTCCGCCAGGGGTTGCTGCACCGCACGGATCAGCGTCTCACGCAGACCGTCCATGCCCGCGACGTCCGCCCAACGGACATCCGGCACCTCCACAAACACTTCCCTTAGCGCGCTCGGTGTCACCTCGCGCAATGCCGTCCGGAAGTCGCTGTCCTCGACGCGCAGCGCCGTCAGATCGGGCGCGCCGGTCAGCGAAAGGCCACCCGCGCGACGCAACGCCGCCATCGCCGCTTCACGGCAGACCGCCGCAAGATCGGCGCCGACATGGCCGTGAGTCTCCGCGGCCAGCGCGCCTAGGTCGACATCCGATCCAAGCGGCATGGCGCGGGTATGGACCGCCAGAATCTCGCGCCGTCCCTCACGGTCCGGCGGATCGACGCGGATCTCGCGGTCGAAGCGGCCGGGCCGTCGCAGGGCCGGGTCGATGCCGTCGGGCAGGTTGGTCGCCGCCAGCACCATCACCTCCCCGCGGCCGGCAAGCCCGTCCATCAGGGTCAGTAACTGGGCGACGATGCGCCGCTCGACCTGTTTCTCTCCACCCAGTGCGTCGCGCTTCTGCGCGATGGCGTCAATTTCGTCGATGAAGATGATCGCGGGGGCACGCTTGCGGGCGGTCTCGAACACCGCGCGAAGTTGCTGTTCGGAGGCGCCGTAGTAACGATCGACGATCTCCGGCCCGTTGATTGTGATGAAGTGCGCCCGGCTCTCGGCCGCGACGGCACGCGCGATCATGGTCTTGCCGGTGCCAGGCGGACCCACCAGCAGGACGCCTTTCGGCGGCGAGATGCCCAGATGGGCGAACACCGCCCGGTTGCGCAGCGGCAGCTCCACGACTTCCCGCACCCGCTCGACGACGCGCGACAGGCCGCCCAGGTCCTCATAGCGCGGCCCGTCCTCCGGCAGGGTCCCTGCCGCCGGTGTCGTTGCCGAAGCCACCATCTCGATCGCCGTGGTCTCATCGACCAGCCCCGGCCCGTCAGGCTCCAGAGACAGCACCTGAAGCTCGGCTTCCCGGCCATTGAGCAACGGCAGGCGGAAACGGTCCCCGGCGCACAACGGCACGCCCCCGAGCATGCGGCGCAGCACGGAGGCGCCGATCGCCGCGGGCCCGGTCAACCGCATCGTCCGCACCGTTGTGGCCGGTCCGGACAACGCCACCCCCACGGTGTCGCCGATCGCCGCCCCGGCGTTGCCGCGGGTCGCGCCGTCGATGTGCAGCACGCCCTGACCACGCGCTGTCGGCCGTTGCGGCAGGGCACGGACGTAGGCGGTGCGGCTGCCCGTCACGGCCAGAAGAGCGCCGGTGCCGCCGCCAAGGGCAGCAAGCGTTGCGGGATCGATCCGTGCCACGCCGCGGCTGGCGTCCTCGGCGGCGGCGCCGGCGACCGTCAGGCGCTTGCTCATGCCAGCGTCCATTCATCGGCCTCGCGAGCGACGGTATCCGGACCATCCGCCTCCACCGGGTCCGGCGCCGCTTCAGACACGCTGTCGGGTTCGGCGTCGGGTTCGGCGTCGGGATCCTCGGATGCGGCGCGCGCCTCAGCGGCTCGCAGTTCGCCGATTTCGGCCAGTTCCTCCAGCAGCAGCGCTTCCTCGGCCTCGAACGTCGCTTCGTCGATCTGGCCATCCTCCAGCCGCCGCTCGAGGGCTATCAGCGCCGCCTCGATCCGCGTGGGATCGAGCAGCTGCTGCGTCGCGGCGTTGGCGATCTGGCGGGCGAGCCAGGTCAGCGCACGCAGCGGCCCGCCAACCGGCAGCGTCAGGATGGTTGTCACCGGGTCCATCGCTATGCCGTCCCCGACAGCCAGGCGACCTGCAGGCGGACGAAGTTGTATGGCGGCACCGGCCCGAAATAGCGGAAGTCGACGCGCCCCGAGCACCGCTCGGCCACCGCCTGGATGCGGCTGTCGAACAGCGCCTCGTTCTCCCGTCGCACGAGGAACGCCCGGTTGAGGATCATGTCGTTGTCGAGCGTGTGCAGTTCCGCCTCACGTTCGGCGAGCGGTGCCAGTTCGGCCACGATCGCCGCGGTTTCCATCGCCCGTCGCCCGACCAGGGCGGCCTCGACACGGCGCCCGAGCTCGACGCGCTCGTAATAGGTCTCGGTGGCGGGAAGGTTGCGCAGCCGGTCGCGCAGCCGGCACAGCTCCTCGTCGGCCGCGATGATCTCGGCAAACACCACGCCGTCGCGCCAGCTCGCCTTCACGCCCAGCTCGACGCGGCCATTGATGTCGCGAAACGCGGCACGGAAGCTGTCGACATTGGCGGCGACGCAGCGGGTGAAGGCCGCGGTGTCCGGCGCGACCGTGCCGAAGCGCACGGGCAGCACGTCGGTCCGCGCAATCGCGCGTTCCAGCACGCTGGTATGGGCGATCATGTTGCGCCGTGTCTGAGCCACCGGACCGGGCGGCAGGTCACTGACCAGAGCCGTCAACCGGCCCGCCGGCAGCAAGCGCACGCCGCCGCCCCCAACACCCGCACCCAGGTCGGCGTCCGGACCTGCAACAGCCAGGGCGTTGACGTCCTCCACCAGGCCGTAGACGTAAATCAAGGGTTGGGCCGCCGGATCGCCGGTCATGGCAGATCTGCCCGCGCCATGCGAACCTCAAGGATGCCGTTCCGGAAACTCTGCTTGACGCCGTCTGCGCGGACGCGCACGGGCAACGCCAGTTCCTTGCGGTATTGCCGCACCCCGGCGGCTTCGATGAGCAAAAGCAGCCCGTCGACCCGGCAGACGATCCGTTCGGGGTCGGCCCCGGGCAGTTCGGCGACCACCACGACGGCGTCGCCGTCCTCGAACACCTCGACGATCGGCAGCAGCGCGGCGGGGGTCGCACCGGCCGCCGTGTCCGCGCCCTTTCCCGACGCGGGGGCCGGGGTATTGCCGAACCGTTCGGCGGAAAGTCCGTCGCTGCCCATCCGCAGCGTGTAGCCAAACACCATGCGCGTGTTGCCGCTGCCGAGGTCGATCGTCCGTTGCATCGCCTCGGGATCCGATCCGGCCTTTGCGTGACCCGCTTCCCCGGACGGTTTTTGTTGCGCCTGCTCGGCGGCCGCCGCAGTCAGTTGCTCGACAAGGCCGCGCAGCGCGCCAACCATCCCGGCAACGCCCTCGGCCATTCCGGCAAAGCCGCCGACGCCAGACATTGCGGGACCACCATCCGCCGGCGGCGGTGCTGAACGGGCGGCCTCGGCCTGTGCGGCGCGCGCCCGCTCACTGAGCTGGCGGGAGACGCTGAAGCCGCGGCGCGGCGGACGAAGGGTCATTGCCGGCGGCCTCAGGCCGGTACGCCGGTGGCGGCAGCGAGGGCATGTTCCAGCCGAGCCACGCGTTCGATCAGCGCGGCGGTGTCGGGCTGCGGCGGTGCGGGGTTGCGCCCGGTGAGCGCACTGTCGCTCTCCCACCAGCGGATCCCCATCTCCAGCGCACGATCGACCGATGCAACGACGAGGCGGATGCGGATGGTCAGCAGCTCCACGCCCACCAGGCTGACGGAGATATCGCCGGCGACCACGATTCCCTTGTCGAGGATCCGCTCAAGAATGTCGGCGAGACCGGAGCCGCCAACGGTGTGTTGCATGGACACGATGATCTCCGTGAAGTGACAGGTTTTCAGGCCGCGAGCAGCCACGGCATCCGAAGCCAAATTCTTACGTAATCAACTCAAGCCAGCCGGCGGCGTCCCGGCCAGAACGTTTCTTATCCGACCGGTACGGTCGCCGTTTTCAGGCGGTCAGCCTTGCTGGCCGCGGGTGAACCGGCCGGTGCGTCGCCAGCGGGTCACTTCGCCGGCGCCATCCAGCACGACCTCAAAGGACGAGAGCAGATCCTGCGTGCGCGGGATCGAGCGGTATTCAAGCATGTCGATGACCATCTTCCAGCCGCCCTCGGACTGGTCGAACTGGCTGACGGTGTCGTATGTCAGGCCGGTGATGGCAGCCATCTGGCGTTTGGTGTTTTCGACGATACTGGCCACGTCGGTCGTGTTCATCTGCGTCTTCTCCAATACTTACGTGCGTTTCATGAAACGCGGCCGGGCCGGGTTGTCGGGAACCGCTGGCTGCGCGGCGACCCATTTCCTGCCAATCGCAGCCAGTGCCTCGGCATGCGCCGGCGTGGCCGGCTTCAGCGGGCGCGTCTGGGGATGATTATGCGGATGATTATGCGCATAATTCTGGGGCTCGGGCGCGGCAACACTCGCCACCGGGGCGTGCAGTTCCGGCGTGAACGCTTCCATCCGCTCCAACAGCCACGCTATGCGCTTCTGCATCTTGGCAAAGGCGGCAGCTGCGGCCGTGCGCTGGTGGTCCAGTATCTCCATCTGGTGGATCGCGCGGGAACGCCGCTGCGCCAGCAGCGCGAACTCGGCGGCGAGGCTTTCCAGACGCGGCTCGCCCATGTTTCCGCGCACGGCGCGGGTACGCGGGGTCCGGTTGGCAAGGCGCGGGATCATGCGGCGGCTCCTTGACGGCTGCGCAACGTCGGATTGGGACGGGGCACACAGAAATGGTCGATCAACTGGATCAGCAACTGGCGCTGCCGGGGATCGGGCAACCCGTCCTGGTCCGGCTTGAGCTTGCTGCCGAGCACGTCGAGGCAGACCTGGACGAACCCGGGATCGTCGGCCGAAACGCGCACTTGCTGTTGCGCAACGATGCGCGCGATCATGATCGAGGCACGCAGGGTCGGCCGCTGCGCGTACTCGCGCGAAACCCGGAAATCGCGCACGATGTCGACCACACGTTCGGCGTCGGCCGGCTTGAGACCGGATCGGGCGACCACGATGTCCGTTTCGATCGCGCGCTCGAAGCCGTCGAGGTCGAGCGTGATCATACGATCGGTCAGCGCGTCCTGTGCCAGGTTGGTGCCGACGTGGTCGACCGGGTTGGAGGTGAATATCGCGCGGAATGCCGGGTGGACCGGCACATAGCTTTCGCCGCGCCCGGTCTTCGGCAGCACCATCAGGCGCTCCTCCAGCACCGTCAGCAGCACGTTGTTGGCGTTCGCCGGTGCGCGGTTGAACTCGTCGTAGACCAGGGTGCCGCCTTCGGTGCAGGCCACGGTCAGTGCGCGGTCCAGCCAGACGGCGTTGGTCTGGTTCTCAACCTTCATCACGCTGCTGATGTAACGGTCCACGACACGCTTGGTGCGGGTGACCTCCTCGCCGCCCACCAGGCGCCTTGTGTCGAAGCTCGCATCGCCCACCAGCAGAACGATCGGGCGCTTGAGCTGCTCGGCGATCCGCAGGGCCAGCGTGGTCTTCCCGCTGCCGGCGGGGCCCCGGAGGTGCAACGGATAGCCCGCCTGCAAATAGCTCAGGCCGCGCCGCTCGATGTCGGCGAGCCCCTCAGTCGCCATTCCCTCGATGCGCCGGACCAGCGTCTGCAGGGGATCCAGTTCGTCCGAGGCGGTGGAATGCAGCGTTTCGGCGGCACGGGTGGGTCGCAGCGTCATACCGGTCAGTCTCCGCTCATTTCGATGGCTCGGCCGCGGCACCAGGCGGCGCGCAGCGTGGTGTGGCTGGACGGATCGTCGGTCCAGGCCACGAACAGATCGGCCGCGGCGGCCAGCAAGGGCGCGGCGTGGCGCCAGAATGTGTCGGCCATGACACCCGCGGCGCAGGCCTCGGCGGCGGCCCATGCTGCGGCGGCGCCGGCCTCGCCCCTCTCGTCCGGGCCGTTGTGGCCCAGGCGCAGCGCGTCAGCGGCGAGGTCGCAGGCTTCCTGCCCGTCGGGCGTGGCCGGAACGCCTGTGACCAGGTAGCCGCAGGCGGCGCCAAAGCCGCTGGCGAGTGCCGGGTCGATTTGCAGGTGGGCGGCCATCGCCTGGCCAACGGCGGCCAGCGTCCTGGACACCGCACCCGCGTCGTGCGGCGCGGCGGCAGACAGTGCCAGCCCGTCGCGCCAGCACAGAAACGGCCGTTCGCCGCCCCCCGCGCGCGGTTGCAGACCGAAGGCGAATGCGCCCAGCGGAACGGTGTGCGAATCACCGTCCTCGTGCACGAGGGCAAGTGCCATCGCGTCCCAGATCGACGCAAAAACCGCCTGCGCGCGGCTCAGATCCGGCTGCAGCACGATGTCGGGCCGGTTGCCGTCGCGCAGCAGGATGCGGCACGGGACGCCCACCAGATCGCGCAACTCGGCGGGCAGGGTCAGCTCGATGCTGCCGCTGCCCTTGCCCGCCGTCCGTATCTGGCGCACGCCCAAATCCATAAGAGTGGCACGTCCCGTTGTTGCTAGCAGACGAACTAGCAGACAAAGACTAACCAAAGGTTAACGCCGACGGGCCGGGGTATGAGCTTTCGGAGGGTGGCATTCGGCTGCGCGCTTCATGTGACCCTGTCAGGCCTGGCCGGCCTCTTAACCGGCTCTTAATTTTTAGCAGGCAAACATCCCCGGCGGCGGAGCAGACGGCCGCCTATGGGATCGCAATACGATGGAATTGAAGCACCTCAGGCTCAGAACCCGCCTCTATTCAGGCATCGGCCTGCTGGTGTTGCTTGCAGTCGGTGTGGCCGGGCTTGGCAGCCAGCAACTGAGGCAGGTGAGAAACACGGTCACCGAGATGAGCGCTGACACCGAACGCGCCACGCGGCTGGACGCGATCGTTCGCGAACTCGAACTCATGCGACGCGTTGTGCTGCGTTACAGGCTTGATGCCGACCCGGCCGCGCTAGCTAGCGTCCGGGAAGCATTAGGTCAAGCCGGCGAGATGCTGAAGCGCCAGCCCGACGAGACGACTTCAGACGCACGGCGGCATATCTATCAGGCGCTTGAGCAGGAGATGCAGGCTTTCGGAAGCCAGTTCGAACGACTGGTGAAGTTGCACGAAACTGTAACGACACAGCAGCAAAGACTGTTAACTTTTGGCGACAAACTGACAGAAACGCAGCACCTAATGATGCTGAAGGCCGAAGCCGAAGCCTCTCGTGACGTCGCAAATGCCGCCACCGACGTTGGGCGAGCCATTTCTAACCTGCGTATCGAGGCATGGCACTTCCTCGCGGTCATAGACCCGCAGGGACCGAAGACAGTCGACCTGGATCGCGTCCTGTTAGGCAAAGCGCTTATCAAACTCGACGAGGTGGTGGACGACCAGACGCGCTCAGCCATCGGCCCGGTCCGGTCGGCGGTTGTCCTGTATGGGGAGAGCTTCGATGACCTTGCCGCCGCCCTCGTGGACGGCACAAGACTGTACTATGACGAAATGGTACCGCAGATCATCGCGATGCAGAACGAGATCCAAAATGCGAAGTTGTCGCTCATGCAGCAAGTCACAAGCACGAAGGAGTCTGGCGACAGCCTGATCAAAGGCGCAGCGCGGCTGCAGACGGCTATTACCGGCCTCAGCTTGCTGCTGGGCCTTGGCATGGCTTTCATTATCGTCCGCGGCGTCATGAAGCCGTTGACTGGCATGACCGCGGCCATGGCCCGCCTGGCCACAGGCGACACGTCAATGGACGTGCCGGGGCAAGCCAGCAAAGATGAGATCGGGGACATGGCACGTGCCGTCGAGGCCTTCCGGCTCAACCTGCTCAGGGCCGACAGCCTTGCTTTCCGGCAAGCAAGGGAGACGACCCGCCAGGCTACCATGGATCTCGCCTCGACGGGGTTTGAAGCATCGGTCACCGAGGTCATGGACGCGCTGATGGGCGCCGCCGCCAACATGTTCAACGCCGCGGGCGTGATGACCGATGCGTCCGGCGCGATGAACGAGAAGTCATCCGCGACGTCGGAAAGTGCGATCAGGACGGCCCAGGATCTGATCGCGGTGGCCGCGTCCGTTGACACATTGACGTCTGGCTTCGAGGAGACGGTTCAGCGAGTGACGGTGGCAGCGGACCTGTCGCGTCAGGCCGTCCAGCGGGTGGAAGCCAGTCGGGAGAGTATTCGCGGACTGGCCGACTCGACCGTCCTGATCGGCGACGTTGTGCGCCTGATCAACGGTATCGCGCGACAAACCAATCTGCTGGCGCTGAACGCCACGATCGAGGCGGCGCGGGCGGGCGACGCCGGCAAGGGATTTGCCGTTGTCGCGGGGGAGGTGAAGGCGCTCGCGGG
>Ga0302157_10005895_pt1 | contig 12824 bp, 10 predicted proteins | sample I_Bog_N3_3_FD_193502 | JGI IMG/M metagenome (GOLD analysis project Ga0302157, IMG submission 193502) | Peat permafrost microbial communities from Stordalen Mire near Abisko, Sweden - I_Bog_N3_3 | ecosystem: Environmental > Terrestrial > Soil > Wetlands > Peat | place: Sweden: Abisko, Stordalen...
ATGCGTCAGCAGGGCTTCGCGCACGTAGAAGCTCTTGGGCCGCCCGGTCAGGGCTGCCAGCTTGTCAAGCCGGGTTCCCATTTCATCGGGGATGCGGACTGCGAGCATCGGGGCACCTTGTATACTCTGTCATACGTAGTATACACAACAATGATCTTCTTCGCACAATGATTTGTCACGCAGTTTTGGCCCGTGCCGGCTCGGGAAATTCGCCGTCCCGTTTACACTGAATAAGATATGGCGGAAGAAATAGAACTGCGTTACGACCCGGCGGCGATTGAACCCAAATGGCGCGAGCGGTGGGCTGCGGACCCCGCGCTCTATGCGGCGGAGCCTCCATCCTGCGGCAAGCCCAAGTACTATGTGCTGGAAATGCTGCCTTACCCCAGCGGCCAGTTGCACATGGGACACGTGCGCAACTACGCGATTGGCGACGCACTGGCGCGGCACATGTGGATGCGCGGCTACAACGTGCTGCACCCCATGGGCTGGGACGCCTTCGGTCTGCCTGCCGAGAATGCCGCGCTCAAACACAATACCCCTCCGCGCGAGTGGACGACCGCGAACATCGCGGCCATGAAGCGGCAGTTTGAGCGCCTGGGCATGGGATTTGACTGGGCCACGGAAGTGACCACCTGCCTGCCTGAGTACTACCGCTGGAACCAGTGGTTCTTTCTGCGCATGTATGAGAAAGGCCTTGCTTACCGCAAAAAGAGCAAGGTGAACTGGTGCCCGGAGTGCGCCACGGTGCTGGCCAACGAGCAGGTGGTCGATGGCTGTTGCTGGCGCCACGAAACGACCAAAGTGGACCAGCGCGATCTGGTGCAGTGGTTCTTTCGCATCACCGCCTACGCTCAAGAGCTGCTCGACGACCTGGACAAGCTCGACGGCTGGCCGGAAAAAGTTCGCACCATGCAGCGAAACTGGATTGGCCGCAGCGAAGGCACGGATGTCGACTTTTTCCTCGCGGAGAAAGACGACGAGGGAACAGGGAACAGGGAACAGGGAACAGAGACGCGCATTCGCGTATTCACCACGCGCGTTGACACCATCTTCGGCGCGACCAGCGTGCAACTGGCTCCACAGCACGCATTGGTGGCCGAGTTCACTGCCGCCGACAAAAAGCTGAAGGCGCAGGTTGACGAGCTGATCGATCAGCAGAAGAAGGCGCGCGAGGCCGGCGATCTGGGCGAGATCGAAAAACACGGCGTTCCAACAGGCCGTTTCGCCATCAACCCTTATAACGGTCAGCGTGTGCCCATCTGGGTGGCCAATTACATTTTGGCCGACTACGGCACCGGCGCCATCATGAGCGTCCCCGGCCACGACGAGCGCGACTTCGAGTTCGCCACCAAGTACGGCCTGCCGATTGTTGAAGTGATTAAACCAGCCCAAAACGCTGAAAGCGCGGAACTGCCGTTCGTCGCGCATGACGGCGTACTCGTGAATTCCGGCGAATACAACGGCCTGAGTTGCGCCGATGCGCAGAAAAAGCTCCAGGAGATTGCCGCCCGCAAGGGCTTCGGAGAAGCAACCGTCACCTTTCGCCTGAAAGATTGGGGCGTGAGCCGCCAGCGCTATTGGGGCACGCCCATTCCCATGATTCACTGCGAAAAGGACGGCCTGGTGCAGGTGCCCGACGACCAATTGCCTGTCGTGCTGCCCGAGAGGATTGAGATTACCCAGCAGGGCGGTTCACCTTTGAGTCGCGTGCCGGAGTTCGTCAACGTCACCTGCCCCAAATGCGGCGGGCCGGCGCGGCGCGAGACCGACACGATGGACACTTTCGTCGATTCCAGTTGGTACTTCTACCGCTATACCGACGCGAAAAACTCAAGCGCGCCATTCGACTCGAAGATTGCGAAGTACTGGTTCCCCATCGACCAATACATCGGCGGCGTGGAGCACGCCATTCTGCACCTCATCTACTCGCGCTTCTGGACCAAGGTGATGCGCGATCTGGGGCTGATTGAGAACGACGAGCCGGTGCATCGCCTGTTCACGCAGGGCATGGTCATCAAAGACGGCTCCAAGATGTCCAAGTCCAAGGGCAATGTGGTTTCGCCCGACGAGATGGTGGCCCGCTTCGGAGCCGACTCGGCACGCATGTACGCGCTCTTTGCCGCGCCGCCGGACCGCGACCTTGATTGGCAGGAAGACGGCGTCGCTGGGGTGAGCCGCTTTTTGGCGCGCGTTTGGCGGTTGGTCACAAAGTATGCGCCTGTGGCGCGTTCTGGCGCACAAAGCCAGTCAAAGACGCAAAATGACGGAGCGGCGCTGTTGCGCAAGCTGCATCAGACCATCGCCAAAATCACGCTGGACTTTGAAGGCCGCTGGCACTTCAACACCTGCGTGGCAGCCATCATGGAGCTGGTCAACGAGATTCAGGCAGCGGATGCGCAACTCGCTGCGGGCGAGATTCCTGCGCCGGTGGTGCGCGAGTTGCTGCGCACTCTGGTACTTTTGTTGGCGCCGTTTGCCCCTTATCTTGCGTCCGAGCTATGGGAAGAACTGGGCGAAAAGGACGCCATCCTGCGCGCTCCCTGGCCGGTCAGCGACCCCGAATTGGCCAAAGAAAACGAATTGGAAATCCCGGTTCAGATCAACGGAAAGCTTGTAACCGTAGTCCGTGTGGCCGCCGATGCCGACGCCAAAGCGATCGAAGCCGCGGCGTTGGCTGGCGAGAAAGTTCAATTGCGAACCGCAGGAAAGACCGTGGTCAAAATCATTGTGGTTCCCGGCAAACTGGTGAACCTGGTGGTGAAATAGCCGTCGCTCAACGATAGGCCGGGTGGCCCAGGTCTCGATTCTGAGACCTGGGAGCTCGCGAACCAAAACCTGCATTTCTCGTGAGGAGCAGCATGGCAGCACCCCTGCGCGGAACCCAGTCGCTCGTTGGTCAGATGGGCTGGGTCTTCGCGCGGCCCTCGCTCACGATGATTGAGGTGGGTTGGCGCTGGTTTTTTGGGATTCCGTTTTTGGCGGTTTGCTGGGTTCAAGCGCAGCGGATTCTCACCGCCTTGCCGCCGGAATCCGCAGGACTCGCCACTCTCGATCCGCAGAACCCATGGATAGCCACCGTGCAGCTCAGCAACGCCTGGGCGCTCTACCAGCCTCATGTCGCCGCTGTTGCGCACTGGCTTTTGCCGGTGGCGGCGCTAGGCTGGGCGATCGTCTCCGGCCTCGGCCGCAGCCTGCTCCTCCAGCGTATGGTCCCGTCGCTGCGTTTTCGCCCGGTCCAGATGATTGCTCTCCAGGCCGCCTGGCTGGCTTTCTTCCTCTTCGCCTGCTGGTGTTGGCTCCGCTCCATGCAATGGGTCGCGGCCACGCACATCACCTCCGCCGCCGAGCCGGATCTGGTCGGCTACTCGATGTGGGCAATCTTCCTCTCGCTGACATTCTTCACGGCGTGGGCGCTCACCAGTTGGGCCTTTTCGATTGCGCCGTTGGTAATGCTGCTTGAGCATTGCAGCGCTGCTCAAGCTCTGGTGCGCAGTCTGCGGCTGGGCAGGGCCATGGCCGCCAAACTGGTCGAGATCAACCTGGTAATGGGCATCGCAAACCTGGCGCTCATCGTGCTGGCCATGGTGCTCTCGGCCGCGCCGCTGCCGTTCAGCGACCAACTGGGCTCCGACACTCTACACTGGATTTCAGCCGTTGCGGTGCTCTTCTACTTAGTCGCCAGCGACTACTTCCAGGTTGTGCGGCTCAAGGGATTTCACGAATTTTGGAAGATGTTTCGCGGTCCGCAAGCCGGCGATTCAGCTAGCTAGCAAACCGGAGTTGCAAGCCGGCCACAAAGACTTCCTCGGCAAATCCCGCCCTCAGAAAATCTTCATCCGAATCACCAAATACTTCTTCGGATCTTCGCGGATGCTCTTCACCAACTGCTGTGCCTGGTCCAGGGTCTGATCGGCGTGATCGTAGAGCGCGCGATTCTGCACCAGTTGCCCCAGCGAGCCTTTGCCTTCATCCACACCCTTGAGAATCGAGTCCAGGCGGGTAACGGTGTCATCAAGCTTCTGAGCGAAGGCCGGGTCCCTGGCAAGCTTTCCCAGCGCGCCTTTTCCGGCGTTGATTTCGGCCACCATTTGATTGGTGTTGGCCACGGCGGCGTTCAGGTTGTTATAGAGCGAATCGTCTTTCAGCAGTTTGCCCGCGCTGCCCTTGCCCTCGTCCAGCGCGGCAGTGATTTTGTCGAGCCGGTCGACGGCCGAGTTGGCGCGGGTGTAGAGCGTATCGTCAGTGATCAGCTTGCCCAGCGAGCCTTTGCCGTTGGCAATTGCGCTGGTAATGGTCTCCAGATCGGTGGCGATGGAGGTGATCTTCCTGCCCAATTCTGGGTCGTTGATCAACTCGCCCGCTGTGCCGCGCCTGGAGTTGAGCGTATCAACCAGGGTCTCGACCTTGCGTGTCAGCGTGGCGATCTCGTCGATGGAGACCTGGCTGGTGCGAATCACGTCTTGAATGCTCGGCGAGCCGGAGGCTTTCAATTCAGCGTTGTCGCCTGGCTGCGGGCCGCTGGCGTGAGCTGAGCTGAGATCGACGTAGCTGTCGCCCAGCACTCCAGCCTGGGCAATCGAAGCGGTCGAATCGGTATGCAGGCGGTTCTGATATTCGCGGCCCACTTGCATGGTCACCTCCACCGGCGTCGGATTCCGATCCGGGACCACGCGCACATGAATCACGTTGCCGATGGTCACGCCCTCCAGCGTAACCGGAGCGCCATCCTTCACGCCCGCCGCATTCTCAAAGTACACGCGCAGAGCCAACCTGCGCGCAAACAGCCCGCCGCTCGAGCTGGACATGAGAAGAATCAGCCCGACCAGCACGGCCATGGCGACCATCACCAACGCTCCCACTCTCAGTTGTGACCACTGAATTTCTTTGCGGCTTGGCACGGCACTCCTCTTACAAGAAAATGCGCGAATTATAGCCTTGAGAATAGCAGAACCGGCGGCGTTATTGCCCATCCTCCAGCACTACGCTGGCCATGGCCAGCTCTGCTGTGTGGGTGATGGAAAGCGCCGCGCGGCGCGCTCCCAGGCGGGCGGCAAACTCCGCCGCGCGTCCGTGAAATTGGAGAGTCGGCTTTCCGCCGGGCTCACGCCCGACTTCAATCTCCAGCCAGTTCACGCCATGGGTGATACCTGTTCCCAAGGCTTTCGCACCCGCTTCCTTGGCGGCAAACCGTGCCGCAAAGCTCTCCGCAGCCTTGCGTTTGCGCAGGCAATAGGCCTGCTCCGCGGCAGTGTACACGCGGTCAAGAAACCGCTGGCCATAGCGATCCATCGACCGCTGGATGCGCCCTATCTCCGCCAAGTCGATTCCCGATCCGACAATCATGCTGTCTATCAAACTACATCATTTCCCGTTTTCCGTGCTTCCGGCGGCATCAGGCGAAGCTCGCCGCCGCCTCGGCCTTTTGGGGAACGGGCGCCCCTCCAATTACCGGCGCAACGGGTTCCGGCCTTGTCGCAAGCGTGGGTGTCTCAAAGACGGTCAGATATCGTTCGACTCCGCAACACAGGTTATCCCGCGCACCCCGGCTCCGATAAAGCGGATGTGAGACTAACGCTGCCCAGCCGCGACCCAATACAGACGATGAGGATTCCCTGGGCCATGCAGATGAAGGCCGTCTCCATCGAGGAGCCTTCGCGTCTGGTCCAGTCCCTTACCGGCGCAATCCTGGGCTGCGGCGGCTGGGTGCTCAGCCGCGGCGCAAGCGATACCGGCACTGTAAACATGTTGTTTGAGTTCGAGCGCCAGGCTTGTGTCGAGGTCTACAGCGTAATGATCGCCGCCGGCCTGGAGCTGAGCCAGAGCGGGCACATCCGTTTTACGGAACTCTGCCAATGCACCCGTAGCCACCAGCAGGATTGCGGCACGGAGATTGCCAGCGTAGACCTGGAGGTCCAGACCTTCCCTGTCGAGCTGATGCAAGCCGCGCGCGCCACAGAGACGGCCTGAAAGGCCTGTCGAATCCGCGATCCCAAATCAGTTTGAAGGGTATGGGCTTTACAGGCTGCGGAAAGGCCCACCGCTTTGAAAGGGCTCGGCTTCAGCTGTGCCGCAAAATCAGCAAGACAACGGCGGGCTTTGGCCTCTGAGGGAAAATGCCGTCAAGCTGACTCGCAACCGAATCAGCCTGTGCGCTCAGCCGCTATTTTTTCGTTGTAACTGGTGTCAGAGCATCGACAACTTTTTGGTATCGAACTGCCGCGTCTGGGGCCTTCATGCTCTTCAAAAGCGCTGGATCGTCCAGTCCAATCTGGTGCAGCGTCTCTTCCATGCTCTCGGCGGGGATCTGTTTCACCAGATCCAGAGTTGCCTGCGCAAGCACCAGCGGATACAGGGAGATGACGTTGCCCGTCTGCCCTTCCATGGCTCCTGAATAGTTGGGATCCGCGCCTGCCTTCAGAAGTTGACTGACAACTTCCACATTGCCGTTTCTTGCCGCATAGTGGAGCGCGCTCCAGCCCGTGGGCGAGGTGCGGCTGTTTGGATCGGCGCCCTTTTCGATGAGCTTTTTGGCCTCTTCGGTGTTGTCGGCCTTCACTGCCGTCATCAGCGCGGCCGGGTTAGGCTTGCAGCCGGTAATAGATAAAATAATCAGTGCGATAGCAAAAAGGAACAGCGGCCTATACTTCATTGCAGCGTTTTCCTCTCAAGGGGTCAGCCGACCAAGATGTTTTTGTCTGATTCTGAATGACAATGCTGTGGGAATGTCCTCTGGACTCGCTCGTCGCCCAAACTCAATCGTAGGGTTGATTTTATCAAGAGGCCGATGGCATGGTCAACCTGCCTCCACCAATCCATAGCGCCGCTGCCATGCCTCTTTAAGCCGCGCCCACACGCGCGCCCGCTCAACTTCGGTCGTCTCGCTGCCGCCCGCCTTGCCCGAGCCTGGCGCGTTGGCAAAACGCGATGCCTCCATCTTGGCCAGTTCCAGTAATTGCCGGTCGCGCATCAAATTGGCCACGCGAAAGTCGGGCAGCCCCGCCTGCCGCGTCCCAAAAAACTCGCCGGGGCCGCGCTGCGAGAGGTCCAGCTCCGCCAGTTCAAAGCCGTCCTGCGTGCGAACCATGGCGTTCAGCCGCTCCTCGCCCAGCGGCGAAACGCGCTCGCCCGTAATCAAAATGCAGTAGCTCTTCGCCGCACCGCGGCCCACGCGCCCACGCAACTGATGCAACTGCGCCAACCCAAATCGTTCCGCGTGCTCCACCACCATCACCGTCGCGTTGGGTACATCCACGCCCACTTCGATCACCGTAGTAGCCACCAGCACGTCGATCTCGCCGCGATGAAAGCGGCGCATGATGACCTCCTTCTCGTCGGCATCCAGCCGCCCATGCAACAGGCCCACCCGCAAACCGGCGAGCGGTCCCGTGCGCAGCTTTTCGTGCATCTCCACGGCCGACTTCAGCCCCGACTTTGCGCCCGGATTCGCCTCGATCGCAGCCTTCGGAAACAGCTCCGCGGTTTTCCCCTTCTTTCCGGGTGGCCCAGGTCTCGCTTTTGAGACCTGGGATACACTCTCGATCCCCATATCAGGATCATCCTGCGGGAAATCCAATTCCGGCTGATCTTCTTTGCTGCCCTCGATGACCGGGTAAACAATGTAAGCCTGCCGGCCTTTCTCCACCTGCTTGCGCACAAAATCCCAGACTTCTCCGGCCATTTCACCGGGAACGCGCCGCGTGACAATCGGTGTGCGCCCCGGCGGCATCTCATCCAGAACGCTGATATCGAGATCGCCGTAGAGCGAGAGCGCCAGCGTGCGCGGAATCGGCGTGGCCGTCATCACCAGCACATCCGGCTCGGCCTGATTGGGCTTCTTCATCAGCTTGAAGCGTTGCAAAACGCCAAAGCGATGCTGTTCATCCACCACCACCAGTCCCAGCCTGTCGAACTCGACTTTTTCTTCTATGAGCGCGTGCGTACCGATAACCAATTGCGCCTCGCCACGGTTGATCAGACCGCGCGTGTGGCGCTTGCGCTCTTCTGTAAGCGAGCCGGTCAACAGCGCAATCCGATAGTGGCGCGTGGAGCGCTCCAGCAGCTTGCGAAGGCTGAGATAATGCTGCGTGGCCAGAATCTCTGTGGGCGCCATCAAGGCCGCCTGATAGCCGCTCTCCATGGCCACCATCATTGCCTGTAGCGCGACGATCGTCTTGCCCGAGCCAACATCCCCCTGCAGCAGCCGCCGCATGGGACTGGGGCTATGCATGTCGGCCACGATCTCGCCCAGCGCTCGTTTCTGCGCCGCCGTGGGATGAAACGGCAGCACCTCGCGGATCGCCTCGCGCGCCTTGTCCGTGAGCGCAAAGCTGATTCCCACGCGCTCCCTCATGCGGCGGCGCTTGAGTTCCAGCCCCAGCTCCAGAAAGAAAAGCTCCTCGAAGATCAGCCGCCGGTGAGCCGGCGTTGACCAGCTTTGCAACTGCGCAAAACTCGTTCCTTCGGGCGGAAAATGCACCTCGCGCAGAGCCGTTTCCCGGCCGGGAAGCGCAAGCCGCTCCAGCATCCTCACAGGCAGGCACTCCGCTATCGCGCCCTGCATCCCTTCCAGCAGGTGGAAGATCACCTTCCGCTGCCAGCGCGAGGCCAGCCGTGCGCCGCCCAGCGACTCGTACACCGGCGTGATGCGCCCCACTTCCAGCAGCCGCGTCTCGGCATCGTCGCTGGCGTCCGGCAGCAGCTCAAACTGCGGCTGAATCATTTTGAAATTCTGGCTGGAGCGCGACGGCTCAACCCGTCCGTACAACGCCACCGTTTGCCCGGCGTGAAACTTGCCTTCCAGATAGCTGCCGTTGAACCAGATGCACTTCAACGCCAGCCGTCCCTGCCCCACGGTCAGCTCGAAGAGGGGCATCTTGCGCGTCCGCAGCAGCGTCGAGCCGCGCACCTCGGCAATCACGCTGGCCGTCTCGCCGGCCTTCAGCTCGTCCAGGCTGCGCGGATTCTGGCGGTCTTCATAGCGGAAAGGAAGGTGGTAGAGCAGATCCTCGGCGGTTTCGATGCCCTTGGCGGCGAGCAACTCCGCCACCTTGGGCCCAACGCCCTTCACATACATCGCCGGAGTGTCGAGCTCTGCCACACTCCGGATGCTAAATGGCGCGCGTGCGCGGGGACAAACGCGGCTGAAGCGGAAAGGTACCGGCTCAAGCCCCAATGGCCACAGGAGCGTCTCTTACTGTCTACTTGGTTGCCGGTCCGCCCGCAATCAGCCCATTGTTCCATAGCGCCAGGACGACATCCATTTGGCCGTTTTCCTGCTCCACGGCGTCCTTCGTTACAGCTTTCCACAATGTGCTTCTGGACCAGCGCTGAGTCGCATCCATTAGCAATCCGGCGGCAAGAACAGCGTAAGCCTTGTCGTCTTTCGATTTTGTGTACTCGCCCGCGGGAATGCCTTTAACCAATCCCTCTTCGCAGAGGCCTAGAAAAGCCGCACGCGGGCATCCCTTCTTCCGCGCCGCTAAGCTGGTGGGGTATAGCTTTTCCATCGCGTTTTCCCATCGCGCTATTGGATTGATGTTGGCGGAAGGCCCTTGCCGGGCCGCCATGATTGCCGCTTCTCCGTATCGATTCGCCATAGTGGAACCTCGTGTCATGCAGGCTGCGAGCTTTGCTCGACAGCACCATTCGGCTCATGCCGAAAAATGGATTTTGGACAGCCCAAATCAATCATCTCTCGCCCAAAGCGGTGAGACCATTTTGGACGATTTACGGGCTGGGGTTTCTCAACTTTCTGTTGACCAGTGAATCATCCAGGAGCCGTTTCATTCCCGGCTGTTAAGCTGCCTTCGGTTCGTAGACACGCACTTCTGCTTCATTGGTTTTGGCCAGGGCGAGTTTGGCTTTGGTGAGATCGTGCATCTGCTGCAGATTGAGCCAGAATTCCGGACTGTTATCGAAGAAGCGGGCCAGGCGCAGAGCCGTGTCGGGAGTGATCGCGCGCTTGCCACGTACGATTTCGCCGATTCGTGTCGAGGGCACATGAATCTGCATCGCGAGCCGGTTCTGACTCAAGCCCAACGGCTTCAGGAATTCCTCCACCAGCATCTCTCCCGGCGATGTCGTCACATATTGGTAGTTCCAGCCGTGAGCAGGGCGCACAAGGGGTACACGATTTCTACCCTTTCCGCTCGCGGTGGTAATCGACGATTTCAACGTCCTACGCCCCACCTCTCACGGTCTGGCCAGGAAATACGCTTCGACCGCCAGCGCCATAGCCGTGTAATCAAAATAGGGCTTTTTGCCTTCGTAGCGCGCGGCCCAGAGAACCTGGTTCACAATATCCCTCGGATAACACTGGCGCAGCTCTTGCTTCATCGTTCCACGGATGAAATCGATAAGGTCTTTGGGTATGCCGGGCTCAAATCCCACTTCATTCTGATCGGCAACGCGGCGGAAAATCTCGCAGAACTGTGCGTCCGAAACCGTGCCGATCCTGATCTTGGTTTGAATCCTGCGCAGGAAACAAGCGTCTACCAGTTCCGCCGGATCCATGTTGGAAGCAAAGACGACCAGCATTTCAAAGGGAATCTCGATCTTCTTTCCGCCTGCCAGTGAGAGAAAATCGATCCTGCGATCCAGGGGAACCACCCAGCGGTTCAGCAGGTCTTCCGGCCGCATCCGTTGCCTTCCGAAATCGTCGATGATCAGAACCCCGTTATTGGCCTTCATCTGGACCGGGGCAACATAGAACTTCGTAACCGGGTTGAATTGCAGGTCCAACATCTCGATCGTCAACTCGCCACCGGCCAGAACCGCCGGACGCTCGCACAGCACCCAGCGCTCGTCCCGAGTCGCCGGCTCCGCGTCCGCCACGCGCTTGTGAATTGCCGGATCAAAGACCGTGATGATCTGGCCGTCCACTTCCACCGCATACGGTATCCATACCGCGTCCTCGGCAACCACCCGCGACATTGTCTCGGCAATCGTGGTTTTCCCCGTTCCGGGAGGCCCATAAAGAAATATGGAACTGCCCGAGTTCAGAGCCGTACCAAATTTCCGCAGCGTTTCGTCGCCAATGACCAGATGCGCAAAAGCGCGCTGCACGCCGTCTTCGTGTATCTCGGCTCTCCGCACGCTCTGTAGCCGGACCTGCTCAACATAGCTCTGCAGTGACACCGGCGCAGGGCCTGCATAGTGACTCTGCGAGAACAGCTCTATCGCCCGCGCTCTGCCCTGAGACGTGATGGCAATCTGCGGAACGTAGCCGTTTACTCCCGTAACCTGGCAATTCAGTTCCGCGCGTAGCTGAGCAGACAGCTCCTTGGCCACTTCAAAGCTGAGCCGGGTTCTTTCGGAAAGCTCGGAGATCGAGAGCGAGCCTGAAAGATACAGGATCTTCAAGGCCAAGTCCTCAAGAACTGACTGGCGTACGTCAAGCTCCTGGATGCTCTGCGGCCTCGTTGCTGGCGCGTCCATAGGCGCGTCCACTGGCGCGTTCGCTAGCTCGTCCACTGGCTCATCCTTGAAAAAATTGTAACCATCCACTGCTAACGAGGTTACCATTTACGCCTCCGAAATGTTACTATTATCCGTGCTCGACAGGTTACCACTATTCGGGCTCAGCAGCAAGGCTAACATTATTCTTCCCCCGGCTACTGTGAACTTTCGCCCCTGGGGTGTACTCTTTGGTTACCCTCTCCGCTGGCCGTTAGATCAATCTTTCCTCCATGTTGCAGACACTCGCGGGTGTTCTTCTCCGCAGGTAATCCGACAAATATGTCGGACCAATACGGAAAAAAACAAGCCGGTATCGCGCCAGACAGGAGTATCCCAGGCTGGCAGCGGCGGCAAATGAGTTCTTATGGAGCCTTCTCGCATATTACTCTTTCCCGAGCTTCGCGTAAGCTGCTTTATGCCAGTTTGCTAAACTTCAGGCAGACCGGCCCCTTTCGGTTTACCTGAAAGCCAAGCCTCAAGTTGAACTTCGGGAGACTTCATGCCAGTTGTCGCGCTCGCGGGAGTGACCAAGGCCTACGAGAACAAGATTGCCGTCAGTGACTTGAGCCTGTCGATTGAGGCCGGCCAGATGTTCGGCTTGCTGGGACCGAACGGGGCGGGCAAAACCAGCTCCATTCGCATGATGATGGGCATCACAGTCCCCGACTCCGGCAGCATCACTCTTTTTGATAAGCCTTTCGAACGCAGCAACCTGGAACAGGTTGGCTACCTGCCCGAGGAGCGCGGCCTCTACAAGAAGATGAAGGTCCTTGATCAGCTCATCTTTTTCGGCCAGTTGCACGGTCTGGCCCGCGAGGAAGCGCAAAAGCGGGCCGTCGACTGGGCCGGGCGCATGGAAATTGCCGACGCCCTGCCGAAAAGGACCGAAGAGCTCTCCAAGGGAATGCAGCAGAAGATCCAGTTCATTGCCACCCTGCTCCACGACCCCAAACTTATCGTCATGGACGAGCCGTTCTCCGGCCTCGACCCCGTAAACGCGGTGCTGGTCGAGCGGACGCTGCTCGAACTCAAGGATCGGGGCAAAGCCATTCTGTTTTCCACCCATCGTATGGACCAGGTCGAGAAGTTGTGCGACTCCATCTGCCTCATCAATAACGGCAAGGCCGTGCTGGCCGGCAATCTGCGACAAATCAAGGCCCGCTACGAGCGCAATCACGTGATTGTTGAATTCGAAGGGAACTCCGCCTTCCTCAATAGCGACGAAGTTGCGCAGGCGAAAAACTTCTCCGGCCACGCCGAGATCACGCTCAAGCCAAACGGCGACGCGCAGAAGCTGCTGCACGAAGCCGCAGCCATGGCGACCATCTACCGTTTCGAACTGGTCGAGCCATCGCTCGAAGAGA
>Ga0302157_10005899_pt1 | contig 12817 bp, 11 predicted proteins | sample I_Bog_N3_3_FD_193502 | JGI IMG/M metagenome (GOLD analysis project Ga0302157, IMG submission 193502) | Peat permafrost microbial communities from Stordalen Mire near Abisko, Sweden - I_Bog_N3_3 | ecosystem: Environmental > Terrestrial > Soil > Wetlands > Peat | place: Sweden: Abisko, Stordalen...
GAACGCGTTATACAGCAACGGCGCGGCGGCGGCGGCCACGAAACGATCCAGCGCGTTCAGTACGCCCGACAGCAACGCCGCCAGGCAGATCAGCAGCAAATACGGAAACGCGATGCGCGACAGCGTAACCGTCAGCGCGAATTTCGCCGGATCGCGCGCGAATCCGGCGGCGATCACATGCAGCACCTGCGGCATGAATATTTCGCCGATCAGCGTCAGGATCAGCAACCAGAACGCCAACGCCGCCGCCGCCTCCTCGGCAAACCCCCGCGCGGTATCCTCGCCCTCGGTGTGCAGCAGGCCTGAGAACACCGGCACGAAGGCGGAATTGAACGCACCTTCGCCGAACAGGCGGCGAAACAGATTGGGCAGCCGATTGGCAACAAAAAACGCATCGGCAACCGGCCCGGCGCCAATGAACGCGGCGATCAACATATCGCGCACAAACCCGGCAACCCGGCTGGCGGCGGTCCAGGCGCCGACGGTGAGGACACCTTTTAGCATGCGGACGAAGGCATGCTTGAACCAAGGAAAGGTGTTCTTTTTTGAAAAAAAGAACCAAAAAACTTTTGCCAGTTTGGCGCACTGGCCAAGTGGCAAAGGTTTTTGCTTCTTTTTTCAAAAAGAAGCGCTTCCTTCATTAACATAATTGCCTACTCATTTTTCATCGGTCGAGACAGCAACCGCCCGATCGCCTCCGGCAACCCCACACGCCCCGCCAGCAAATCGGCCACCGCCCGGATCACCGGCAAATCCACGTCCGGCGCCCGCACCAGCAAGGCCGACGCCGTGGCCACGCCCTCGACCACCGGGCCGCCCGGCGGCAGCAGATCGGCCAACGCGCGCCCCTGGCCAAGCCCCAGGCCCAGCGCGAAATTGCGGCTCGTCGGGCCCGCGCAAGTCAGCATCAGATCGCCCAGCCCGGACAGGCCCGCAACCGTCTCGGCGCGGCCGCCAAGCGCGACGGCCAGGCGCGCCATTTCGGCCAGGCCGCGCGTAATGAGCGCGGCGCGCGCGTTCTCGCCCAGCCCGGCGCCCGTCACCGCGCCGGCCGCGATCGCCACCACGTTCTTGGCCGCGCCGCCAAGCTGCGCCCCCACCGCGTCGTCATTGCCGTACAGCCGGAACGCCGGCGCGCCGAGCAGCGCCATGATGGAAGCACGCAGCGCCGCATCGCCGCCGGCCACCACCGACGCCGCGGGCAGGCCGGCGGCGATTTCATGCGCGAAGTTTGGCCCGGTCAGCACCGCGGCCGGCACGCCGGGTGCGGCAACGGCGGCCACCTCCAGCGGCAGCAATCCGGTGCGCAACTCCAGCCCCTTGCAGCATAGCAGCAGCGGCGCCGGTGGCTTCAGCCGCTCCAGCAGCTCGCGCAAATGCTGCGTCGGCACCACCACCAGCGTCACGTCCGCCGGTTCCACCCTGCCGGTCACCGTCACGCCGGCGGGCAGCACAATTCCGGGCAACCGCACATTCTCGCGCCCCACAAGCGCTGGTGACCGTGCCCACAGCGCAACGCGATGCCCCTGGCCGGCGGCATGCACGGAAAGCGCGGTGCCCCACGCGCCCGCGCCTAAAACCAGCACGTCACTCATCGACGATCCGCTCCACCGTAACACCGGCGCCCGGCTCACCCCCTCCCAACCGATCGAGCAGCGCACCCAGGATCGCCGGCACTTCTGCCTCGAACTGCCAGGGCGGATTAACAACCACCAGACCACAGCCGTTTAACCGGCCGGCGTCCAATGGCTCCCGCAGCAAAAACTCCGCCGCCACAATGTCGCGCAGCCCGGCATTGCGCAGCGCGGTGTGGAAGGCCCGCACCGGCGCGCGGTGCTTGATCGGATACCACGCGGCAAACACGCCGGTGGGAAAGCGCGCATGCCCGGCCCGCAGCCCGGACACCAGGCGCTCGTATTCGTCCTCCGCCTCGTAAGGCGGGTCGATCAGCACCAGGCCACGCTTTTCGGCCGGCGGCAGCAGTGCGGTCAACGCCCCGTAGCCGTCACGCTGGTGCACGAAGATCTGCCGGTCGCGCGCCGTGCGGCGGCGCAGCTTGCCGTATTCCTCTGGGTGCAACTCGCAACAGATCAGCCGGTCGCCCGGCCGCAGCAGGGCGCGGAACAGCACCGGCGAGCCCGGGTACAGCCCCACCTGCTTCACCACCGCGACGTAATCCGCCAGTGCGGCCGGCGGATCGTCCAACAGGCGCAGGATGCCGCAAGCCGCCTCGCCGGTGCGAAGCGCCTCGTCGCTGCTCAGGTCGTACGCGCCGGCGCCGGCATGCGTATCCAGCACCGCGAACGGCGCCGGCTTGCGAGCCATAGCGCGCAGGAGCCAAACGAGCACCGCGTGCTTCATGCAGTCGGCGAAATTGCCGGCGTGGAAGGCATGCCGGTAATTCATGCGGCGGCTCCCAGTTCTTCCAGCGGCCAGCGCGGCCGTGCGCGCGCCTCCATTCCCGCCGCGATGCCCAGCCGCAACCGCTCGATCGCGGCCCAGGCCACCATCACGGCATTGTCGCCGCACAGCCGCAACGGCGGCGCGGCCAGCGCCAAATCATGCCGCCCCGCCAGGCTGGTCAGCGCCGCCCGGATCGCCGCGTTCGCCGCCACGCCGCCCGCCACCACCAGCAACCTGGCCTCCGGCATTGCCTGCAGTGCGTGCTCCGTCCGGTCCGTCAGCACATCGCACACGGAAGCTTGGAACGACGCGGCGATATCGGCCGCATCCCGCGCCGGCAGTGCGCCGTCGTACGGCGCCAGCAAATGCGAAACCGCCGTCTTCAGCCCGGAAAAGCTGAAATCGCAACCCGCGCGCCCCAGCATGGGCCGGGGCAGCGGCAGCGACGCCGTCCCGCCCGCCGCCAACCGCTCCAGCGCAGGCCCGCCCGGCCAGCCCAGCCCCAGCATTTTCGCCACCTTGTCGAACGCCTCGCCCACCGCGTCGTCGATCGTGCCGCCCAGCCGCCGGTAACGCCCCACGCCCTCCACCGCCACCAACTGGCAGTGCCCGCCGGACACCAGCAGCAGCAAATATGGAAACTTCGCGCCGTCGGCCGTCAGGCCGGGCAGCCGCGCGGTCAGCGCATGCGCTTCCAAATGGTTGACCGCCACGAACGGCTTGCCCGCCGCGATCGCCATGCCCTTGGCCAGATCCGTGCCCACGATCAACCCGCCGATCAGCCCCGGCCCAGCCGTCGCCGCCACCGCGCCCAAATCGCCCACCGCCAGCCCGGCCTGGCCCAGCACCTGCCGCACCAGCCCCGGCAAATACCGCAAATGCGCCCGCGCCGCGATTTCGGGCACCACGCCGCCAAACGCCATGTGCTCCTGCTGGCTCAGCACCGCCTCGCCCAGCACCGCGCCATCGGCCGACAGCACGGCCACCGCCGTCTCGTCGCACGATGTTTCGATGCCCAGAACCGGACCGGGAACTGGCCCAGGCGCCATTCCACCGAAAGCTGTCATGCATCCGCACCCGGGCAGGCGCGCCGCGCGGCCCTTGACGGACCGGCTTCGTAAGGTAGCACTCTCCCGCCATGGTCAAGCTGGAGTGCATAAGCGTGCGTCAATCCATTCATATGACCGGTCATAAGGCAGGCCGATGACGCTCGCCCATCCCCAGGACGAAAATCGGACCGTTTACGGCCGGCAGGTCGTCCGCGTCGGCACCCGCGGCTCGCCGCTGGCGCTCGTGCAAACCCGCGCTTTCATGCGGCAAATCGCCGAGTACTGCGCCACCGCCATCCCGGACGAAGCCAGCCGGCCCACGTTCGAGGAAGTGCAGATCCGCACCACCGGCGACCGCGTGCAGGACGTGAAACTGGCGGAGCTCGGCGGCAAGGGCCTGTTCGCCAAGGAAATCCACGAAGCCATGCTCGATGGCCGCATCGATCTGGCCGTGCATAGCCTGAAGGACCTGGAAACCGAATTCCCCAGCGGCATCGAACTCGGCGCCACATTGACGCGCGAAGACCCGCGCGACGTGCTGATCCTCGGCCCCGCCTGCGCAAAACCCGATCCGGCTGATCCGTTCGCCTGCCTACCCCAAGGTGGCACTATCGGCACCGCCAGCGTACGCCGCCAGTCGCAACTTCTGCACCGCCGGCCCGACCTGAAAATCGCCCTGCTGCGCGGCAACGTGCAGACAAGGCTGGAAAAAACCGAGCGCGGCGATTTCGGCGCCAGCCTATTGGCCTTCGCCGGCCTGCGCCGCCTCGGCCTGGCCGACCGCGCCACCCTGCCGCTCGATCCGGACGCCATGCTGCCGGCCGCCTGCCAGGGCATCGTCGGCGTCACCGTCCGCACGGCCGACTCCGGACTGGTCGAATTGCTTTCAGGCCTAGAAGACAAAGTGTCTCGCGCCGTCGCCACGGCCGAACGCTCCATGCTGGCGTTCCTCGACGGCTCCTGCCGCACCCCGATCGGCGGCCACGCCCGCATCCTGTCCGATGGCCAGTTGCAGCTCACCGGCCTGGTGGCGCGCGAGGACGGCACCTTCCTGCTGAAGCGCAGCGTCACCGGCGCCGCCGCGGACGCAGCACCCATGGGGCGCGCAATGGGGAGCGAACTGCGGCGGGATAGTCCAACGGACTTGTTCGCCTGAACTTAAAGCCAGACAGGCAAAGTAAGAGTGGGGGAGACGTAGCCGTTCCCCCCACGCCCCCCGTCTTAATTCGCTCCACCAAAGTACTCATCACACGGCCAGCGGAGGACGCTGGGGCGACAGCCGAGAAAATATTAGAATTGGGCTTCGTCCCGGTGATTTCGCCTGTCATTGAAATACGCCTTCTGCGTCCGGCTCTTCCCCAATCCGTGCAAGCTATTCTGGTGACCAGCGGCAACGCGCTGCCCGGTTTGCCGCCGTCACCGACGCCGCTTCTCGCCGTCGGTGACGTAACAGCCGCACGCGCCCGCGCGCATGGCTTCAGCAACGTGCTCAGCGCCGGCCGCGACGCGGCGGCGCTGGCGGAGCTCGCCGCGTCCCGGCTTTCCCCGACAGCCGGCCCGCTGCTGCTCGCCTGCGGCCGCTCCCAGGGCCACGCAATTTGCGGCGATTTGCGTGCGCGCGGATTTCGCGTGCTGCGCCGGGTCACCTACGCGGCCGAACCGGTGCGGGTTTTCCCCGACACCGCCAGCGCCGCCTTGCGCGGCGGCGATGTGCACGCAGCCATTTTTCTGTCCGCCGAGACCGCGCTCATTTTCAAGCGGCTTTTACCCGCTTCACTCGCGCCGCATTTGCGCGACGTGATGGCGCTGGCGATTGGAAAATCCGCCGCCGAGGCGCTAAAGGCTCTGCCGTGGCGCCAGGTTCGTCTGGCGCACACCCCCAAACTGGACGATGTTCTGGCCCTGTTATGAATAATCCCGATTTCACGTTCGCACCGAATGATCCGCCGGCACCGCCCGGCGCCCCACCGATCGTGAAAGATCGTCCACCGCCGCGCGCGCGCCGGGGTTTTCCGTTTAGCTCGCTGCTGCTGTTCCTGATCCTGGCCGGCGGCCTGTACGTGGTCTGGGCCGATCCGCCATCCGTGGGCCGCGCGCTGGGGCAGGCCGGCATAGGCGATTACGCCGCCATGGCCGGGCTGGCGCCGCAAGGCGCTGTCGATTCGCTGCGCGAACGTGTGGACACACTGGCCAATCAGGTGGCCAGGTTCGCCGCGCCCAAGCCGGCACCGGATAACACCGCCCAATTGCAGGCCCTGTCGGACCGGCTGGACAAACTGGAAAAGACGCTGGGGCAAGTGCAGACGCAGGTCGCCGCCACACCGGCGCAATCCGCGCCCCCGGCGGGGGGCGCCGCGCCCGATCTCGGCGACATACTGAAACAGCTGGCCGATCTATCGGCACGGGTGGATGCGCTGGCCAACCGCCCGGCGCCCACCCAGGCGGCCTCCGACAACGGCTCCTCGCCGCAGCAACTGGCCGATATCGTGCAAAGCCAGCAGAAGCTCGACCAGGCCGTCGCGGCGCAGTCGGCGCGGCTGGACCAGCTGCAGGCCGCCGACAAGGGCGCGCTGGACAATTTGAACAACGCCGTCAGTCAGGTTCGGGCGCAGGAAAAGGACGTGTTGGCCGCGCTGGATGGCCGGGTCGGCACGCTGGAAAAGGGCGCCGGCCGCGTGCTGGGCACCGCCAGCCGCGCGGAGCAAATGACTCGCGTGCAGGCCGCCGAAGTGGCGCTGCTGGCGGGCGAGAAACTCGGCGAAATCCCTGGTGCGCCGCCGGCCCTGACCCGCTTCGCCAACAAGGCGCCGCCCACCGACGCCGAATTGCGCGAAAGCTTCGCGGCCTACGCCGACAAGGTCCGCGCCGTCAGCGAGCCCGACATGGCCAACAAATCCTTCCTGCAACGCAGCTGGCTGCGCCTGCAGGAAAGCGTAACCGTGCGCCAGGGCGACGACGTGCTGGTCGGCGACCCGGCTTCCGGCATCCTGGCCGATGCCGGGGCCCGCGTGCAGAACGACGATCTGGCCGGCGCGGTTAAAACACTGCACCGTCTGAAGGGGCCGGCGTTCGACGCGATCCAGGCATGGGTTGACCAGGCCACTGCGCTGTTGGATGCCCGCGCGGCGCTGGCCACAATGGCGGCGCAGCGCTGATGCGGACAATTATCGGCCTGCTGATTGTCACCGCACTGGTGGTGGCCGGCGCGTGGTATCTGCAACATCTGGTGGGATCCATCGCGCTGCAGGTCGGCTCGCTCGTCGTGCAGGCGCCGCTCTCGGTCGCCGTGCTGGCCGTGCTGGCGCTGATCGGCACGATTTACCTGATCTTCCGCGTGGTCAGCCTGCTGCTCGGCTTCGGCAGAACCGTCCGCGCCCGCAGCGAACGCGCCCTGCGCCGCCGCGGCGACGAGGCGGTCACCAACGTGTTGCTGGCCCTGGCCGCGCGCGAGGGCGGCGATGCCAAGCGCGAGGCCGCCAAGGCGCGGCGCCTGCTGGGCGACACGCCGCAGACCCTGTTGCTGGCGGCCTATGCCGGCAGCGTGGCTGGCGACGAGGCCTCGGCGACCGCCGCGTTCGAAAAGCTCTCCACCCGCAAGGATGCGGCCTTTCTCGGCCTGCGCGGCCTGCTCGGCCAGGCCGTGGCGCGTGAGGATTGGTCGCGCGCCAACGAACTGGCCAAGCAGGCGGAGCGCGCCCATCCCGGTGCGAGCTGGATCAGGGCCGAGCGCACCAGCCTGGCGATGCGCACCGGCGATTGGCAGGAAGCTCTGCTGCTGAACCGCGATGGCGCGCCGCATGCCGCCCTGGCAGCCGCGGCCGCCGATGCCGAAACCGATCCGGGGAAGGCGCATCGCCTGGCCAAGGATGCGTTCAAGCGCGACCCGTCGCTGACCGCTGCAGCCTTGTCTTATGCGCGCCGTCTGCGCGAGGCCGGCCGCGAGAAATCGGCGCAGGACGTTTTGCGGAGCGCCTGGAGTCGTACGCCGCACCCGGAAATCGCCACTATGGCCCTGGCGCCTTCGGTGGACCGCACGGCACGGCTTAAAGCCGCGCAGGCGCTGGTGCGCGATGTGCCGGAAAACGGCGAAAGTCACTTGCTGCTGGGCCGCGTGTCGCTGGAGGCCGGGTTGATCGACGACGCGCTGAACCACGCCGAGGCCGCCGAGCGCTACGGCCTGCGGCAGCGCCGGGTATACATGTTGCTGGCCGATATCGCCGATGCCGGCGGCCGCGACGCGGCGCATCAGGACGCGCATCGCGAGGCGCTGCGCCGCGCCGCGACGGCAGAGCCGGACCCGGCCTGGGTGTGCGCGGCTTGCGGGATTACCCATCCTGCCTGGGCGCCGGCCTGCCCGAACTGCCACGCGGCCGGCACGGTTCGTTGGGGGGCGCCACATAGCGCGGTGTCGGCTTTCCTGGCCGGCTAACGGAAGCAAGCGCTTCTTTTGAAAAAAGAAGCAAAAACTTTTGCCCGGCTGTCGCGGACTAGTCGGCGATAGCCGCGCAAAAGTTTTTTGGTTCTTTTTTTCAAAAAAGAACCGCTTCCTGACTGCCTCCTGACGCTTTGCCTATTATAAATACGCGGCGCACAAGATTGAGTGTAATGGGGTTTGAGGCCTGACGGCCGCAGCGAGGTCGCCGGGGACAGTGGTGGATACCGTAGAAGTCACGACTCGCCCGCTGGCCCTGGACCTCGACGGCACGGTATTGCGCACTGATTCGCTCGTCGAAGCCGTGCTGCGCCTGGCCGCCCGGTCTCCTTTGGCGTTTCTGGCGCTGCTGCCTGTGCTGTTCCGCGAAGGCCGTGCCGCGTTCAAGCACCGCGTGGCCCAGGCCGAGCATTTGGACCCGGCCAGCCTGGTTTATAACGAGGACGTGCTGGATCTGGCGCGCGCCGCCCGCGCTGAGGGAAAGCCGGTTTACCTGGTCACCGCGTCCGACGAAGCCGTGGCGCACGCCGTGGCGGCCCACCTGCATTTGTTCGACGGCGTCTTCGCCTCCAATGGCCAACTGAACTTGAAAGGCGAGGCCAAGGCGCGTTTCCTGATCGAGCAGTTCGGCCAGGCTGGATTTGACTACGCCGGCGACGCCATGGCCGATTTGCCGGTATGGCAAGCGGCCGCGCAATCCTATGTGGTGGCGCCGGATGCCGCGTTGCTGAAGCGCGCGCAGGCCGTGGCGCCCGGGCTGGAGGTGGTTGGATCGCGGCCCAACACGGTGGCGAAACTGCGTAGCTGGGCGCGCGCGCTGCGCGTGCATCAATGGGCGAAGAATGTGCTGATCTTCGTGCCGTTGTTTGCCGCGCACCGTTTCGATGCCCCCACACTGCTGCGCGGCGCGGTGGCGTTCGCGGCGTTCAGCCTGTGCGCCAGCAGCGTCTATTTGCTGAACGACCTGCTCGATCTGCCACACGACCGCCAGCACCACAGCAAGCGGCGCCGGCCGTTCGCCAGCGGCGCGCTGGACATCGCGCAGGCGCCGCCGCTGATCGCGTTCTGCCTGGTGGCTGGCTTCGCCCTGGCGCTGCTACTGCCGCTGAAATTCCTGCTCATGCTGGCGTTCTATTACACGTGCACGCTCACCTATTCGCTGGGCCTGAAGCGCTGGGCGGTGTGGGACGTGATGATGCTGGCGGGCCTCTACACGCTGCGCGTCTTCGTCGGCTCAGCCGCGACGGTCATTCCGATCTCGCCCTGGCTGCTTGCGTTCAGCCTGTTCCTGTTCTTCAGCCTGGCCGTCGTGAAGCGGCAAACCGAGCTGGTTCTGCATGTGCGCGAAGGGCGCGGCGCCAAACTGAGCGGCCGCGGCTACGGGCCCGAGGATCTCGACATGCTGCGCAGCATGGCCGCCAGCAGCGGTTACATGGCCGTGCTTGTGCTGGCACTTTATGTGAATAGCGCCGATGTTTCGACCTTGTACCGGCACCCGTCGGCGCTATGGGCGTTGTCGCCGGCACTGATGTTCTGGATCAGCCGCGTGTTGATATTGGCCAATCGCGGCCAGATGAACGACGACCCCGTGGTGTTCGCGCTGCGCGACCGTGTCAGCCTGGCCGTCGGCGCCGCGTGCCTGTGCGCCTTCGTGGTGGGCGCGCTTTGAGTGCCACCGCGGCGGCGCTGCCGCCCGTGCAACCGCCGCGCCTACGCCGCATGGAATGGGCCGTGGTGCTCGGCGTGCTGGTGTTCGCGCTGGGCATGGCCGGCGCCGCGCTGTGGGGCGGCGGCCGCCAGGCCTGGACCACGTTGCTCTCGGTGCCGCGCGGCGTATTTCCCGTGTTGCTGGCCATGAGCTTGCTGAATTACGTGATGCGCGCGCTGCGCTGGCTGCTGTTCAGCCAGGCGCTGCAATTGCGCGTCAACCCGGCCGCCAATGCGCTGTATTACGTCGCCGGTTTTTCCATGACGACCACACCGGGCAAGATGGGCGAGGCGCTGCGGCTCTGGCTGCTGAATCGTTTCCACGGCTGCAAATACGAGGATACCGCGGCCCTGCTGGTGGCGGACCGGCTTTCCGATGCCGTGGCGACCACGGGCGTGGTGGCCGTCACGGTTTTCTGGTTCGCGCATTACGCGTCGGTTGCGATCATCGCCGTCATAGGCGTCGCCGGCATCACCGCGCTGGCGTTGCGGCCGGCGTTGATTCTGTGGGGCATCGATACGCTGTTCGGCCGCTTGCGCCGCTGGCCGCGCGGTTTCGTGCGCGCGCGGCGCGCCGTTCGCGCACTCGAACATTTGGCGCCACCGCGCGTGTTCGGACCGGCGTTGCTGCTGGGCGCGATAGGGTGGTGCTCTGAAGGTTTAAGTTTCTACGTGCTGCTGCACGCGCTGGGCGTGTCGCTGCACCCGCTGGCCTGCATGTTTATTTTCTCATTCTCCATGCTGGTCGGCGCGATATCGGTGTTGCCGGGCGGCCTGGGCAGCACGGAAGCCACGATGGTGGGCCTGCTGTCCAGCCAGGGCGTGCCATTCGAAATCGCCATCGTGGCCACCGGCGTCGTGCGCGTAACGACATTGTGGTTCGCCGTCGCGCTGGGCCTGATGGCGCTGCCGGTGGCGCTCGCCGGCAGTGGCCCGGTGCCGGCCGATGAATAAAGCCTCGCTCACACTGGCCGGTTGGGGCCGTGCCACTTGTGCTACCACCGAAGCGGTAAGGCCGGAACGATTCACCGAGGCAGTCGCCGCCTTCCGCGCGCCCGCCGGCGAGCGTGGAATATGCCTCCATGCCGGCGGCCGATCCTACGGCGATTGCGCGCTGAACGATGGCGGCGAAACGCTGATCACCACACGGCTGGATCGCGTGTTGGCATTCGACGAAACCACCGGCATCATCCAGGTAGAACCCGGCGTCACCTTCGCGCGCCTGCTATCCATATTCCTGCCGCGCGGCTTTCTCGCGCCGGTCACGCCCGGCACCGGTTTTGCCACGATCGGCGGCGCCGTCGCCAACGACGTGCACGGCAAGAATCATGAGGCCGACGGCAGTTTCGCCCAGCACGTCACCGAAATCGACATGCTGCTGCCCGATGGCACGCAGCGGACGATCACGCCGGCGAACACCGAATTGTTCCGGGCCACGGCTGCGGGCCTGGGCCTGACCGGTTTCATGACGCGCATCGCGTTCCGCATGAAGCGCGTGCCTGGCGCCAGCGTCACCGTGCGCGAACAGCGCGTCACCGATCTCGACGGATTTCTCGACGCCATGGCCGAAGCCTCCGGCGCGCCCTATTCCGTGGGCTGGATCGACGCCACCGCGCGCGGCGCCAGCCTGGGCCGCGGTATTCTGGAAGTGGCCGAACCGCTGGCGGGCGATTTCGCTACGCCAACGGCAAAAGCGTCCGCGGTACCGGTGGATCTTCCCGGCTTCGCGCTCAACCCGCTCAGCGTGGCGGCATTCAACGCGTTGTACTGGCGCCGTGTGCCGGCGCAAGGCCGTACGCGCCCCGTGCATATGGCGAAGTTTCTTTATCCGCTCGACGCGATCCACGGCTGGAACCGCATTTACGGCAAGCGCGGCTTCTATCAGTTCCAGTGCGTGGTGCCGTATGAAACCGGGCCGGCCGCATTACGCGATCTGCTCGAAGTGATCGGCGCCTCGCGCCAGGCCTCGTTCCTGGCGGTGCTGAAACGCATGGGCGCCGGCCGCGCCGGCTATCTGTCGTTCCCCATGGCCGGCTACACGCTGGCGCTGGATTTTCCGAACAAGCCCGGCATCGAGGAACTCTACACGCGGCTCTGCGACATCACGCTGGAAGCCGGCGGGCGGGTGTATCTGGGCAAGGATGCGCTGCTTTCGCCGCATATGTTCCGCCTGATGTATCCTGAATTCGCACAGTTCCAACGCATCCTCGACGACATCGATCCAGCGCAGCGCCTGCAATCCGCCATGGCGCGGCGCCTGCAACTGCGGGCGCCGTTGTGAGCGAAACCCGGACCTGGCTGATCCTCGGCGCATCGAGCTCGATCGGCCGCGCCTTCGCACGCGCGGCGGCCACGCGCGGCGGCGATATCATTCTCGCCGGCCGCGATAGGGACGATCTGGCGCGCACCGCGCGCGATATCGAAACAACCACTGGCCGCGCCGCGCGCGCGCTGCAATTCGACGCGCTAGCCTACCAGACGCACGGCGCGCTGGCGGCGGATCTGGCCATCGTTCCGGGCGTGCTGAACGTAGTTGTGCTGTTCGGCACCATGCCTGAGCAGAGCGCCATGGATGCCGATCCGAGCCTCGCGCTATCCTGCATCGATGCAGTCTTCAGCGGCGCCGTATCCGTTTTGCAGCACCTCGCGCCCGGCTTGGAAAAACGCGGCAGCGGCGTCGTGATCGGCTTCGGCTCGGTCGCCGGCGACCGCGGGCGCCTGAAAAACTACGTGTATGGCGCTGCCAAGTCCGGTTTTCACACCTATCTCGCCGGCCTGCGCAACCGCCTGGGCCGCTCCGGCGTGCACGTCATGACGGTGAAGCCCGGCTTCGTCGATACCGCCATGACGTTCGGCCTGCCGGGGTTGTTTCTGCTGGCGTCGCCGGACTCCGTCGCCGATGCCTGTCTCGATGCCGCAGTTAAGCGGCGGGATATTATTTACGTGCCGTGGTTTTGGCGGTTTATCATGTTGATTATCCGCTCTGTGCCGGAGCGGATTTTCAAGAAGCTTTCTATTTAGGAAGAAGTTCTTTTTTGAAAAAAAGAACCAAAAAACGTTTACACGGCTGTCGCGGACTAGCCGGCGACAGCCGCGCAAGAGTTTTTGCTTCTTTTTTCAAAAAGAAGCGCTTCCCTTCGCTATCGTAGGAAAGGGCAACCGGCTAGCCGGCACGTCCGCGCAAGCCCCCTCGCGCCGCCACACGCAAATATTGCCAAAGCACCGA
>Ga0302157_10005901_pt1 | contig 12815 bp, 11 predicted proteins | sample I_Bog_N3_3_FD_193502 | JGI IMG/M metagenome (GOLD analysis project Ga0302157, IMG submission 193502) | Peat permafrost microbial communities from Stordalen Mire near Abisko, Sweden - I_Bog_N3_3 | ecosystem: Environmental > Terrestrial > Soil > Wetlands > Peat | place: Sweden: Abisko, Stordalen...
CGCGATGCGCGTGTGGTTGGGCATCATGTGGCTCCAAGCTGGTATCTCCAAGTTGTGGGGTGCGGAAAGCACCGCGTTTCTCCACGGCGCTGGTGTCAAGGGATTCGCGTCCCACGGCGTACCCGCCTACAGCTGGTGGGGCAGTTTCCTCCACAGTTTCGTCGTACCCAACGCCGGCTGGATCGGCGTCCTGGTCGCGCTCGCGGAGTTCGCCATCGGCGCTGGCCTAGTGGTCGGCTTCTTGACGCCCATTGCGTCGATCGCCAGCCTCGCCCTGCTCTTCACCTACGTGATGTCGGGCACGGCCAGCGTGACCGCGTTCTACGCCCTCTTCGCGGTGGTCCTCCTGGTGATGTGGCCCACCTCGAGTTGGATCGGGATTGACGGGCTGATCTCGGGATATCGTCAGCGTCGCGCAGCGTCCGCGTCGACCACCAGCACGACCAACACGGTCGACCGACGCTCGACCACCATCGGATCGGGCACGGGCTCCATCGAGCACGCGCCCAACGAGACGTCGAGTGACGTACCGGTTCTTTCGGCACGGTAGGGCCCTCGACGAGCGAAGCGTCGTGATGGGGCTCACCACGACGACTTCACCACTAACCACCCGGGCGATTCGCCCGGGTGGTCTGCGTTGTGGGCGTCCTCAGCTCTTCTTGCGCGACAAGACGATGCTCATGACGGCGAAGGCGATCCCGACCATGAAGATGAAGGTGCCGAAGACGAAGACCTGTGGGGGTATGCCCACGCGAGTCGCCCCGTAGACCCACACCGGGAACGGTGGCGCCGTGCCGCTGACGAAGTTCGACGTGACGAAGTCATCGATAGAGAGGGCGAATGCCATCAGTGCGCCCGCCAGCACGCCCGGCATGATCAGAGGCAAGGTCACCAGGCGAAAGGTCGTGAGCGGATTGGCGCCCAGGTCGTACGCGGCCTCCTCTAGGGACCGGTCGAAACCCGAGAGTCGCGCCCGCACGGTGACGGTGACGTAGGCGATGGAGAACATGACGTGCGCCAAAACGAGCGTGAGGAAGCCCCTCGCGACATTGAAGGTCACGAACAGGCCCAGTAGCGACGCGCCCATCACGATCTCGGGCGCGGCGATGTTCAAGAACAGCACCTGTTCGACGGCGACCTTGCCGCGGAACTTGTTGGAGCGATAGCGCACGAGCGCGATGGCGAGGAGCGTCCCGAGCACGGTGGCGATCAACGTCGAGACGAGCGCGAGGCGAATCGACAGCCAGAACGAGGACGTCAGGCCGGGTACGTTGCTCCACTGTCGATACCACTGGGTCGTAAAGCCGTTCCAAGAGAAACTCACCTGCTGCAGGCCGCCGACGACCCGGTTGAAACTGTAGATGATCATCAGCGCGATGGGAAAGACGAGGTAGGCGATCACCAACCAGGAGTAGGTGGGCAGCACGAAGCGGCCGAGTTTCCTTCGGCGTCGCGCGGGACGCTCCGGGCGGGAGGTCGCCGCGGTGTCGGTTCGGTCCTGGACGCTCATAGGTACTCGTTAATCGTGCTGGTACCAAGTAGTCGCGCGTAGAGCCAAATCCCGAGGAGGGACACCGCGAGTAACACAACCGAGAGCGACGCGCCGCCGGCGTAGTCGAAGTTCACCAAGAAGGAGTTCTGGATCACCGTGCCGATCATGGTGTTAGAGACCCCGCCGAGGATCTCTTGATTCAAGTAGTCGCCGAAGGCCGGGATGAAGGTCAGAAGGAACGCCGCGAAGATGCCCGGCATCGCCAAGGGCAGGATCACGCGACGAAAGGCCGAGGTGCGATTCGCGTAGAGGTCGTGGGCGGCGTCGAGCACTCGTCGGTCGATGCGTTCGATCGCCACGTAGAGCGGCAGGGCGGTGAAGGGTAAGTAGTTATACGCCAGCCCCGCGACGACGGCGTAGCTCGTGCCGAGCACGTGGAAACCCGAGGGCACCAGGTGATTGCGAGTGAGGAAGGTCAACACGATGCCGTTGTTCGAGAGGATGAACTCCCAGACGATGGTTCGAATGACGAAGGAGACAAAGAAAGGAACGAGCAGCATAATGAGGAAGAAGTTCTTGCGGTGGCCACCGTAAAAGGCGATCCAGTACGCGATGGGAAAGGCGATGACCAAGTCGATCACCGTGGCGGCCGCCGCGAAAAGCAGACTCGTGATGAACTGCTGGTGGTACAGGTTCACCTGGTGCGGCAGTTCGCCCCAGCTCCAGGTCATCGTGCACAGACCCGTCGCCGGGCTGCAGGTCTCGAGCGACTGGACGAGCATCACCCCTAAGGGCACGATGAACAACAGCACCAGCCACAGCCCCGCGGGCAGGCTCAAGAGATAGGGCGCGAGCCGCTTACCCCATCCCCCGCGGCGCCGGGGCGTTACGCGCCTTGGATGATCGGTAAGAACAGATTCGTCCACGCCGTGATCTCGTCCTGGTTCTTGAAGGGGTAGTAGGGCAGCGAGGCCTTGATGCGCGCGGCGTCGGGGAAGACGTCGAGCGAATCGGCCGTCACCGAGGTGGGCAGTCCAATTTCCGCGTCCATTGCCTTGAGCGCCGCCTTATTCCAACCGGTCGGGTGGAGCAACTGCTGCTTGGCCTCGGGCACGGGACAGATGTAGTCGTTGTAGTACTCGACGACCGACTGGGTGATTGGACTGTAGAAGTAGTCCATGCAGGTGAGCGCGTCGAGGGGATTGGCCGCGTGCAGGGGGATGATCATGTTGTCGGTCCAGATCATGATGCCCTCCTTGGGGACCATGAGCACCAGGTCGCGGTACTTGGAGTTCAGGTTCGCCTGGAAGATGTCACCCGAATAGCACTGGGAGATCACGACGTCACCGTTTTTTAAGTGCTGGATGTAGCTCTGGTCGTAGTAGGCGGCCACGATGCCGTCGCTCTTTTGCTTCTGTAGTTTCGCCGCCGCCTTGGCCCAGTCGGATTCGGTCGATTTTGCCGGCTCGATGCCGAGCGCGAGGAGTCCGATGCTGCCGAGCTCGAAGGGGTCGTCGAGCATCCCCACCTTGCCGGCGTACTTCTTGTTAAAGAGCAACTGCACGCTGTCGCCGGGGTCCTTCACCACACTCGAGTTGTACCCCACCGAGGTCCAACCAGACTGCCAGGCCATCGTGTACTTGTTGCCGGGGTCGAAGGGCGGGTTCACCACCAAGGGACCGGCGTACTTCTCGAAGTTAGGAGTCAGGGCGTGATCGAGGGGCACCAACCAACCCAGTTGGATGAGGTAGCCCAACTCGGGGTTGTTATTGGTCATCACCATGATGTCGTAACCGGTCGCCTGACCGGCCTCGAGGGAGGGTCGGATCTTCGCGTAGAACGACGCGTTGTCCTCGATGACCTCTTCGTAGTTGACCTTGATGCCGGTGGTGGCGGTGAAGTGGTCCAGCGTGGGGTGCTGGCCGTTGAGGACGTCGATGTAATAGGGCCAGTTAGCGAAGTTGACCTCGTGGTGGAGCTTCTGTTTCTTCCACCATTGCTTGGTCCCGACCCCCGCGTTGGCGAGTCCGCTCGCGCCGGCGTCGGCGGCGCGTGAGGTGAGCCACGCCGCGGAGGCGACGCTCGCTCCGGCGCCGAGGGCTTGGCGGCGCGACAGGCGCTGCTGGGTCAGCCCTCGCCAGAACGAAGGGTCAATCCCGGCGCCCTTCGGCGCGTCCTTAGCTGCTCCCATGGTTCACTCCTCATCATTCGTCGACTCTTCATCGTTGGACCCCGTCATCGGCACTACCGCAAAGGTGTGCTCGATGGGCCAGGTCAACACCACCTCGTCGCCACTACGCGGCGCCAACTCCTGGCCGATGTTCTGGGCGTAGACCGTCAGCTCGGTGCCGGAGACCGAGTCCACCAGGTACTGATTACCGACCCCAGTGAACGTCGACACGCGTACGCGACCACGCAACGCGTTGTGCCCCGCGGGCACGCTGGTCCCCGCGACGCCGATGGAGATCTTCTCCGGTCGCACCCCCACCTTCAGCGTCGTGGAGCCCGCGAGGGCGGGTACGCGCTCGTGGGGCACCGAGAGCGAGGTTCCGTCGGTCAGGGTGACGCTCGAAAGGGCGCCGCTGGCGGCCTCGAGGGTCCCCGCGAGAAGGTTGGACGCACCGAGGAACGTGGCGACGAACTCCGTTGAGGGACTGTCGTAGACGTCGCGCGGCGAGCCGATGCCCTCAATCTTCCCACTGCGCATCACCGCGAGCCGGTCCGACATGGTCATCGCCTCTTCCTGGTCGTGGGTGACGTAGAGGAACGTGATCCCGACCTGGGACTGGATGCGCTTGAGTTCGATCTGCATCTGGCGGCGGAGTTTCGCGTCCAGGGCCGACATTGGCTCATCCAGTAACAACAGCGTGGGCTCGTTCACCAGCGCTCTCGCCAGCGCCACGCGCTGTTGCTGACCGCCCGAGAGCTGGGAGGCCTTTCGCTTCTCATAGTGCGGCAGGTCCACGATCTCGAGGATCGAGCCGACCCGCCGAGCGACCTCCACCTTGGTCAATTTCTTGCGGCGGAGCCCGAAGGCGACGTTGTCGAAGACGTTGAGGTGAGGAAAGAGCGCGTAGGACTGAAAGACCGTGTTGACGTCACGGTGATAGGGCGCTAAGTACGTGACCTCACGTCCACCTAAGAGGATTCGACCGCTGGTGGGCTCTTCGAACCCCCCGATCATCCGCAGCGTGGTCGTCTTGCCACACCCTGAGGGTCCCAACAGACTGAAGAACTCGCCGTCGTAGATCTCGAGATTGAGGTCGTCGACGGCGGGCGCGTCCTCGAAGATCTTGGTGACGTCTTCCAAGCACACCACGACGGGGTGATCGGACCTGGTCGTCGCGCCCGCCGTCGACCTCGACTCGTCGGTCGTGTCGAGGGAGCCGCCCATGCCGTGAAGACTAGCCCTGTCGCTCTTTTCGCTTTGCTCGGGTCGACCCGGCGTCACCCTAGGGTCGATAGGTGGCCAAACTCAACGTCGAAGCGCGCGTGCGCGCGATCTGTCTCGCTCTACCCGAAGTCGAAGAACGCACCAGTCACGGGGCGCCCGCGTTCTATGCGGGTCGCCAGTTCGTGATGCTCTGGCCCGATGGTCACCACGACCACGACTTCGCACACCTGTGGTGCGCGGCGCCACCAGGCATGCAGGCCCAACTCATCGCCGCCGCGCCCGAACGAATCTTTCGTCCGCCTTACGTGGGCGCGAGGGGTTGGATTGGCGTACGACTCGACGGCGACGTCGATATCGAAGAGGTCGAGATGTTCATTGACGACGCGTACCGTTGCGTGGCGACCTCGCGCCAGATCGCGCTCTTGGACCAGACAAAGCGTTAGTTCGTCGGCGTCTCCAACGACGCCTGCGCGCAGGCCGCGCAGCGGCCGAGTACCGCGAAGTGTCGCGGATCAATCGTGAAGTTGTACCTCTTGGACGCCGCGTCCATGAGCTCGGCGAAGAAGTCCTCGGGAGCCTCCACGGCCGCGTCGCAGAACTCACAGACCAGGTGCCCGTGGGTCTCGCTCGCCAGGTGGTAGGTCGCGGGCCCGTGGCCGAGGTGCGCGTGCACCACGACACCGAGTCGTTCGAGTTCGTCGAGATTGCGGTAGATCGTCGAGAGGTGGACGTCGGGCGCGACGCGCTGGACCTCAATCGCCAGCTCTTCGGCGGTGTGGTGAGGGCCCTCTTCGAAGAGAGCGGTCAACAGGATGCGACGCGACGTGGTCGCTCGACCGCCGCTCTCGCGGAGCCGGTCGAGCACCTCTTCGACGCGCTCGGCGTTGGCGGCGTCCCCGACGGCCTCAGGGGTCGTTGCATCCGTTGGTAATCCCACAGTGACAGAATATCGACCTTTCTGCGAAGTGGGGGTTCTTGCGTCCAGTTCGTATTTGTGTCAGGATGAGGCGGAGAATCGAGGCGGAATGGTGATGGCTACAGAGCGCGCAAACGGGGGCCACCGCCCATCGGCGCGCCCGCCCGCGAGTGAGCAGCGGTCATGGCGGTTCTAGAGAGTCCCCGCCAGGTCGGCCGCCTCGCCATGGTGCGCGCCGCCTTTAGCCAGGACGACTGGCGCCGAACCCGGTGGATGTTCGCGTCTATTTTGGCCCTGCACATCATCGGCTTTGGCATCTTCATCATCTTCGTGGTCCCGGGTCACTACAAGGGGCTCGGTATCGGGGTCAGCATCCTCGCTTACACGTTGGGATCGCGACACGCCTTCGACGCCGACCACATCTCGGCAATCGACAACACCACGCGCAAGCTCATGAACGACCGGGTGGGCGTCGAAGGCGCGCGGCGCCCGTTGAGCGTGGGCTACTGGTTCTCACTCGGACACTCGACGATCGTCGTCGCCATCGGCGCGGGTCTCGTCATCGCCGAAAAAGCGGTCTACGGGGCCGTGTCGAACAACGGCTCGGGCCTCGAGAAGTTCGGTGGCGTCTTTGGCACGCTGGTGTCGGCGACGTTCCTCTTCCTCATCGCGGTCCTCAACGTCGTGATCCTCGCGGGCATTTTGAAGGTCTTTCGCTCGATGCGCGACGGAAGTTACGACGAGGAAGAGCTCGAGCGCCAGCTGAACAACCGTGGACTGATGTACCGGTTCTTTGGACGATGGATGAAGTCCATCACCAAGGAGTGGCAGATGTACCCCGTAGGCGTGGTCTTCGGCATGGGCTTTGACACCGCGACCGAAGTGGCGCTCTTGGCCACGACCGCGCTGCTGGCCGCGAAGGCGCTGCCCTGGTACTCGATCATGTGTCTACCGATCCTCTTCACCGCCGGCATGGCGCTGCTCGACACGCTGGATGGTTGCTTCATGAACTTCGCCTACGGGTGGGCGTTCTTCAATCCGGTGCGAAAAATCTACTACAACCTCGCCATCACCGGGCTTTCGATCGCGATCTGCGTACTCGTCGGCGCCATCGAGGTGCTCGGGCTCTTGCCCACCGAACTGCACTGGAAGGGTTCCTTCTGGCACTTCATGGAACACTTCAACATCAACGTCGCGGGCTACGTGATCGTGGGCATGTTCATCGTGACCTGGGCGGCCGCGATGGTCCTCTGGCGCTACGGTCACATCGAAGAGAAGTGGGGCGCCAACCTCAAGGTCATCGAGAACGACATCGAGCGTTCCGCTGATGGGGCCCTCGCGCCCACCGCCGACATTTAACTCGACTCCCCCAGCGCGGACATCGTTCGCAAAAACCCGCTGACCACATCCGACCGACGCCGTGCCAGCACCACGAGCCGACCTACGTGATCGCTCGCGTCATCCGTGGTTCGCTCTGGATTGACGTCAACAACATCAAAGAACTTGATCGGGTTCGATGGGGACCAACATCGACCTCGAATACGGTGGGGACATCGCCGGTGACGAAGAGACCATCGCCATCCAGGTCTCCACGGCCTCGGGCGACATTCGCGTCAAGATGGCGTCGTAACCCTTGAGACGACGACGTCTCAGCTCGCGTGAAGGGGAAACTCCATCACCACCGTGAGCCCACCACCGGGGGTGTCCTCGAAGCGGAACTCTCCCCCGAGCAGTCGGACGAAGTTCGTCGCGACGGTGAGCCCGAGGTCCATCCCACGTCGCTCCCGATTGAATCGCGCGTTCGGATCGAGGATCTCGTCACGACGCGCCTCGCTCATCCCCGGTCCCCGGTCGATCACCAGTAGTTCGACACTCTGCTCGGTGACGCCCGCGGTAATCCGCACTGGTTCGAACGATGGCCCGAACTGAATGGCGTTACCCACCACGATGGCGATGGCGCGAGCGGCCATCGAGCGGTCGGTCGTGAAGGGGGGCAGGTCGGCCGCGACGTCCAGGTCGAGTCGCCGTCCCGCGGTGCGGACGTGGGTCAGCGCGTCGCGGAGCACGACGTCGACCGACGTCACCGAGAGTTCCGGAGTCACGTCGCCGATCTCGAGGCGACCGACGTCGATGACGTTTTCGATGAGACGAGCCAGGCGCTGCACCTCGGCGTCGACCGCGTCCAGGCGCTCGCGCTGCACGCGCGCCGGCGCGGTGGTGGCGCCGTCCACCAGTGCGGCCACCGTGAGCTGGATGGAAGCGAGGGGTTCGTGCAGATCGCGCGAGAGTGCGCGCAACAACCCCGAGCGGGTGGCTTCCGACTCGGCAATCGCCCGGAGCTGCTCCGCGTCGTGCACGCTGCTCAACACGCGAAATCCCGCCGCGATACGACTCGCGAAGGCACCGATGAGCTCACGGTCCTCGCCGTTGAGTGAGACGCCCTCGAGGATCAACGCGTGGTCGTCGTCAATGGAGAATCGAGTGGCGCTCGTCGGGTCCTGCGGCTCGGCGCCACTCACCACGTCGGTGCGCCACTCGCCGTCACCTCGCACCACGATCGCCACACTGGCGGCGTCAAAGACCGAGCGCAGTGAGTCAAGCAGCGGGATCAAATCCTCATTTGACGTGCCGACCGAGACCACCACCTTCGCCAGGACCTGCGCCTCCGCTCGGGCGCGCTCGGCCTCGTAGGAACGATGGGTGAAGCGACTCACCACCACGCTGCCCCCGACGGCGACGACGAGAAACGCGACGAGCGCGACGAGATCGTCGGGTCGCGAGACCGTGAAGGTATGGAACGGTTTGACGAAGTAGAAGTTCTCGAGCGCGAAGGCCGCGATCGCCGAGACGACGCCGACGAGTACGCCGCCCCATACCGTGAGTCCTAGTACCAGTACCAGGTAGACCAGGAACTCCGTCGAGGTCGACAGACTCGAGCGGGCGCTCGTCAAGATAAAGGTGAGCACCGGCAGCGACACCGCCGCGACCACGAAGGCGATGACGTGGCGCTGCCACGAGAATCTGCGAGCTCGTCGGCGCTGCGCCACGTGAGCGGGGCGTTCGTCGCCCACCGCGATGACGTGGACGTCGAGTTCCTGGGTGTGTTGTAAGACGCGCTCGACGACGCCTCCGAAGGGTCGGCGCGCGCTGCGCGGTCGACTCGCCCCGAGGACGATCTGGGTACCGCGCTCGGCGCGGGCGAAGCCGACGATCGCCGAGGCGATGTCGTCGTCGACGAGTTCTTGAAACTTTCCTTCAAATTCGGCCACGAGGGTTCGAGCGAGTGACGTATCGAGGTCGCCCCGGTGCACGCCGTCGGCACTCTTGACGTGTACGGCGATGATCTCGGCGCCGGTGCGCGACGCGATACGCGCCGCTCGACGCAACAGCACCTCGTCGACGGGACTTCCGCTCACCCCGACGATGAGACGCTCGCGGGTCTCCCAGGTCTGGGCGATGTCGTGCTCGTCCTGGTAACGCTGGAGCGCGTCTTCGACCCGGTCCGCCAACCAGAGCAGCGCCAACTCCCGCAGCGCGGAGAGGTTGCCAACACGAAAGTAGTTGGACAGCGACGCGTCGATCTTGTCGGCGGCGTAGATGTTGCCGTGCGCCATCCGCCGGCGCAGCGCCTCGGGCGTGACGTCGACGATCTCAATCTGGTTGGCGCGACGAACCACCGCGTCCGGCACCGTCTCTTGCTGGGTGATGCCGGTGATCTTCTCGACCACGTCATTGACGGACTCGAGGTGCTGAATGTTGACCGTCGTGATGACGTCGATCCCCGCGTCTAAGAGTGCCTCGACGTCTTGCCACCGTTTCTCATTGGCACTTCCGGGGACGTTGGTGTGGGCGAGTTCGTCGACCAGGGCGACTTCGGGCTTGCGTCGAAGAATCGCCTCGAGGTCCATCTCCTCGAGCGTCGCGCCGCGGTACTCGCGCGTCACGCGCGGCACAATCTCGAGGTCGCGAATCTGCGAATCGGTGTTGGGCCGGTGGTGGGTCTCCACGTAGCCAATCACGACGTCAGTCCCACGTTCGCGACGGCGGTACCCCTCGTCGAGCATCCGGTAGGTCTTGCCAACTCCGGGCGCGGAACCTAGGTAGACACGGAACTGTCCCCGGGCCACTAGTTCGACCCCTCGTCAGCGACCTTGGGGACGCCGTCGCGCTCCCCCGCTCGGACGCGACTCATACGCTGCGGCGTTCGTGGTCGAGTGACGCGGCGGCGAGGGTCGCGAGCGACACCGCCACGCTGAGTCGTTCGATCGAAACCGGGGCGCCGGGCGTCGGGGTAATGACGAATCGCCCCAACACCCGACCTCGCCACTCCGCGAGGATCTCGGCTTCGGGACCGGGGATACCGATCTCCCCGACCGGCCAGGCGAGTCCGACGTGATCGACGACACCGCTGGCGAGGACGCGCGCGAGGGGCGGGTTCGTCGCGAGCCGTTCGAAGCGACACGCCCGCAGGTCCAACAGCTCAACCAGTGAGGACGAAACGAACTCGAGGATCTGGGGACTCGGCGTGGGGCTGGCGGCGAGTTCACTCAGTGACTCGAACGTCTCGACGTAGCCGAAGCCCTCACTCGAGGTGCGCGCGTGGTGACGACTCCTCGCGGCGAGTTCCGTAACGAGTACCCCGACGACGACGATCGCTACGGTCGTCTCGATGTCCGGTCGGTGACTGATGGCGAAGCGGTCGTAGGGCCTCGTCAAGAAAAAGTCGAACCAGAGCGCTGACGAGAGACTCGCGAGGTAGCCCGCACCACGACCGCCCACGACGGCGAGTGCCACCACCGCTGCGATGAGTACGAGCGCCGCCGCGGTCGTGGCAAAGGATCCGCGAAAGGGTGAGAGCACCGCGGCGATGATGAGTGGTCCGAGGAGGGCGAGGGCGAGCGTGAGGGGCCGCCGATTGCGCCGTAACTGCGTCCACATCTCGGTCTGGCTCTTCATCGTCTCACCTACTTGAGTTTGGCGAGTCCCTCGTTGAGTTGCAGCACGTTGATGTACTGAGCCCCGAGGAAGCCCCACTGGGCGGGGTGGGTCTCCGAAGCGATCAACGTTCGTAGCCTCGCCGGTGAGATGCCGGTGGCTTTGGTGACCATGGGTATCTGCGCTAACGCGTCGGCTTCGGAGATGTCCGGGTCGTAGCCACTGGCCGAGGTCGTCACGAGGTCCGGGGTCGGGTTGACCCCTCGGGCGTGCCAGTACTTCACCAACTCAATGGTGTACTTCTTCAACAGCGCCGAGCGGGGACCGAGGTTCGTCGCGCCGGACTCGCCCGCGACGCCGTTCAAGGTCAAGGGGTCGTCGCCGGGGTGCTCCGCCGGGCTCAACGTGGAACTGGAGTACGGACCCAAGTCGTCGGGGCGACCCTGGAAGACGCAGCTGCCGAGTGGGTGTCCCGGGCACTTGGTGAGGTTCCACGGCTGGCCGATCAGCGTGGAGCCATTCGCCGTGAGCGACCCGTCGGCCTGTTGCTTGAAGAGCACCTGCGCGACGCCGGTGCCGGCGAAGGCGTAGACGAAGCCGAAGAACACGAGGCAGATCAGCGCCATGACGAAGGATCGGCGGAGGTTAATGAGCATGGTCAGTCTCTCTTAGTACGCGTGGAGGGCCACGAGGATGAGGTCGATGAGCTTGATGAAGATGAAGGGCACGATGATTCCGCCGACGCCGTAGATCAAGACGTTGCGTCGAAGGATCACCGACGATTTGGACGCCCGGAACTTCACCCCACGAAGCGCCAAGGGGATCAGCGCGATGATCACCAGCGCGTTGAAGATGACGGCCGAGAGCACGGCGCTCTCGGGACTGTGGAGGTGCATGACATTGAGGGCACCGAGCGGCTTGTGGTGCAGGCCGTAGGCGAACACGAAGAGCGCGGGGATAATCGCGAAATACTTAGCGACGTCATTGGCGATGGAGAACGTCGTTAAGGATCCCCGCGTGATGAGCAACTGCTTGCCGATCTCGACGATGTCAATGAGCTTGGTCGGGTTCGAGTCGAGGTCGACCATGTTGCCAGCTTCCTTGGCGGCCGTGGTGCCGGTGTTCATCGCCACACCCACGTCGGCCTGAGCGAGCGCCGGAGCGTCGTTCGTGCCGTCGCCCGTCATGGCAACGAGCTTGCCGCCCTCTTGTTCCTGTTTGATCAGGGCCATCTTCGCTTCGGGCGTGGCTTCGGCTAAGAAATCGTCGACGCCAGCCTCTTGCGCGATGGCCGCAGCCGTCAGGGGGTTGTCGCCGGTGATCATCACGGTACGGATGCCCATCTGCCGCATCTCTTCGAACTTCTCGCGGATCCCTTGCTTGACGACGTCCTTCAGTTCGATGACGCCGATGATGTCCGGTCCGTCCGAGACGACCAGCGGTGTGGAACCGGCGCGCGAGACCCGCTCGACGATGGCGTCGAGGTCGGCAGGAATCGTGCCGCCGTGTTCGCTGGCCCAGCGCTTCACCGAGTCGCCGGCGCCCTTTCGGATTTGACGCGAACCGATATCGAGCCCCGACATGCGCGTCGTAGCGGTAAAGGGAATGAACGCGTGGTCCCCCTCGAGTTGACGCTCGCGGATGTCGAAGCGCTGCTTCGCCAAGACCACGACGGAACGGCCCTCGGGGGTCTCGTCGGCGAGTGAGGCGAGCTGTGCGACGTCGGCGACCTCTTGCTCGGTGTGGGAACCAACCGGAAAGAAGTTGGCCGCCATGCGGTTGCCCAGCGTGATGGTACCGGTCTTGTCCAGTAGCAAGGTCTGCACGTCACCGGCCGCCTCGACGGCGCGCCCACTCATGGCGAGCACGTTGCGCTGCACGAGACGGTCCATTCCCGCGATACCGATCGCCGACAGCAGTGCACCAATCGTCGTTGGTATCAGACAGACCAACAGGGCCACGAGGACGACGATCGAGACAGATGCTCCAGCAAAGTTGCCAAAGGGCACCAACGTCACGACGACGGGGATGAAGATGACGGTCAAGACCGCCAGCAGAATCGTCAGGGCGATCTCGTT
>Ga0302157_10005903_pt1 | contig 12812 bp, 8 predicted proteins | sample I_Bog_N3_3_FD_193502 | JGI IMG/M metagenome (GOLD analysis project Ga0302157, IMG submission 193502) | Peat permafrost microbial communities from Stordalen Mire near Abisko, Sweden - I_Bog_N3_3 | ecosystem: Environmental > Terrestrial > Soil > Wetlands > Peat | place: Sweden: Abisko, Stordalen...
TGGTTGGAGTTGGCGAGATCGCCGCGCGCCAGCGGATTGGCCTGCGCGAGGGTGATGTGCTTGATCGGGCAGGCTTTGTGCGCCGGCACGCTGGCGATGTAGAACCGCGCGCCCTCACCCTCGAACGTGACTTCGCGCGTGCCCATCGGCAGATAGAGGCATTCCTTGTTGGCCATCTCATAGCGCTGGCCATCGGCGACGATCGCCCCGGCGGTGCCAATATTGACGACGCCCGCCTCGCGCCGCTCAAGGAACGGGTGGCCGGCGGCGCTGGCGGGCGCGGTCTGATCGGGCAGCTTCAGCGGGGTGGCACCGGGGACCGCGCCGCCGATCACGAAACGCTCGTTGTGCGCATAGTTGAGCGTCACCGCGCCGGGCACGAACATGCCAGTGGCAAGGTAGCGGTCGCGCAACGCGTCGTTTGAAACGCTCTCCATCATGTCGGGATGGGTCGCGTGAAAGGTCTTCGTGAACACGTGTGCTCTCCCGGTGGGTTTGTCCCTTGCAGGATTGGTAACCGGTGTCAAAAATGCGGGCAAGTGTTTTTTGCCACACCACCAACGCTCCCGGTCAGGTGCGACAAATCGCTGCCGAGGCGCGTCGGATCAGATCGGAGGGAAACAACGCAGGCTGGCGCGCTGCCTCGGCAGGGCGGATCAGCTTCAGCGCCGCTGCCCGTGCCATCGACACGATCGGCCACCGCACCGTCGTCAACGGCGGCCAGAGATGCGCGGCAATGGCGGTATCGTCGAAACCGATGATCGAGAGCTGCTCGGGCACATCCAGCCCCCGCTCGCGCGCGGCGTGCAACACTCCGGCGGCCATCTCGTCGTTGCTGGCGAAGATCGCGCTGGGCCGTGGCCAGCTTTCAAGCAACCGCGTCGCCGCCGCATAACCCGATGTAAACGTATAGTTCCCCTGAGCGATCGTCTCGGATCCGAACGACAATCCCGCCGCTTCCATCGCATCGCGATAGCCCAACTCGCGCTCCTGCGCCGAACGGAACCCTGACGGCCCGGCGATGAAACCGATCCGCGCGTGCCCCAGGCCAATCAGATAATCGATCGAGGCCTGCACCGCCTTGCGATCGTTCGATTCGACAAGGTGCTCGTCGTCATCGAGCCGCGCCGAGCCCATCCGCACATAGTGGCAGCCGATCTCGCGGCAGACCGCAGCCAGTTCGTCGTTCTCCGAGATCGGCGGCAACAGCAGCACCCCGAACAATCGTTGCTGGTCGAGAAAATTGCGCACATCATCGAGCATCGTCGGCGATTGACGATCGACCGGGCGGACAACGAGCGCGAATTCGGTATCGCGAATCGTCTCGAGGATACCCTCCTGCACGCCCAGCACCATCTGCGCATTGGGATTGTCGTGGATCAGCCCGATCAGGAAATTGCGCCGCAGCGCCAGCGCCCGCGCCTGTGGATTGGGCACATAACCCAGTTCGGCGATCACCGCCTCGACCTTTTCGCGGGTCGCATCGTTGAGCAGTTCGGAGCGGTTGATCACCCGGCTCACGGTCTTTTTCGACACGCCAGACAGACGCGCGACATCGTTGATCGTTGGCTTGGCTTCGCGAATTTGCCTGTCGGCCATGTCCACTCCTGAGGTCGCAACACCCGACCCACCGTTATCGGCTTGCCGCCACCCTTGCCTTCAGAACGAATCCGGCGCAATATTGACACCGGTTTCCATCAACGCCGGAGCCTTCATGGCCGATCAATACCCACTCCTGCGCGTCCATTCTGCAGATACCGTTGCCGTCGCGCTCCGACCGATCGCGCCCGGTGAAACCTTTGACATTCATGGCCGTTCGCTGACTGCGGCGCAAGCCATACCGCAAGGCCACAAAATTGCCCTGATCGCCCATGCCGCGCAGGACCCCGTCGTCAAGTACGGCCTGCCGATCGGCCGCGCGACCCAGCCGATCGCCGCGGGCGCGCATGTCCATGATCACAACCTTGCCACCGCGCTCGCCGGCGAACGCGCCTACGACCGCGCGGCATCGGCAACCGCAGCGCCCCGCGCGGCCAGCGCCAAATCCTGGTCCGGCTACCTGCGCGCCGATGGCCAGGCGGCCACGCGCAACGAGATCTGGATCCTGCCCACGGTCGGCTGCGTCGGCATGGTGGCCGAACAGATCGCCCGCGCGGCGCAAGCCCGCCATGCCGGGCGGGTCGACGGCATCCACGCCTTCACCCATCCGCACGGCTGCTCGCAACTCGGCGACGATCTCGCCGGCACGCGTGCGCTGCTCGCAGGGCTCGCCGCGCACCCCAATGCCGGCGGCGTGTTGCTGCTCGGTTTGGGCTGCGAATCCAACCAGTTGGCGGCACTGATGGCGGCCATTCCGGCCGATGCCCGGGGCAAAGTACACACCCTGTCCGCCCAATCGGTGCAGGACGAAATGTCCGCGGCGATGGAGATCATCGACGCCATGGTCGACGATATCGCCGGGAGCCCGCGGGTGGACCTACCCCTGTCGGCCCTGCGCATCGGCCTCAAGTGCGGCGGCTCGGACGGGCTCAGCGGTCTCACCGCCAACCCACTGCTCGGCCGCCTGACCGAGACCCTCACGGCCGCGGGAGGATCGGTGATCCTCACCGAAATCCCCGAGATCTTCGGCGCCGAGGCCGCCCTGCTCAACCGCGCGACCAGCGGCGCGGTGTTCGACGATGCCGCCGGGCTGATCAACCGGTTCAAGCGCTATTACCTCGACCAGGGCCTGCCGGTTTCGGAGAATCCCTCGCCCGGCAACATCGCCGGCGGGATCACCACGCTTGAAGAAAAGTCGGCGGGGGCAGTGCAAAAGGCGGGTGGTGCGGCCTTGACCGATGTCATCGGCTATGGCGCGCAGGCACGGCGTCCGGGTGTCACCTTGCTGGAGGCGCCGGGTAACGATGCCGTATCGTCGACCGCGTTGTCGGCGGCGGGGGCGCATGTCATCCTGTTCACCACCGGGCGCGGCACACCACTGGGCTTTCCGGTGCCGACGGTGAAGGTCGCCTCGAACGAGGCGCTTGCCGCTGCCAAACCGCACTGGATCGATTTCGACGCCAGCGCGGTGCTCGGCAGCGGAACGGCGGCGGTCGACGATGCCTTTCTCGATTGCGTGCTGGCGGTCGCCAGCGGGCGCGAAACGGCGGCGGAACGGCATGGCCAGCGCGCAATCGCCATCTGGAAGCGCGGCGTGACCTTGTAAAAACAACCAGGGCGGCCTGCCCAAGGGCATAGTCCCTTGTTCATGACACCGGTTTCCATTACACATTGGATAGAGATTGAAAACGACATGGGATGGGGCACATTGACGCACCTTGAGAAGCCGGTTGCGGAAGCATTCGTCGAAGCGCGACGCCAGGCGCGCGTGTTGGCCAGTTATCCCGGGCCGCAGCCGCAGGATCTGGCAACGGCCTATCGCATCCAGGATCAGGCGATCGCTCTCGATGGCCGACCGATCGCCGGCTGGAAAGTCGGCCGTATCTTCCCCCCCGATGACGCCCGCCTTGGCAGCAACCGCATCGCCGGACCGATCTTCGCCGACTCGCTGGCCACAGGCGAGAACCTCCAGCCAGCAATGCCGATCTTCGCCGAAGGTTTCGCCGCTGTCGAGGCCGAGTTCCTGCTCCATGTCGCCCCGGGCCACGGCGGCGCGACGCCGCAAGACGATGCCGCAACCCGCGTCCTGCTCGACGACATCCGCATCGGCATCGAGATCGCCAGCTCGCCTTACCCCCGGATCAATACCGACGGATCGGCGGTGACGGCTTCGGACTATGGCAACAACAACGGTCTCGTCATCGGCGCGGAACTGACCGACTGGCGCGTGCGCGACCTCTGCGCCATCCCCGTCGAGACGCTGATCGATGGCGAGAGCGTCGGCCGCCAGACCGCCGCGACGATGCTCGATGGCCCGTTGGGCGCGGTGCGTTTCCTGCTGGCCAATCTGGCCCAGCGCGGGATCGACATCTCGGGCGGGATCTGGGTGTCGACCGGCGCGGTCACCGGGGTCCACACTGTGCGGCCTGGGCAAAGCATTGAAGCGACGTTCGACACCGTCCAATCGGTGCAATGCAAGATCGCGGCGGCCACCAGCCGCTAATTCGAACACACAGAACGCAGACCGGAAAATCCGGCTGCCAGCGGAGAGGCAAACGTGGAGATGCAGCCAATCGAGCAGGGCATGCCCCTTACGGCCCGTGGTGGCTATCGCTGGACGATCGTCGCGCTGTTGTTCGCGGCTACGGCCGTCAACTACATCGATCGCCAGATGATCGGCGTGCTGAAGCCGACGCTCGCCGCTCAATTCCACTGGACCGAGGGCGATTTCGCCAACATCGTGTTCTGGTTCCAGCTGGCCTATGCACTGGGCTATGTCGGCTTTGGCCGGATCGTCGATGTTTTCGGCGCCAAGGTGGGCTACACGATCGCGCTGGTGATCTGGACGGTCAGCCACATGGCGCATGGCCTCGCCACCGGCCTCGTCTCCTTCGCGATGGCGCGGTTCGGGTTGGGGATCGGCGAATCGGGCAACTTCCCCGCCGGCATCCGCGCGGTCAGCGAGTGGTTCCCCCAGCGCGAGCGGGCAATGGCGATCGGGCTGCTGAATGCCGGATCGAATGTCGGGGCGATCATCACCCCGCTGCTGGTGCCGGCGCTGGTGCTGTGGTTCGATTGGCGGATGGCGTTCTTCATCACCGGGGCGTTCGGGGTGATGTGGCTGGCGGGGTGGCTGCTGATCTACCGCCGGCCCGAGGACCAGCCGCGCGTCTCGCCCGAGGAACTGGCGTGGATCCGCCAGGACCCGCCCGCCATGGTCGAGCGCATCGGCTGGGCGCGGCTGATCGGCGTGCGGGAAACCTGGGCCTATGCGCTGGGCAAGTTCTTCATCGATCCGGTGTGGTGGTTCTTCCTGTTCTGGCTGCCGGGCTATTTGTACACCCGCTATCACCTCGATCTGAAGTCGTTCGGGCTGCCGTTGGCGGCAATCTATCTGCTGTCGGATCTGGGCAGCATTGCCGGCGGATGGATGTCATCGCGGATGATCCGCGCCGGGTTCACCCCCAATGCCGCGCGCAAGCTGACAATGCTGGCCTGCGCGATCGGCGTGACGCCGATCTACCTGGCGCAGTCGATCGACAACTTGTGGGCGGCGGTGCTGGTGATCGGGCTGGCGACGGCGGCGCATCAGGCGTTTTCGGCCAATCTCTACACCCTGCCGTCGGATATCTTTCCGCGCGGCGCGGTGGGATCGGTTGTCGGCATCGGCGGCATGATCGGCGCGGTCGGCGGCATGGGGATGGCGCGGTTCACCGGCTATGTGCTCGATAGCACCCACAGCTACGCGCTGCTGTTTGCATTATGTGCCAGCACCTATTTCGTCGCGCTGCTGGCGATCCATATCCTGTCGCCCCGACTCGATCGGGTTGACGGCATCTGATGTCTGCCCGCACGCGGGGCGCAGATCCCCGGCGCCCATACGGAGAGTGACATGCGGCTGATCCATACCTCGATGCTGGCGCTGGCGATAGCACTGGCCGGTGCCGCCCCGGCGCGGGCGGGCGATCCCGGGCCCGACGGGTTGTTGTTCCGCGCCTCGGGCGACAAGGGGCTGGCGGCGGACTTCGCGGTGGGCGAGGCCCAGCCCAATTTCGCCAGCGACGTCGGCATCGTCCCCGATGGCGCGATCGGGCCGGCGATGCGCTGGGCCGACGACGGCTATGTCGCGTGGCGCGCGCCGGGCAACATCTATGCCCAGCGCGGCACGCTGTCGTTCTTCTGGCGGCCGCGCACGCCGCTGGGGCGGGCGCCGTTCGTGATCTTCCGCGTGGGGTTTGCCGATCACACCAGTTGGGACATGACCTTCGCCCGCATCGACTGGAACGGGCACGGCATCGATGCCTTCGTCACCGATGCCAACCTGTCGCGCGTGCGGCTCTCGTGGACGATCCCGACCCCGCCAGCTGCGGATAGCTGGCACCACATCGCCTTCGGCTGGGACGAGACGCGCGGGATCGTGCTCTCGGTCGATGGCCGCGAGGTGGCGTGCAAGATGCAAACCGCCGATCTCGATTCGGGCCTCGACCAGTTTGGCCTCGCCGGGCGGGTGCTCTCGCCGCATCAGGTGCAGAGCCGCTACAGCTACATGCGCGGCAGCGATATCGACGAGTTGCGGGTCTATGATCACCTGCTTGGCGCCGAAGAGGTCGCGGCGCTGGCCGCCAAGCAGGAGCCGGCCGCCCCCCTCACCCACGACACAGCGGCCGAGCGCGCCGCCTGGCTGCACCGCTATGGCTGGGACAGCGCCACCCCGCCGGCGCTCGACGCCCCGGTGACGACGATCCGCAAGATCGAGTTCGCCGACGCCAGGGACCTCAAGCAATGGATGTTCAAGGGGGTCGACGGCATCCCCGAGACCACCTGGCCGGGGGTCTACAACCGCTCGCGCCTGCCCGGGCGTGACGACTATTTCGAACTGCCCGACTGGGAAACCTACGTCGAGGGCGGCAGGGCCTATGACCTGACCGTCCCGGCGGGCGAGACGCTCTCGCGCGTGGAGATCCGCGGCGCGGCCTATGGCACGCTGAGCTGGACCGGGCCCGGTGGCCAGACCAGATCCCTCGCCCAGCGCCCGCAAGGCGTGGTCCACAGCATCGACAGCTTTGCCCCGCTGACCGGCGGCACGCTGCATTTCACCAATGCGATGCAGGAGCAGCCGATCCAGGAGCTGTGGGCCTATAACATCACCGATGCGCCCGAACCCGCCGGCACGTTCAAGCTGAGCTACACCGTGCACGCCGGGCTGGCGGCGGATTTCGCCGCGCTCGATGGGCTCAACCGCTTCATCGCCGGGCGCTATCCCCCGCGTGAGCGCGAAACCGTCGTGGCGTTGCCGACTAGCGTCGGGCAGGCCGCCGCCGGCGCCGGCGATCCCACCTCGGCCGGCAAGGCGGTGCGCGCGGCGGGGGCCCAGCCGATCGTCCACATCCTGATCCCCTCCTCGTTCAGCGATGCCCATGCCGGGCTCGCGCTGGCGCGGGCGTGGGATTACGGTTGGGAGAACCTGCACGATGGCCTCGACGGCATCGCCATCGATCTGCCGGCGATGGACGTGGCGCCCAATGCCGCCGGTCTGATCCCGCTGGACATCACGGTGATGGACCCGCTGTGGCCCGGGCGCGAGATGATTGATGTCTCGGTCTCGGTGCGCCCACATCAGGCGCGGACGCTCTGGCTGGACTTGCGCGACCGCATCCTGCCCAACCAGAGCTTCTATCTGCGCATCGCCTCGGCAGCGCCCGATTTTGGCGCGATGGCGATCGATGGCGCCAACATCCGCCTGGTGTTCAAGGACCGCGCCCAGGCCATGCCAGAACATATCGCCGATCGCTTCAACCAGGTGAAGGACAACTGGGGCTATCTGGTCGAGGAGCACACCGCCTCGCGGCGCGAGGCGATCTTCGCCCGGCTCTATGGCGACATCACCGACCTGTTGCGCGTCGATCCCGAGAACCGCGAGGCCCGCGCCTATTGGGCGGACATGGACTACAATCCGCGCAACCTGCCGTCCGAGACCCTGCCGCCGGTGCCCGCAGGCGTGCCGGCCTGGGCCTTCCGTCAGGTCGAGGACCTGAAGCTGGTCCAGCAATTCGCCGACTGGTGGATCGACAACCGCCAGGTCGCATATGGCGATCTCGGCGGCGGCCTCTCGGACGATACCGACCTGATGCAGCAATGGCCCGGCCTCGCGCTGATGGGGGTGGAGCCGGACAGGCTCAACGCCTCGCTGAAGGCGGTGGACGATGCAACCTTCAAGAACGGCATGCGGGTCAAAGGCCTCGCCTATATCACCACCGACGAGCTTCATTCCTACGAGGAAGGGCTCAATTCCGATGCCGAGCGGCTTTACCTCAACTGGGGCGAGCCGACGACGGTCGAGCACTTGATGGAAACGGCCAAGGCGTTGACCCATGTGGTGATGGTCAACCCCGCCGGACACTTGCATTTCGCCAGCAACTGGTTCGGCGGGCGCGAGATCTATCGCGAAGGCCCGTGGGAGTGGCAAAAGCCCTATAGCTTCACCATCCTGCACGCGCCGATCCTGATGGGCGTTTACAACCGCAACCCCATCGCCACCGGCATGATCACCGGGGTGATGGACGGCTGGCTGGCGCATGGTCGGCAGGATGCCAAGGGGCTGTGGCATTTCCCCAACGAGATCAACTGGCGCACCGATGCCGAGCGCGTGGGCGACGGCGGCGGCATCACCACGCCGTTGCAGGCGGCATGGGCAGCATGGCGCTTCACCGGCGACGACAAGTACCTGCGCCCGCTGCAATCCCAGATCGCGCAATCAGGCGTCAAAGTGCTGTCCGATCTCAACGAGAATGCCTTCACGGTGATGCCCGGCGGCGATGCTTACGCGCGCAGCTTCATGCCTAAAGCCAAGGACAGCGGCAGCGCTCTCGCCCGCTATGACGCCTGGCAGCGCACCGGCGACACCGACTGGCTCACCGCGCTGCACACCGATGCGGTGACCGACAAGCTGCAACACATGTACATGCTCACCGAGGGCCACTGGTGGATCGACCGGGTCGAACAACCCAGCGACATCCTTCAACGCGAGCGGCTGGGCGGGATCGCCCTGCGGCGCGGGCAGGCCTGGCCGGGCAACACGGTCAGTTGGCGGTTTGCCAATGCCGATGGCGCGCTCTCGACCGCGATCCTGCTGCCTTCGCCCACGCCCACGCATTTCCGCGTGATCGCCTATAACCTCGGCACGGTGGCGCAGGCGGCACAGATGACCGGCTGGAACGTCACCGCCGGCCAGTGGCGGATGACGGCGGCGAGCAGCCCCGATGGCGGCACGACGCTCCTCGCCCCCACCACGCATGTGGTCACACTCGAACGCAGCGCGTCGGTGCCGGTGACATTCGCGCCGGGCGTAACCACGATCCTCGATTTCTCACTGGCAACGCCCGGCGATCCCACCGAAACCCGCCCCGATCTCGGGATCGATGCCCACGATGTCGCGATTCACGGGCGGACGCTGGTGCTCACGGTCCACAGCCTTGGCGCGCAACCGGTGGCCGGCGGCACTGCCCGGATCGAGGACGGCGCCGGACACCTGCTGGCCAGCACCGCGATCGGCCCGATCCCGGCCCCGCTCGATCTGGAGCCGCGCACCGTGACCGTGCGCCTCAGGTTGCCGGCAACGACCCCGCCCGGCACGCACGTCCGCGTGGCGCTGACCAATGCGGCGCCTGAGGTGACGAGGCAGAACAATACCGTCGTGCTGCCCCCCCAATGAGCGAGCGCCAGGTCATCGGTCGCCGCGAGGTGCTGGAGCTGCTCGGCGCTGGCATGATCGCGGGCCCGGCATCGGCCCGGCAGCCGCGCACCGAGGACGCAGCGCTCCGCCAAACACTGGACGGCCTTGCCGCGCTTCCCGGGCCGGGGGAGCGTTTGCGGGCATTGGCCGGGATCGATGCGGCGCGACTGTCCCCGGTTGGCCGCGCCGATGTCCTGACCATCCGCTTCGCGCTGCAATGCGATCAGGCCCTCGCCGGCCTGCCGGCCAATGCGGCCGAGCGCTACCCGCTGCTGCTCGCCCGCGCCTGCGGCGCCCCGATCAACATCGACGCCGCCGAACGCCGCCTGCAAGCCGAGGCCGCCCGGCTGCAGGCCACCGCCGCCCGGCTGTTCGATCGACTGGGAATCCCCGGCAACCAATGCGGCGACAGGTTCCGCGCGCTCTTTGCCGATCCGGCCTGCCATTATGGCGATGATGATGCCGGCCGCGCCGCAGCGGTCGCCGACATGAGCCGCTGGCTGGGCGACGCGCGCGCGGCGCTGCCACGCTGGTTCGGTCCTTTGCCCGCCGCGTGTCGCGATGTCGAGGTGGCGCCGCTCTCCCCGGCCGATCTGGCTGCAGGCAAACCGGGCTACCGCGTACTGCCGGGCCCGGGCCGGCATGGCACCTATTACGTCGATTTGCGCGACATCCGCCGCCGGCCGCGCTGGAGTTTGCGCAGCGTCGTGCACCACGAACTGCTGCCCGGCCATATGGTGCAACTCCCGCTCGAAGCGATCGCCGGGCCACACCCGCTCAGGCTGCGTGATGCCCGGGCTTTCACCGAAGGCTGGGCGATTTACGGCGAAATGCTGGCGTGGCGCGCCGGCCTATGCGCGGATCCGGCCGAGGAACTGGGCATCGTGCACTGGCTGTTGTTTCGGGTGGCGCGCGGACTGGTCGATATCGGGATCAACGGCCGGGGTTGGTCGGTCGGTCAGGCGCTGGACTGTCTGGGCACAACCATGGGCGATCCTGTCTACTTCGCGCCGTTCACCGCCGACATCGCGGCGATCGCCGCGCAACCCGGACAGCGAGTGGCAGAGGCCTTGACCGCTTATGCACTGGCCGATGGCGCGGCAAAACGATCGAACCCGCGCAGATTCCACGCACGGGTATTGGCCGATGGGGCGTTGCCCATTTTGCTCATCACGCGGATTGGCACCCGCGCATGACCCCAACCCGCGACAGCGGCAGATTCAACGGCCCTTGGCCAGTTCCGGTGTAACGAGCAACAAATTCGAAATCTGCTGGAGGCAAGCGAGCCTCCCCGGTCTTAAAAAGCGCGTCCACGCCCAGCCTTTGGTCACCATCCCGCAGGGGCAGGCCGGCTATGTCTTCGCGCGCGACGGTGCGCCGCTGGGCCCCACCCAGACGCTGGCCAGCAACGCGATGACCGCCGATTTCCTCGAAGTGCGGGCGTTTCTCTCGGGCGGCGGACAGAAGGGGCCGCAACGTACGATCCTGCGCGAAGGCACTTATGCGATCAACCTCGTCCAGTTCGTGATCGTCACCCGCGACCAGACTATGGCCTGATGCTGGAGGGCAACGACTTCGCGTTGTTCACCCAGATGCAGGATCTGATCGCCAAGCGCGGCGGGTTCGAGGCGGTGGTCATCAAGGATTCGTTGGACCAGATCGGCATCGTCACGGTGCACGACGGCCCGGCGCTGACCGCCGATCACATCATCGCACCGGAAGTGGGCACCGATCAGGCGCAGGCGACGAGTTTCCACAACTCGTTCCAGGATCCCGAGAAGTTCATCGCCGCCGGTGGCCGCCGTGGCCGCCAATTGCAGGTGCTGGTCGAGGGCAGCTATTACATCAACCGGTTGTTCGCCACGGTGGAGATGGTGGCCAAGACGCTGATCGATGTCGGCCATGTCGGGGTCGTGATCAGCTACACCGGATCGGACACTGCCGATACCTCGGGCGAGGACTATCGCCACGGCGAACTCGTCGCGCGCGGATCGCGCGGGGTTTGGAGCGATCCGTTATTGCCGGGCAAATATGCGTTCAACACCTATGCCGGCAAAGTCATCATCGTCCCCACCACCAACTTCATCCTCAAGTGGGAGCACGACGAAACCGGCCAGCACAAGTTCGACGAGAACCTCTCCGAAGTCTCCTTGATCACCCGCGATGCCTTCGAGCCGACGCTCCCGCTCTCGGTGGTGGTGCAGCGCTTCGGCGATATCCGCAAGCTGGTCGAACAGACGCTCGATCCGATGGTCTCGGCCTATTTCAAGAACATCGCGCAGAAGCGGACGCTGATCGAGTTGCTGCAGGAACGCTCGGACATTCAGGAACAAGCCGGGCAGGAAATGCGCACCAAGTTCGGCGCCTATAATCTGGAACTGCAGGAAGTGCTGATCGGCACCCCACGCGCAGTGGTCGGCAACGACCAGATCGAGAAAGTGTTGCAGCAGTTGCGCGAGCGGCAGGTCGCCGAGGAGCGCGTGACCACCTACGAGAAGCAGCGCATCGCCGCCGAGGGCGAAAAGGCGCTGCGCGAGGCCGAGGCGCACGCCAACCAGCAGACCGCGATCACCCAGTCCGAGCTCTCGATCATTGTCCGCGAGAACGAGGGCAAGGCCGCGCTGCGCATGGCGACGCAACAGGCCGAGCAGACCCGCACGCTCGCCCGCGCCGAATCCGATCGGGTGAAGCTGACCGGTGAGGGCGAGGCGGCGCGGATGGTGGCGCTGGCCAGCGCCGAGGCCGAGCGCATCACCAAGACCGGCCTCGCCACCGCCGAGACCATCGCCCGGCAGGCCGAAGCCTCGGGCGGACCGCAGAACCAGCTCACCCGCCAGATCGTCGAGCGGCTGGCCGAGGCGCTGGAGAAGTCGAGCGTGGACATCGTGCCCCGGGTGCAGATCGGCACTGGCAGCGATACCGCCGCAGGTGGTCCGCTGGCCGCGCTGATCGGCATGATGCTGGCGCAGAAGGGCGAGCAATTGCTGGTCACCCCCCCGGAAGGTTGAACGCGAAAGCCGGCCGGCGCCCGGATACGGGTGCCGGCCGGCCCATTCTGGCGTTGCAGCGCAAAGGGCTCGGTTACCGCAGGAGCAAAGCGATGAGGATCTCTGACAACATCGCTGCCGCCTCCGATTGCGCCATGAGTGCAAACCGACACACCTTATCCGCCCCCTGACAGGTGCAGGCCGTTCCTGTTGTCCGGAACCCCTTGGGAAAACACGTCCACACGGAACAGGCCCATGTTTCGCTTTAACACGGAGTCGGAGGACACCGCCGAAGCAGGTGGCGTCAGGACGTCTGGCAGCGCCAGTTTGCCCGGAGCGGCACCTTGGGCGACACATGCCGGAGTTTAGACTGCCGTCACAAACAATTTATGCCTTCAGGCGTGCGCGCCCCTTGGCAGCCACTGCGAATCCTGTATGCTCTGCATACGATTTGGACTTGAGCCGCCGAATGGCTCTGGCTGATCGAGAGAGGG
>Ga0302157_10005909_pt1 | contig 12806 bp, 13 predicted proteins | sample I_Bog_N3_3_FD_193502 | JGI IMG/M metagenome (GOLD analysis project Ga0302157, IMG submission 193502) | Peat permafrost microbial communities from Stordalen Mire near Abisko, Sweden - I_Bog_N3_3 | ecosystem: Environmental > Terrestrial > Soil > Wetlands > Peat | place: Sweden: Abisko, Stordalen...
GCTATTCCAGGAACATAGGCATGCACACCCACCTGTGCCAGCCGGTCAATCCTTCTTCACTTTTGGCGGCAGATCGAGCTTCAGCGACAGTTCCTTGAGCCGCGCCGCCGGCACTTCCGCAGGTGCTGCCATCATCAGGTCCTCGCCCTGCTGGTTCAGCGGGAACAGGATCACCTCGCGAATGTTCGGCTCATCGGCCAGCATCATCACGATGCGGTCAATGCCCGGCGCCGAGCCACCATGCGGCGGCGCACCGTAGCGGAACGCGTTGAGCATACCGCCGAACCGTGCCTCAACCTCGCTGGCCGGGTAGCCGGCGATTTCAAACGCCCGGATCATGATCTCCGGCCGGTGGTTGCGAATCGCGCCCGACGACAGCTCGATGCCGTTGCACACGATATCGTACTGGAACGCCTTGATCTCCAGCGGATCCATCGTCTCCAGCGCTTCCATGCCACCCTGCGGCATCGAAAACGGGTTGTGGCTGAAGTCGATTTTCCCGGATTCTTCCTCAATCTCGTACATCGGGAAGTCGGTGATCCAGCAGAACTTGAACTCGCCGTGCGGGATCAGGCCAAGATCCTGCCCCAGCTTCGTCCGCACCTTGCCGGCGAACTTCGGCGCCTCGTCGCGCTTTCCGGCGGCAAAGAAAACGCTGTCGCCAGCATTCGCCCCCACCGCCACCCGAATCGCCTCGCAGCGATCGGCCTCGAGGTTCTTGGCGATCGGCCCCTTCGGCCCATCCGCGGCAAATTGGATATAGCCCAACCCGCCGGCGCCCTCTTCGCGCGCCCAGTCGTTCAGCTTGTCAAAGAAGCCGCGCGGGTTGGCCGCCGTCCCCGGCGCCGGAATCGCCCGGATGATCCCGCCAGACGCCGCGATCTTGGCAAACAGCCCAAAGCCCGACCCAGCAAAATGCTCGGTGACGTCCGTGATCAACAACGGATTGCGCAGATCCGGCTTGTCCGAGCCATACAGCGCCATCGACGTGTCGTACGGAATCCTGGGGAATGGCGGCTTGGTCACCGTCCGCCCATCGGCGAACTCCTCGAACACCGAAGCCATCACCGGCTCGATGGTGTTGAACACGTCTTCCTGGGTCACAAAGCTCATCTCGAAATCGAGCTGGTAGAACTCGCCAGGCGACCGATCGGCGCGCGACGCCTCATCGCGGAAGCACGGTGCGATCTGGAAATACCGGTCAAACCCCGCCACCATCGCCAGCTGCTTGAACTGCTGCGGCGCCTGTGGCAGCGCGTAGAACTTGCCGGGATGGTTGCGCGCCGGCACCAGGAAGTCGCGCGCCCCCTCAGGGCTCGACGCCGTCAGGATCGGCGTCTGGAACTCGGTAAACCCAGCCGCGATCATCCGCTTGCGGAAGCTGGCGATCACCGCGGCGCGCAGCATGATGTTCTTGTGCACCTTCTCGCGGCGCAGATCGATAAATCGGTTCTTCAGGCGAATCTCGTCCGAATACTTCTCATCCCCAGCCACTTGCATCGGCAGCACCGCGGACTCCGACTGCACCGAAACATGACCCGCGACCACCTCGATCTCACCCGTCGCCAGTCGCGGATTGATGGTGCCCTCGCGCGCCACAACCTTCCCGGTCACGGTGATCACGCTCTCCACCCGCAACGGATCCACAAGCGCGAACGCCTCGGAGCCCGCCGGAAACACGCACTGTGTAATGCCGTAATGATCGCGCAGATCGATGAACAACAGCCCGCCATGATCGCGCTTGCTGTGCACCCAGCCGGAGATACGGGCTTCGGTTCCGGCGTCACTGGCGCGAAGTTCGCCACAGGTGTGAGTGCGATAGGCGTGCATCATTCGGGTCCTGATCGAGAGTTGCGGCAGGGAAGCCGCGCCGTGAACCGCATGTCAAGCCGCCTTCCGGTCGTGGAACATCCTGTGTATGACCATCCGATGCCACGATCGAACCGCGCGGAATTTCCGCAACCCGACCTCATCACCACCACCGAAGCCCTGCGTGCGCTGTGCGAACGTCTCAGCACCGAGACCTTCGTCACCGTCGACACCGAGTTCATGCGCGAACGCACCTACTGGCCCGAGCTCTGCGTGGTCCAGCTCGCCTCGGACACCGAGGTCGCCGTCGTCGACACACTCGCCCCCGGCATCGACCTCGCCCCACTCGGCGAACTCCTCGCCAACACCACCGTCATGAAGGTGTTCCACGCGGCCCGCCAGGACATCGAGATCTTCGTCCTGCTGTTCGGCGACGTGCCGCGTCCGCTGTTCGACACCCAGATCGCCGCCATGGTGGCCGGCTTCGGCGACCAGGTCGGCTACGACGCGCTGGTCTCCAGCCTCACCGGCGGCCAGATCGACAAGGCGCACCGCTTCAGCGACTGGTCGGCCCGCCCGTTGTCGGCAGCGCAGGTCACCTATGCCGCCGCCGACGTCACCCATCTGCGCCGCGCCTACGAAAAACTCTGCGCCCGCCTGGAAAAAGACGGCAGGCTAGAGTGGGTGTCCGAGGAAATGGCCGCCCTCGCCGACCCCGCCGGCTACCGCGCCAATCCGGAAACGATGTGGGAACGCCTGCGCCCGCGCACCAACAACCGTCGCATGCTCGGCGTCCTCCGCGCGCTGGCCGCCTGGCGCGAGCGTGAGGCCCAGCGCAGCAACATCCCACGCCAGCGCATGCTGAAGGACGAGGCGCTGCTCGAAATCGCCGCCACAGCGCCCACCGACACCGACCAGCTGGCCCGCGCCCGTGGTATCACCCGTGGCTTCGCCGAGGGCAAAACCGGCACATCCCTGCTCGCCGCCGTCGCCGAAGCCAAGTCGCTGCCGGAAGACCAGCTCCCGGAGGTCCCCGGCCACCGCGAAGGCCCCAAGGCATCGCCCGCCTTGGTCTCGCTGCTGAAAGTCCTGCTCGCCGCCAAATGCGAGCAATTCCACGTCGCCCCCAAGCTGGTCGCCAACTCCGAGGACATCGATCGCCTCGCCACCGAAGACGCACCGGACATCGCCAGCCTGCAAGGCTGGCGCGCCGACGTCTTTGGCACGGACGCCATGGCGTTGAAATCCGGCAAACTTGCCCTCGGGGTCGACGGCAAGCGCGTCAAGCTGATCCGCTGAGACCTTAAGGCTCCCAGCCCGGAGCCGCCCAGTCATCCGGCGTCTCATGGTCCGGATGCTGATAGCTGATCACCCGCACGGCCCGCCCCTCGATCGTGACCTCGGTCTCCTGCCCCGGCAGCGCATCCAGACTGGCGCCGGCTGACCACGACAGCCGGCTCTCAGTGCCATACTGCCGCACCGGCGGGACGGCTTCGGGGTGGTCCAGGCTGCCGCTGCTGACCGCGATCCACGGCTTATGGTGATAGCCAAAGCTCAAAGGCGTGCCGCAGGCCGCGCAGAAATGCCGATAGGCCAGGCTGGAACTCTCATATTTCGCAGGCGTCCCCCGCGTCCAGGCAAAGCTCTCCAACGGAACCGGCGCCAGCGCCGCGAACGGTCCACCCACGGCTTTCTGGCACATCCGGCAATGGCACACATGCACGCCCACAGGCATCGCACCGAGTGCGTAGCGAACCGCGCCACACTGGCATCCACCCATCAGCACACCGGTCATGCAACCCTCGCTCACGATGCTCGACGGCCAGTCCGCGGCCGCAGCAGCAATAGCAGCACCGACCACGCCAGCGACACCGAAAGCGCCGACAGCAGCCCAGGAGTCGCACCCCACACCGCACTCACCAGATGCAGCGCCAACAGGCTCGCACCAAATCCCAGCATCGGCCGAAGCGCATTGGCGGTAAATGCCGCCACCGCGGCAGCCCCCATCCGCCTGCGCAAAATCACGATCAGGCTGATCAGGCTGACCGGAAACACCGCGGCAATCCCCGTCGCCGCCGCTCCCAGCAGCGAGCTCGTCGCCACCACCAGCGTCACGAATCCGGCCACCGCGATGGCCCGACCTGGCAGTTCAAGCCAATGCCGCTTCATCACCACAACCGCCATCGGCGCCCGCCGGGCCGCACTGAGCAGCCGAAACCCCGCCCCATAAACCACACTATTGACCGCGCACGCCCCAATCGGCGACCACTCGACCTGTCGGATCGTCAGGCAGGCGGCAAACCACGAAGCCAACGCCACCGCCAGCGTTTTCCACCCGGCCATCCGCGCCGCCAGCAACCCATACACAATCAAGAACAACCCCGCCGCCGCATTGGCGGCAAGACTGGCCAGGGCACTCGCCGAGACAAAACCGGCATCGTGCTGCATCGACAGAAAAACATAGGTCGGCCCTGCCGAAACCGGCAGGCTCGCTACCAGCGCGCCCCAGAACGGTCCCACCGCCTCCGCCAGCGCCGACGCTGACACCACAAGCAAAGCCGTCGCCAGTGCGCGGAACGCCGCCGGCAGCCAGAATAGCGCAGTCATTGGATACGACCTCCCGCCTGCCGGGCGGATCGTCCCAACCGCCCTTCGACAGGACTCGGCGGTGGAACGTGAGGTCAGAGCGTGCTCTGAACACCTCGCTGTATGTCGGCATGCGTAACAAAGCCGGCATCGTCAGGCAAGTGGGTGGGCTCTATGGCGAAGACAGCACAGCCGGCGCCAACCCAGCCGCCTTCGCCGCCGGATGCGCGGGATTGCGGAACCGCAACTCACCGTCGGACGCCGCGTCCGGCGCCGTGCCGCCAAGCAACTCAAGCCGCGACGCACATGTCACCGCCACCACGCCCTTCGCCTCGGGATGGGTCAGGAACTGCCGCGCCTCGCCCTCAAGCTCCAGCCGGTCGCGCAGATGCCGCCACTCGGTCCGGTCGGTGTCCTCGACGAACATCGCCAAAATCCCCGGCCGCGTGCCGGTCAACCGTGCCGGCGCCAATGCCGCCATCCGCCGGCGAATCGCCACGGCCACCTCGTCCTCACGCCCGGCCCGCGCCGCCAGCACGAACACGCCCGCGCCGGCCTGCGTCACCGCCAGATGCGCCTGGTGACCAAACTCCCGCCGCAACGACGACATCAGGCCGGTTTCCACCACCGCATCCGACGCCTGCGCCGCCGCCAGCATCAACGGATCCAGCCGCAACACGCAGGCCTCGTCATTCTCGGCGCGGCTGCTGCTCTGCAGCATCTTGCTGATCCGCTGCTGCAGCGCCGCCAGCCGCGTCTCATCGGCATTCAACCCCTGCGGCAACGTCAGCTTCAGCAGATACCGGCCGGGATGATCGGACAGCCAGGTCTGCAAATCCGCATCGATCCGATCGACCAGTTGCACCCAGGCGCCGCGATGCACATCGCGGCCGGCCTCGGCGGAAATCACGTCGCACACCACCTCCGCCTCGGCGCCATCGCGCCCCAGCAACAGGTCAAACCCGGCGCCATCCTCGAACCCGGCGAAATGCACGGCAAACCCGCGCGAGCGCTGTAAAGCCGCGGTCCGCAGAATATGAAACAACGGCACCAACGTGGTCTCATTCACCATCGCCGCCGCCAATGCCGCCCGAAACCGGGCCCTGCCGGTCTGGCTGAGCTCGGCATCAGTCGCCACCGCCTCGCGAACCAGATCGAGAACGCACATTTCAGCTGGCGTCCGCACACCCGCACAGCCACCCCGGCGCAGCCGTTCGATGGTGACCTCAACGGCATGCTGCTGGGCCAACGCCCGCCCGACCCGCTGACTGCGCGCCGCTTCCCTGCCGATCTCCGCCATCCGATCCGACCACCGTTTCGGCCCAACGCACGCGATAAAGGCCAGAATCGTCTTCAGATCAGCCGTCATCGCGGAGGCCATATGGCACCTCGGGCAGAGCGCAGAAGCGCAGGGTTAGATCGCGTGATAACCAATATGCACAATCATACGTGCTATGCGAGGGCCAATTGAACCAGACCGTTCAGTTCGCATCAATGATATCGCAAACAGCCCACGATCGACAAATTTGTGACGGTTTGTTAATTAGTTACGTCGTAGCACCGGCGTGGTCGGCGCATTCGGGTTCTGTGCGCGATGCCGCAACAGGTGATCCGCCAGCACGCACGCCAGCATCGCCTCCCCCACCGGAACCGCTCGAATGCCAACGCAGGGGTCATGCCGACCCTTGGTCAGGATATCCACCTCGGCCCCACCCCGATCGACCGACTGCCGCGGCGTCAGGATCGAGCTCGTCGGCTTCACTGCAAACCGTGCCACAATCGGCTGCCCCGTCGAAATGCCGCCCAAAATGCCGCCGGCATGGTTCGACCCGAACGCCACATGCGCGCCGTCCATGCGCATCTCATCGGCATTGGCCTCGCCCGACAGCGCCGCCGCCGCGAATCCCTCGCCGATCTCCACGCCCTTGACCGCATTGATGCTCATCAACGCCGCGGCCAGGTCGGCATCGAGCTTGCCGTAGATCGGCGCGCCCAACCCCGGCGGCACATTCTCCGCCACCACCTCGATCACCGCGCCGCACGACGACCCCGACTTGCGAATGCCGTTCAGGTAGTCCTCCCACACGCCCGCCGCCACCGGATCCGGGCAGAAGAACGGGTTCGCATCCACGCACGCCCAATCCCAGCGGGACCGATCGATCGCATGCGGCCCCATCTGCACCAGCGCGCCACGAACCGTCACCCCGTCCAGCACCTTGCGCGCCACAGCGCCCGCCGCCACCCGCATCGCCGTCTCGCGCGCCGATGACCGCCCACCGCCACGATAATCGCGGATGCCATACTTCAGCTCATAGGTGAGGTCGGCATGCCCCGGCCGAAACTGCTGGGCAATCGCGCCATAATCCTTGCTGCGTTGATCCACATTCTGGATCTCCAGCGCGATTGGCGTCCCCGTCGTCTGCCCCTCGAACACCCCGGACAAAATCCGAACCTCGTCCGGCTCCTGCCGCTGCGTGGTGAACTTCGACTGCCCCGGCCGCCGCTTGTCCAGCCACGGCTGGATATCCGCCTCGGCAAGCGCTATCCGCGGCGGACAGCCATCCACCACGCAGCCGATCGCCGCCCCGTGCGATTCGCCCCAGGTGGTAACGCGGAACAGGCGCCCGAACGTGTTGTGGCTCATTATTCCGAAGCGACGTTGATATCAGGCGCGCTTGGGTTTTTCATACCGACAACGTGATAACCACTGTCGACATGATGCACCTCGCCCGTCACACCGCTGGACAGATCGGACAACAGATACAGCCCAGCGCCGCCGACTTCCTCGATCGAAACGTTCCGCTCAAGCGGCGAATTGTATTGGTTCCACCGCAGGATATAACGGAAATCGCCGATGCCGCTGGCCGCCAGCGTGCGAATCGGTCCCGCACTGATTGCATTGACGCGGATGTTGTTGCGCCCGAGATCCGCCGCCAGATAGCGCACCGAAGCCTCGAGCGCCGCCTTCGCCACACCCATCACGTTGTAGTGCGGCATCACCCGCTCAGCGCCGAGATAGCTCAGCGTCAGCAACGAACCACCCGGCCGCATGATCGCACTCGCCCGCGCCGCCACGGCCGTGAAGCTGAAACAGGAGATGTCCATCGCCTGCAAAAACACCTCGCGCGGGGTGTCGACATAGCGCCCGCGCAGATACGCCTTGTCGGCGAACCCAATGGCATGCACCAGGAAATCGATGCCATCCGGCCACGTGCTGCGCACCGAGGCAAACGCCGCATCCATGCTGGCATCATCAGACACATCGCACGGCACCACCAGCGGCGAGCCGACCGACAGCGCCAGCGGCCGCACCCGCTTTTCCAGCGCATCGCCCTGGTAGGTGAAGGCGATCTCGGCGCCCTGCGCCGCACAGGCCGCGGCTATGCCCCAGGCGATCGAGCGGTCGTTGGCGACACCCATGATCAACCCGCGCTTGCCAGCCATCAAATTGCCCTTGGCGACGGGGCTCTTGCCCTCGCGGCTGCTTTCGCCATCAGTCATTGGGCGTCATCCTCTGGTCGAATAGATCTTCTGATACCTGTCGTCGCATGCACACGCGGCGCTGGACAAGAGGGGGGAGCTTGGCGGCACGCCGCCGCCGGGCCACATAGGCGGGAGCGAGGAGATTAATCAATGCCCACCGATACCGCTGACGTTGCTCCGGACGAGCCATTCAACCTGTTCTCCGCCTGGTTCGAAGAGGCCAAGGCACGCGAAATCAATGATCCGAATGCGGTAACGGTTGCCAGCGCCACGGCCGACGGCTTTCCCTCCGCGCGCATGGTGCTGATGAAGGACTTTGATACACGCGGGTTCGTTTTTTACACCAACAAGGACAGCCGCAAGGGCAACGAACTCAACGCCAACCCGTTCGCCGCTTTGCTGTTCCACTGGAAAAGCCTGCAGCGCCAGGTCCGCATCGAGGGCAACGTCGAGGACGTCAGCGACGAGGAAGCCGACGCCTACTTCGCCAGCCGCGCCCGCACCTCCCAGCTCGGCGCATGGGCCTCCGAACAATCCCGCCCGATGGCTGACGCCTGGGAACTCGAACGCCGCGTCGCCCAGGTCACCCTGCAATACGGCATCGGCCGGGTGCCACGCCCGCCGTACTGGTCCGGCTACCGCGTCGTCCCGCTGCGCATCGAATTTTGGCAGGACAAGCCGTTCCGCCTGCACGAGCGCCGGGTCTTCACCCGCACCAACGACGGCTGGTCGCTGATGCGGCTGTTCCCATGACGCACCCGCGTTGAGCCTGCCGGACAGCCAGCGCGAAGCCGGTGCCTTCCTGACCAGGCTCGCAGGCAGTGCCGCGTTGGAAACGCCGATCTCGGCGGTGTTCCTCGGCGAGGACACCGTCTGGAAACTGCGCAAGGCCGTCACCCTGCCGTTCCTGGACTTCTCCACCGTGGCCGAACGCGAACGCACCGCACGGCGCGAGCTCGAACTCAACGCCGCCAACGCCCCCGGCATGTACCGTGACGTCGTGCCGATCACCCGAACCCCCACAGGCCTCGAACTCAACGGCGCCGGCACGCCCGTCGATTGGGTCGTCCGCATGGCCCGCGTGCCCAAGGCCGACTTCCTCGACCAGATGGCCGCAGCCGGCCCGCTGCCCCCCGCTTTGCTCGACGAGCTCGCCGACGCCGTGGCCGCCTTGCACGCCCGCCAACCACCGGCCCAGCGCGACCACGTGGCCATGCTGCGCCGCGCCATCACCGGCAACCACGCCTCCGGGCGCGCCGCCGGCCTGCCCGGCGACGCCGTCGACCGCTGGTGCTGCGCCATGCTGGCCGCCGTCGAAAAACGCGCCGCATGGCTCGAATCCCGCGCCGCCGGCGGCTTCATCCGACGCACCCACGGCGACCTGCACCTCGGCAACATCTGCCTCTGGCACGGCCACCCGGTTGCCTTCGACGCCCTCGAATTCAGCGAATCGATGGCCACCATCGACCTCGGCTACGACCTCGCCTTCCTGCTGATGGATCTCGAAATCCGCGCCAGCCGCGCCGCCGCCAACCGCGTCATGAACCGCTACGTCGCCCGCACCGGCGATGTCGGCCTGATCGCTGGCCTGCCGATGTATCTGTCGATGCGCGCCCTCGTCCGCGCCCACGTTTCCTGCAGCGCCGGCCTGCCCTGGCAGCGCTACCTCGATTACGCCGAAGCCGCCCTGCAGCCGCAGCCCACGATCGTTGTCGGCATAGGCGGCCTGCCCGGCTCCGGCAAATCCACTTTGGCTCGCGCCTTGGCGCCGCTCCTCGGCGCCTCCCCCGGCGCCCTCGTCCTTCGCAGCGACGAAACCCGCAAGCGCCGCTTCAACGTCGCCCCCGAGCAACGCCTGCCGAAATCCGCCTACGAGACGCCAGTCAGCCGCGCGGTGATGGCCCAGATCTTCCAAGGCGTCGCCACCGCCGCCCACTCCGGCCACGCCGTCATCGCCGATCTCACCTTCATGTCCCAGGCCGACCGCGACAGCGCGGTCAAAGCCTCCGGATCCGCACCCTTCCTCGGCGTCTGGCTGCACGCCCCACTCGAAATCCTCGAACAGCGCGTCGCCGCCCGCACCAATGACGCATCCGACGCCGACATCACCGTGCTGCACCGCGCTGCCGCCGCCAACCCAGGCCCCCGCGACTGGTGGCCGCTCGACGCCACCGACCCGGCAGCACTGGACATCCTCGCCAGCCATGTCACGAAGCTGATGGCACTGTGCTAATAAGACTTCAGACAACGCTGATAAGGACTCGCGCCATGGCCATCCGCAAGCTGCTGCTGCCCTTGACCGGAACCGCCGCGGGCGAAGCCGCTCTGGCGACCGCCCTGATGTCGGCACGGATCTGGAACGCCCACGTCACCGCCCTGCACGTCCGCGTCGACAGCCGCGACGTCGCCCCGCTGGCCGGCGAGGGCCTGTCCGGTGCGATGATCGAGGAAATGATGTCGGCCACCGAGAAGGAAAGCACCGACCGCGCCCACGCCGTGCGCGCGATGTTCGAACGCTTCGTCGCAGCCCAGGGAGTGCAGGTCACCGACGCCAAGCGCGGTGCCGACGCCGCAACCGCCAGCTTCGCCACCATCACCGGCCGCGAGGAGGATCTCGTCGCCCAGCAGGCCCGCCTCGCCGACCTCACCGTCGTCCCCCACCCCGAAGCCGGCGAGGACGTCTCCTCCTCCGATGCCCTGCACGCTGTGCTATTCGACAGCGGCCGCCCGGTGCTGATCGCCCCGCAAAAGCCGCCGTCGACCATCGGCACCCGCATCTGCATCGCCTGGAACGGCACCGCCGAATCCGCTGCCGCCGTGCTCGGCGTGCTGCCTTGGCTGCAACGCGCCGAAGCCGTCCGCGTGCTGACCTCAGACGACTATCATCGGCGCGGCCCGCAGGCGGCCGACCTGGTGGACTACCTGAACCTGCACGGCATCTCGCCCGACATCGCCTCGTTCCGCGCCATCGACAAGGAAGTCGGCGCCGGCCTGCTCGCCGGCGCCCGCGATTTCGGTGCCGACATGGTCGCGATGGGTGCCTATTCGCACTCCCGCCTGCGCCAGCTCATCCTCGGCGGCGTCACCCGCCACGTGCTGGAGAACTCCAGCATCCCCGTCATGATGAACCGCTAGCCGATGGCACCATCGCCACACCACGCCTCGTGTTCGGAATAGACGACCCGGCGGCGGTCGCCGCCATCTCGGCCTACGTCAAGCTGCTGCGCGCCACCCGCGCGGTGATGGCCCGGGTCGAACCGCGGATCATCGCCCACGGCCTGACCACCACCCAGCTCGGCGTGCTCGAAGGCATCCTGCACAAGGGCCCGCTCACCCACCGCGAGCTCGGCCGCAAAGTCCTCACCTCCGCCGCCAACCTGACCGACGTCATCGACAAACTCGAAGCCCGCGGCCTTGTCGTGCGCGTGCGCTGCCCGGAGGACCGCCGGCAGGTCAAAGTCGAACTGTCGGTCTGCGGCCGCGCCCTCATCGAACGCCTGTTCCCCAGCCACGCCCATGACATCGCCGACGCCATGAGCGCCCTCAACCCCGCCGAAATCACCCAACTCGGCAATCTGCTGCGCAAGCTCGGCATGGGCGCCACGCAAAATCCTGCTGAGCCAACCATTGCCAACACCGAAGCCGAAGACCATCTATCGACCAGATAGTTCGATATCGAACGTCTTTTTTGGTTGCAGGATTCAGACCTCCGGTGAAGTCACCTCCGGTCATCCTGCTCAGGAGCACGCGATGATACAGGTTGAACCCTTCGACAAACTCGGCAAATTCCGCAACGACTGGCTGAACGCCAAGCACCACTTCAGCTTCGGCCAGCACCACGACCCCAAGCGCATGGGCGTCGGCGCCCTACGCGTCTGGAACGACGACGAAATTGCGCCCGGCAAGGGTTTCGATCCGCATCCGCACCGCGAGATGGAAATCATCACCTACGTCCGCGAGGGCGCTATCACCCACCGCGACAGCCTCGGCAACGAAGGCCGCACCGAGGCCGGTGACGTCCAGGTCATGCACGCCGGCACCGGCATCACCCACGCCGAATACAACCTCGAGTCGACGCCCACCCGCATCTTTCAGATCTGGCTGGTTCCCAACCACAAGGGCGTCGTTCCCGGCTGGGGCGCCCGCAGCTTCCCGAAGGATCGCACTGACACCCTGACCGTCCTCGCTGACGGCCGCGACGGTGCGGACGGCAAGGCCCTGCCGCTCTACGCCGACGGCGCCGTGCTCGCCGGAACCGTCGCCGCCGGCCAGACCATCCGCCAACACCTCGGCGCCGGCCGCGTCGGCTACCTCGTCCCGGCCACCGGCTCGGTCACCGTCAACGGCGTCAAGGTCAACACCCGCGACGGCGTCACCATCACCGACGAAGCCGACATCGAGATCACCGCTGACACCGCCTCGGAAATCGTGCTGGTCGACGTCGCCGCGTAAGCGGCGCTGACGTGCATGCCGCGTAAGCGGCGCTCAGTCTTACGACCCCGCCTGGGACTGACCCCGCACCCGTTGCGATCAGGCCCAGGCGACCAGCGCCATCGCGATCACCGCAAGCCCGAGTGAGATCCCCAGGATCCAACGCACACGTCCTGTCATGACCCCCTGGCGCGCGCTGGTCGGCGACAGCACCGCCGCCGTCCTCGGCGAGTCCGGGCTCTGGCCGGTCATATCGTTTCGCGGCGCCGCATCATCGCGCTCAGGCCTTTTGATGGAGTCGGACATCTTATCCCCGCTTGGGTTGTTGGTTGTCTCGCCCACTCACCAACCACGCAACCACCGACAGAGTTCCCCGCTAGCCGCGAAGCCGCCAGACCGTCACCAGCCGCTCGGTGTGGTCCTCCAACTCCATGGTCGTCGGCACCACCACGCGCCACATCTCGTCCATCCCCGAGCGCGGCAGATAGGCGCGACCT
>Ga0302157_10005915_pt1 | contig 12798 bp, 12 predicted proteins | sample I_Bog_N3_3_FD_193502 | JGI IMG/M metagenome (GOLD analysis project Ga0302157, IMG submission 193502) | Peat permafrost microbial communities from Stordalen Mire near Abisko, Sweden - I_Bog_N3_3 | ecosystem: Environmental > Terrestrial > Soil > Wetlands > Peat | place: Sweden: Abisko, Stordalen...
CCGACCACCACCGTGATCCCAGGCTCGAACTCGAGCACCGCGGGATCGGCGAAGGACTTGAAACCTTTGAGGGAGAGGGACTTCAGGAACACCGGAGGGTCACCCTACCGGCACCGGACCCGGCGCCGCGGAGGCCCTGGTCACACCTGGCAGTGATCGCACAGGTAGGTGGAGCGCCCTCCGGACTTCACCCGGATAATGGTGGATCGGCACCGCCGACAGGCCTGGCCCTCGCGGTCATAGGCCTGGTGTTGACCCTGGTAGTCACCGACCTCGCCGAACAGGTCGCGATACTGCTCATCGGCCAGCGACGAGCCGCGGCGCTTCACCGCTTCGGTGAGGGTTTCCACCATGGACCGGTAGAGCCGGCGAACCTCCTGCGAGGAGAGTGAGTTGGAGAGCCGGTCGTAACGGAGCCCGGCGGCGAAGAGGATCTCGTCGGCGTACATGTTGCCGATGCCGGCCACAAAGTCCTGGTCCATCAACAGGGCCTTCAGGCCGGCCTTGTGGGAGGCCAACAGGACCCAGAAGCGCTCCCAGCTCATCACGTCTTCCAGCGGGTCGAAGCCGAGATGGGCCAGCTCCGGCACCGCCGCCCCACCCTCGACCGGGGAGGAGACGAAGAGCTCCCCGAAGGTCCGAGGATCCACAAAGCGGAGCTGGCCGCCCTGGGTGAAGGTGATCACCGCGTGGGTGTGCGGGGTTTTGGGCTCCTTGGCGCTCTTGGCCCGCTGGAGCTGACCGCTCATTCCGAGATGCACCACCAGCGTGTCGCCGTCGTCCAAACCCAGCAGCAGGTACTTCCCCGATCGACCGATGGAGGTGACGGTGTGGCTCTCCAGTCGGGCGCGGAAGTGCTTGGCACTCGGATGGCGCCGTACCGTCCGGCCGTTCCGGACTTCCACCGACTTGATCTTCCGACCAACGACCTCGCCCTGCAGGTCGCGCCGAATGGTCTCGACCTCCGGAAGTTCAGGCATCCCCTCCGCCTCTCTCATCCCCCAGTGCCGAGTAGGCCAATTTGGCGGCCTGCTGCTCGGCGTCCTTCTTTGACCGGCCCTCACCGCTGCCGAGGTGGTCGCCAGCAACGTACACCGCAGCCAGGTACCGCCTTGCATGATCGGGTCCCTGGCCGTTCACCACGTAGCGCGGAATTCCCCGGCCCAGGCGTACGGTCTCCTCCTGCAGGCGGCTCTTGTGGTCGGATTCACCCGGCTCCACCACCGCCACTTCGATCCGGTCACCCAGCTGATCGAGGATGAATCGACGGGCGGCCTCGAACCCTCCGTCCAGGTAGATGGCACCGATGACCGCCTCGGTGGCATCGGCCAGAATCGACTCCTTGGCCCGGCCGCCCGACAGGTCTTCGCCCTTTCCGAGCCGAAGTCGAGGTCCGATGTCCAACAAGCCGGCAACCTCCGCCAAGGTCCGACTGTCCACCACCGAAGCTCGCACCTTGGCCAGGGCGCCTTCCGGCAGCTCGGCATGGGTGCGAAAGGTGTGCTCGGCCACCACCAGACCCAGCACGGCATCCCCGAGGAACTCCAGTCGCTCGTTGGAGGGCGCACCACCCTGCTCGGCGCACCAGGAGCGGTGGGATAGTGCCTGGTCGAGGAGGCCGGGGTCGTTGAAACGGTGCCCGATCAGGTCGGACGTCTCAGGCTCCCGCAAGCTTGGTGTGGACATAGTCGACGGCGTCGCGCACGGTGCGGAGGTCCTCGAGGTCCTCATCGTCGATCCGGAAACCGACCGAGCGCTCGCCCAGCTCCTCCTCCAGGCCCTCGACCAGCTCGATCAGGGCCAAGGAGTCGGCGTTGAGGTCCTCGGCGAACGACGACGACTCGGTAATGGCGGAGGGCTCGATCTCCAGGATGTCGGCGAGGAGGTCTCGGGTGAGCTCGAAGACCTGCTGGCGATCGAGCGGGCCCTTCTCCACATGGGTCTCTGCGGGCACGGCGACTCCTGAACTGGGGGACGGGCCTTCCACACGGTCAGCGCTACCGGGAAATCCGGTTCCACCTGGGAACTCCGGGCGGACGACGACCAGTGCGGAGCGGGCCGGCGGCCCGATCGGCACCGGATATGCTACCGGAAGCAGCCATTCACGGAGCGGAAACATTGTGGCAACCCCAGGGACGCATCTCCGGCGTATACCGGTGAAGTGACGAGCCCGGTGCCACGGACGGTGAGCGATGGGCCCCGTCCCGAGCCCCCGACCTGGCCCTCCTACGATCCGGGCTCCTCGTTCGACGAGTTGGTGGGTCCGGACGGGCTGCCCCGCCCGGCCGCCGAACCACTCTGGCGACACTTTCAGGCCCTGGGAGCGGAAGCCCTGGTGGAGCGCCAGGACGCCGCCGACCGTGAGATGCGGGCGGTGGGGGTCACCTTCACCGTCTACGACGGGACCACCGGGGTCGACCGGCCCTGGCCCTTCGACATCATCCCCCGGGTGATCTCCTCTCACGAGTGGCACCACATCGAGACGGGGCTGGTCCAGCGGCTCAACGCCCTCAACCTCTTCATCGACGACGTCTACCACGACCAACGCTCGGTGACCTCGGGAGTGGTGCCGTCCGACCTGGTCACCGGCTCTCCAAACTTCCGCCGCGAGTGCGTCGGAGTCGACCCCCCGGGGGGGATCTGGGCCCACATCTGCGGCAGCGACCTGGTCCGCGATGCCGACGGCACCGTGTACGTGCTGGAGGACAACCTTCGGGTTCCGTCAGGCATGTCGTACCTCCTGGAGAACCGGATGGTCACCAAGCACGTCTTTCCGGAGATGTTCCGGCACTACAGCATCGAGCCGGTCGACCCCTACATCGGCCGACTGGCCAACCTGCTGGCCTCGGTCTCCCCGTCCCCCGGCGACCCGACCATCGTGGTCATGACCCCGGGCATCCACAACTCGGCCTACTTCGAGCACGCCTTCCTGGCCCAGCAGCTGGGGGTGGAGCTGGTGGAGGGGAACGACATGGTGGTGCTGGACGACGACTGTGTCTACGTCCAGACCATCGACGGCCTGCAGCGCGTCGACGTCATCTACCGCCGGGTCGACGACCTCTTCCTCGACCCTGAGGCGTTCCGCCCCGACTCCGCCCTCGGTGTCCCCGGGCTGATGCGGGCGTGGCGGGCCGGAAGGGTCGGGCTGGTCAACGCCCCCGGTGCCGGGGTGGCCGACGACAAGGGCGTCTACGCCTACGTGCCGGACATCATTCGGTTCTTCCTCGGTGAGGAGCCCGTCCTCGACAACGTGCCCACCCTCCGGTGCATCGATCCGGAGTCGAGGAAGCACGTCTTGGCCAACCTGCCCCGTCTGGTGGTGAAGCCGGCCAACGAGTCGGGCGGCTACGGCATCACCGTCGGCTCCCAGGCCGGCCCCGACGAGTTGGCCGCCGTGGCCACCGCCATCACCGAAAACCCCCGGGGATGGGTGGCCCAGCCGATCCTGGCGCTCTCCACCGCCCCCACCCTCTGCGACGGTGACATCGCTCCCCGCCATGTCGACCTCCGGCCGTTCACCCTCATCGGTCCCGAGGGTGCCTACGTGACCCGTGGCGGCCTCACCCGGGTGGCCCGGGTGGAGGGCTCACTGATCGTCAACTCCTCCCAAGGCGGAGGGAGCAAGGACACCTGGGTGGTGGACGCCTCCCTCGCATCGCCGTCTACCGCCACTGCGGTTTCCACTGCCACCTCCAATGGTGCTGCCACCAGGGAGGCCACCGCATCCACGCCAGCCGACGGAGCCGAACCGTGAGTATCGGCAACCCACTTGACGCCGACGGGGCCGGCGGGGCCGGCGGGGCCGGTGGGGCCGATGGGGCCGATCACCCCGGCCTGACTGACGACGAGGACAACCACGAACCCAAGGAGGGCACCATGCTGCTCGCACGGATGGCCGAATCCGTCTACTGGGCCGGTCGATACCTCGAACGGGCCGAAAGCACCGCCCGCATCGTGCAGGTCCACACCGACACCCACGTCGATCTCCCGGTCGGCGAGGACGTGGGGTGGGAGCCGTTGCTGACCATCGTCGGGGTCCACAGCGAGTTCTCCACCCGGTACTCGGAGGCACGTGAGGGTGGCGATCCGGAGGCGGCGGAAGCCGACGTCATCGAGTTCGTGCTCCACCACCCGGACAACCCGACCTCCATTCTGGCGTCGCTGGCCAAGGCCCGGGCCAACCTACGGACCGCCCGCCCGGTGGTCCCCAGCGAAGCCTGGGAGGTCTGCAACAACCTGTGGCTGACCAGTGTCGACCAGCTGGCCGAGGCGGCCACCCGACAGGGTCGGGTCCTGTGGCTCCGGCGGGTGGTGGCCGGCTGCCAGCGGATCACCGGCATCCTGCTGGGGGCCATGAGCCGCGACGAGGCCATGTCGTTTCTGTGGATCGGCCAGAACCTCGAGCGGGCCGACCTCACCACCCGGGTGCTCGACGTCCGGTCCGACAACCTGCACATGCAGCGCGGGGACGACCCCTACGACGTGGTCCACTGGATGGCCGTCCTCCGCTCGCTGGCCGCCTACCAGCCGTTCCGGCGGGCCATGCCGGCCCGGCCGCAGGGGGGGTCCACCCTCCGGTTCCTCCTGCAGGACGACCGGTTCCCCCGAGCGGTCAGCGCCTGCCTCAGCGAGGTGCGCAGCCATCTGAAGGAGCTGCCCCGGGCCGAGGAGGCCATCGAGGCGTGTGCCGATGCCTCGTTGCTGGTGGCCTCCGCCCCGGTGCCCCGGCTGGCCCTCGGAGGCCTCACCGAGTTCCTCGACGACGTCCAGATCGTCCTCGGCGAGCTCCATCGCACCATCGACCACACCTACTTCCACCCGTCCCTGGCCCGCTGGCTGCCCGAGTCCGCCGCCTCGTGACCACCACCGCCCCCGCCGAGCCACGGGGGCACCGCGGGTCCGAAGATGAGGCGGCCCGGGTCCCGCCCGGGTATCAGCCGATCGCCGGGCGTCCGGACGAGCTGCTGGCCGACGACGGCACCCTCCGCCCGCGCTGGCGGTCCGTGATCGGCGAGCTGTCCGGACTGTCCCCAACCGACCTGCTGGGTCGCCGGGACGAGCTCGGCCGCCTGCTCCGCAACGAGGGCGCCACCTACACCGTCCATAACGACGAGGCCAGCCGCCGACGGCCCTGGGCGCTCGACCCCTGTCCCCTGGTCCTCGACCCTGGCGAGTGGGCGGCCCTGGAGACGGCGGTGGCCCAGCGGGTGGCGCTCCTCGACCTGGTGCTCACCGACGTCTACGGTCCCCGACGCCTCATCGAGCAGGGCCTGATCCCGCCCGAGCTGGTGCTGGGGAACCCCGCCTTCCTCCGGGCCTGCAACGGCATCACCGCCCCCGGCCCCAACCAGCTGTTCACCACCGCCGTGGACGTGGTGCGCGACCAGCACGGTGACTACCGGGTGGTCGGCGACCGGGCCCAGGCCCCATCCGGCCTCGGCTACGCCTTGGTCAACCGTTCGATCCTCTCGCGAGTGCTCCCCAACCTCCACCGAGAGGCCGGAGTGGAGCGGCTGGCCGGCTTCTTCCGATCGCTCCGGGCCGGCATCGCGGCGGTGGCTCCCGAGGGGGTGGACGATCCGCGGGTGGTGATCCTGACCCCCGGTCCCCACACCGAGACGTACTTCGAGCACGCCTACCTGGCCGCCTACCTGGGCTACGCCCTGGTGGAGGGGCGTGACCTCGAGGTGCGGAACAACCGGGTGTGGGTCCGATCACTGGCCGGCCTCGACCCGGTGGACGTGGTGGTCCGACGGGTGGACGACGCCTGGTGCGACCCGGTGGAGCTGCGGGCCGACTCCCTGCTGGGGGTGCCGGGGCTCATCGAAGTGGCCCGACGGGGCCGGGTGACCATCGTCAACCCGGTGGGAGTGGCGGTGGTGGAGAGTCCGGCCCTCACCGGACTGCTGGAGACATTGGCGCCGGCGCTGCTCGACGAGGAGCTGGCCATCCGGGGACCGGAGACCTGGTGGGGCGGGACGCCACGTGGACTGAGCCACCTCTTGGCTCACCTCGACGAGCTGGTGGTGCTGCCGGTGCACCCGATGCCGGGAGTCCGGCCGGTGCTCGCCTCCACCCTCTCGGCCGAACGTCAGGAGGAGCTGCGTAACCGCATCCGCCACCGGCCGGCCGCCTGGGTCGGCAAGGAGTACCTGCCTCCTTCCACCACCCCCACCGTCAACGCCGACGGGGTACTGGAACCCCGTCCGGCGGTACTTCGGACGTTTCTGGTGGCCGATGAACGGACCGGCGGTGGGTCGGGCTACGGCTACACGGTGCTGCCGGGAGGCCTCACCCGGGTGGGCGCCACCCCGGACGCCACCGTCATCTCCAGCCACGGGGGTGGCACCAGTAAGGACACCTGGGTCGTATCGAAGGAGCCGTCGCTCCAGCAGAGCGCCTGGCTCCGATCGGTGGCCACCGAAGTCATCCCACCGCTCGACGTCACCGCCGCCAGCTCACTCCCCAGCCGGGTGGCCGCCCAGCTCTTCATGCTGGGCCGCACCGCCGAGCACGCCGAGCTGGTGATCCGACTGATCCGGACCGTCCTGGCCCGCCTCGACCAGCCGATGGGCGGAGTGGATGCCGGGGGGGCGGCGTCGCTCCGGGTCCTGATGTCAGCGCTGGGCGCCGTCTCCGGGTTCGACCCGGTGTCGGAGCCCGAGGAGGACCGACCGATTCCGCTGGGAGGCTGGCGGCGTTCGGAGGGCTCCGACGACCACTCCCCGTCGACCGCCGGAGGTGGGCGAGGTGCCCGCGAAGGCGAGGCCACGACCTCGGCCACCCTGGGCGACATTCCCAACGACCGACGGGCCATGGCCCTGGTGCTCGACGAGGGTGTGGACGGCAGCCTGGTCTCCACCCTCGGCATGCTGATCGACGCCGCCTACTCGGTCCGAGAGCAGCTGTCCGGTGACACCTGGCAGCTGATCGGCGACGTTGAAGAGGAGCTGGCCCGCCTGCGCAACCGACCGCCGACGCAGCTGGTCGGGCTGCAGGCCGGACTCCAGCGCTTGCTGCAGTCGCTGCTGGCCCTGGCCGGCGTCCTGGCGGAGAACATGGAACGAGACCCGGTGTGGCTCTTCCTGGATGCCGGCCGCCGCCTCGAACGGGCGCAGTCACTGGTTCGGCTCCTGCGGTCGGTGCTGGCCGACCAGCGGCCCGGCGTGGTGGAGGACCTGCTGTTGGAGTCGCTGCTCACCACCTCCGAGAGCCTCATCATCTTCCGCCGCCGGACCCGCTCCACCATGCAGGTGGCCGGGGCGGTCGACCTGTTGGTCTACGACGTTCGCAACCCCCGGAGTGTCATCTTCCAGCTCGACCGCCTCCTCGCCCACCTGGCCGACCTCCCCAAACAGTCGTCGGCCCAACGGATGGCCGCCGAGGAGCAGCTGGTGTTGGAGGCCACCACCCTGCTGCGGCTGACCGACGCCGAACGCCTGGCCGAGGTGGACGCCCCCACCGCCCGTCGACCCGAGCTCGACTCGGTGCTCGGGCGGGTCGACGACGTCCTCGGTCAACTGCTGGACACCCTGCGCCGCACCTACTTCTCCCATCAACGCCTCTCCACGTTGGCCGGTCGCAACCCGGGTGGCGGTCCGAAGGATCGGAAGGATGCCCAGTGACCTTTCAGGTGGTGCACCGCACCCGCTACCGTTACAGCGCCCCGGTCTCGCGCTGCCGCAACGAAGCCCACCTCCGGCCCCGGGACACCGAACGCCAGACCTGCCTGTCGAACACGGTGGAGGTCAGTCCCACCCCGGTCAGCTGGACGGAACGGACCGACTTCTTCGGCAACACGGTCATGGCCTTCGCGGTGGACGGCCCGTTCGACGAGCTGGTCATCACCTCCACCAGCGAGGTGGCAGTGGAGGTGCGGGAGCCGCTGCCGGCGGTGGGGCCGGCCTGGGAAGACGCCCGGGACCTGCTGGTCTCCGATCTCTCACCCCGGATGCTCGACGCCCGGCAGTACTGCTTCGACTCGCCGCTGGTCCCACCCACCTCCACGGTGGCCGAGTACGCCGCCCCCACCTTTGTGCCGGGCCGCTCGCTGGTCGATGCGGTGGCCGAGCTCACCGCCCGGATCTTCGAGGACTTCGTCTACGACCCGGGGTTCACCACGGTGACCACCCCACTGGCCGACGTCGTGCTCCACCGCCGTGGGGTGTGTCAGGACTTCGCCCACCTGGCCCTCGGCTGCCTCCGGTCAGTGGGATTGGCCGCCCGTTACGTCAGCGGCTACCTGGAGACTGCACCGCCCCCCGGAGCCGACCGCCTGATCGGCGCCGACGCCTCCCACGCCTGGGCCGCCGTCTTCGTCCCCGGTTGGGGATGGCTGGACATCGATCCGACCAACGACCGGGTGGTGGGATCGTCGTATGTGACCATCGCCTGGGGGCGCGACTACTCGGACGTGTCGCCGCTGAAGGGCATCGTCTTCGGCGGTGGCGACGCCCACACGCTCGATGTCTCGGTGGACGTCAGCCGGGTGCACCACCAGCCGGTCTGACCGGCGGGCGAAGGCGGGCGATCTACCTTGGCACCAGAATCGCCTTGATGCGGTCGACCCCCTCGACCAGCGAGCGGCGACCGGCGTCATCCAACACGGCGTAGGCGGGGCGCACCAGGTCGTCGGTCAACGCCTCGGCCCGGGCCATGGCCTGGCGCTCCGCCTCGCCGATGGTCGGTGTGTCGGCCTCCGACCATCCCATCATCCCCATGTCGTTGGGACGGGTGATGGCATGGGCTGTCTTGAGGGCGATGCCCTGGGCCCGGACGGCCACCAGGTGGGCGCTGCCCCGGAACTCCCGGAGGATGGCCAGCAGCTGCATGGCCCGACCCGGCAGGTCCTCCACCAGGGGCTCGGCGTGGAAGCCGGCGAAGAGGGTCAACGCCACCGAGTCGGCAGCGTCGTTGACGGCTCCGGCGGCGGCGCAGAACCCCTCGAGGTCGGGCAGATCGCTGAAGACCTTCCGGCCCAGGTCGGCGGCGCAGGCCCAGTGCAGGCGACCGGCCTCCCGAGGGGACAGGATGGCCCGGCCGGCCTCCCAGATGGTGGTGATCATCTCCGGATTGAAGTAGCCGAAGGCGCTGGTCACCACTTCGGGCTCCACGTCGCCGAGCACCCCACCCCGTCCCAGGACGTAGAAGGTGAGGGCGTCGAGGCCCACTGCCTCCCCCACCTGCACCGTCTCGTCGACGAAGTAGTAGGTCCATCCGAGATCGCGGATGTTCGGGCAGACGGCGGCCATGAGCTCGTCGGTGGTCACCGGTACAGCGTAGGTGGCCCGCCCAGCGCCCGACCGGCCCCTGCCGTCCGGCCGCCCGCATCCGGTCCACTCCCACCCTTCCGCCTATCGTCCCCACCATGAGGATCCTGATCACCGGAGCCGGACGGGCCATCGGTGCCGCCACCGCCGAAACCCTCACCCGGGCCGGCCATCACGTGGTGGCCACCGCCCGCGACGTCAGCCTGCTCGACGACCTGGATGTGGCCCTCCGGCTGCCGCTCGACGTGACCGACGACCGGTCGGTGGCCGAGGCGATGGAGGCGGCCGGCGAGCTCGACGCCGTGGTGAACAACGCCGCGGTGTCCGGCAAAGGTCCACTGGAGGACTACCCCCTCGATCGACTGCGGGCCATGTTCGAGACCAACACCCTCGGCGCCCTCCGGCTCGTGCAGGCGGTGGCTCCGGCTTGGCGGGCCCGCGGCTCGGGGGTCATCGTCAACGTCAGCTCGGTGCAGGGGCGGGTGGCCACCCCGCTCGAAGGTCCCTACTCCTCCACCAAGTACGCCCTCGAGTCGCTGTCGGAGACCCTCCACTACGAGCTCGGCCACTTCGGGATCCGGGTGGTGGTGGTCGAACCCGGCTACACCGGTCCTGGCATGAAGCCGGCGGCCGAGCACCCGGGCGACCCGGTCTACGCCGAGCTGTGGGCGCAGTGGAACGGTATGGACACCACGGTGACCGGTCCGTCGGGCCGGACCGAGGTGTGGCGGGTGGCTGACGCCATCCGGTCGGCCATCGAGGACCCGGCCACCCCGCTGCGGGTGCCGGTGGGCGACGACGCCGACCTGGTGCTCGGTGCCCGCCACGCCATGGGCGACGCCGAGTTCGAAGCCGCCATGCGCCAGGTCACCGGCATGACCTGGTAGCTGGCACCCGACGCCGGCCGGCTACGGGCGGGCGAAGGGGTCCAGATAGCTCGGCGGCGCCGACGGGAAAGCCAGATCGGGAGCCGGTTGCGGCAAGTCGTAGACGGTACGGAATGGGACCACCCCCGCCCAGATCGGCAGCGCCAGATCGGCGTCCTCGTCGTTCGGCCAACCGGTCCGCACCTTGGCCGAGGCCTCGGTCATGGGAAGGCGGAGCAGCATGGTCGAACGCAGTTCCTTTTCGGTGGGCTGACGGGCGTCGGCGTTCCGCCCCGGGATGAGATGGTCGACCATCGCCTCCAGTCCCCGACGCTTCTCGTCCAGATCCCGCACCTCCACGGCATCCCCGATGACCACCACCGATCGGTAGTTCAGGTCGGTGTTGTACGTCGACCGGGCCACCACCAGGCCGTCGACCAGAGTGACGGTGACGCACAGCTCCACCGACGGGGTCCGGGCATTGCGGAACAACCGACTGGCCGCCGAACCGTGCAAGTAGAGGTCGTCGCCGCTTCGCCCATAGGCCAGCGGAATCACCACCGGAAAGCCTCGGTCGGTCTGGATCCCGACATGACAGACCATGCCGGCATCGAGAATGGCGTCGATCACCGACCGGTCGTAGCTGGCCCGCTCGGCGTAACGCTTGACGGTGGAACGGTCAGAGGGCGGCGTGGTCATGCTGCCATCCTGGCCGATTCGCTCAAAGGCGGGCAGATCGGGAGTGTCAGAGGCGGCTTCGGGGGCCGGGACTCCGGGCGGACCGACACGAGGGCGGGCCGGCTCCGGGCGGACCAGGGGTCCCGCACCGGGCGGGCTCCGGCGGCACCGGGTCAGTTCCGGCGGATCGGTCCTTAGGGCCGGGCGTTGATCAGGTTGGTGGCGGCCATCGACAGGTAGTCGAGCAACATGGCCTGGTCGTCGGCGCCGAGCTCGGAGGTGTGGACGGCCGCCGTCATGTGTCGCAGCCAGGCTTCCGACGCCGCCGAGCCGATCACGAAGGGGGCGTGGCGCATCCGCAGCCGAGGGGCGCCCCGCACCGCGTTGTACGTAGGTGGCCCGCCCCAGTACTGCGCCAGAAACAACGCCAGGTGGGCCCTCGAGTCGGCGAGGTCGTCGGGGTACATGGGCCGGAGGATGGGATCGGCGGCCACACCCTCGTAGAACCGGTCGACCAACGCCACAAAGAACGGATCGCCGCCCCACCGCTCGTAGGGCGTGACCTGTGGATCACCGGTTCGCCGCTGGATTCGCACGCCTCCGAGCGTAGGCCGGGCTCCGGTAGCCTCGTGCCCGAGCGGTGCCATCGCACCGGTGCGAGGAGGTCGGTCGATGTTCGAATGGTCTGAAGAGCAGCTCATGGTGCGTGACGCCATCCGACGGTTCATCGATGCGGAAGTGGTACCGCACATCGACGAGCTCGAGCACGGCGACCTGCCTCCCTACGACATCATCCGCAAGCTCCAGTCCACCTTCGGGATGGACCAGATGGCCCGCGACCGGTTCAAGGCGCAGCTGGACCGGAAGATCAGCGGCGACGCCGAGTCCCCCGCCGAGCGCGCCGAGCGAGCCGGTGACGGTGGGGCGGCCGCCATGACCCTCATCCCCATCATCGAGCTCTGCCGCTACTGCCCAGGGATCGTGACGGCCATGGGGGTGAGTCTGGGGTTGGCCGCAGGCACCATCATGAAGCAGGGGACACCGGCACAGATGGAACGGTGGGGCCTCGACCTGCTCACCTTCGACAAGGTGGGTGCCTGGGCCATCACCGAGCCGAACTCCGGCTCCGACGCCCTCGGCGGCATGCGGACCTCGGCCCGCCGGGACGGCGACGAGTACGTCATCAACGGTAACAAGACCTTCATCACCAACGGTCCCTACGCCGACACCATGGTGGTCTACGCCAAGTTGGACGACGGCTCCGATACTCCGTTGCGCGACCGACAGGTCCTGACCTTCATTCTCGAGAAGGGCACGCCGGGGCTCGAGCAGTCCAAGCCGTTCCGGAAGATGGGGCTCCACTCCTCCCCCACCGGCGAGCTCTTCTTCACCGACGTCCGGGTCGGTCGTGACCACCTGTTGGGGGAGACGGAAGGCACCGCCTCCAGCGGCCGCGACTCCGCCAAGGGCAACTTCGTGACCGAGCGGGCGGGACTGGCCGCCATGTCGCTGGGACTGATCGAGGAGTGCCTCAAGCTGTCGGTCGACTACGCCAAGAACCGCATGCTCTGGGGACAGCCCATCGGCGACCGCCAGTTGATCCAGCTGAAGCTGGCTCGCATGGAGGTAGCCCGGCTGAATGTGCAGAACCTGGTGTTCCGCCATATCGAGCTGTCGGCCGCCGGCAAGTCGCTGACCTTGGCCGAAGCCTCGGCCATGAAGCTCTACTCCGCCCAGGCCGCCTCTGAAGTAGCCATGGAGGCGGTGCAGCTGTTCGGCGGCAACGGCTACATGTCGGAGTTCCGGGTCGAGCAGTTGGCCCGTGACGCCAAGGTCTTCCAGATCTACGCCGGTACCGACGAGATCCAGATCACCCATATCGCCAAGGACCTGCTGAGTCGGTAGGGGCGGTCGGGGCCGGGGTCCAGTCGGGAATGGCGCGTCGGGCGGGGGTTGGCGTGGGGCGTTCGGGGGTCACGAGGTCG
>Ga0302157_10005917_pt1 | contig 12797 bp, 11 predicted proteins | sample I_Bog_N3_3_FD_193502 | JGI IMG/M metagenome (GOLD analysis project Ga0302157, IMG submission 193502) | Peat permafrost microbial communities from Stordalen Mire near Abisko, Sweden - I_Bog_N3_3 | ecosystem: Environmental > Terrestrial > Soil > Wetlands > Peat | place: Sweden: Abisko, Stordalen...
GGTCTGGTCAAAGGACGAGGAAAAGGCCTGGGATCTGGCGCAGAAGATCCAGTCGGGCACGGTGTGGGTGAACGAGACGCAGCACTTGTCGCCACTGGCGGCCTTTGGCGGGGTCAAGCAATCGGGCGTCGGGGTCGAAGGCGGGCTGGAAGGTCTGCTGGAATATACCAACGCGCAAACGCTGGTGCGCCGCAAGAAACCGGCGTTCGCCGACTAAACGGTGAAACGGTTGCGCGTGCCGTCAAATGCCAGCGCGACCGTTGCGCCGATCAGGTCATGATCCGCCGCGTGCGCCAATGTTGCCGCATCGGCGGCATTGGCGATAAATCGCCCGCCATCGGCCAGCCGCCCGACGGCGATGGCATTGGCAGGTTCACCCTTGTTGCGCCACACGGTGTAGGTTTCGACCGTGCCGGTGCCACTCGCCTGGGCCACCGGCACGACATCGGCGACGGCGTTCAGGCGCGCCTGGATCGGATCGTGCACCAGCGCGCGCCACGGCGCGGGCTGTGGTGACAGCACCAGCGCGGCATATTTCGACTGATATCCGCCATTGGCGCCGATCAGGCCCCATTGCGGCCCGTTCCCGGTGCGCAGGCGTTCGACTACCCCTGCCATCGCGTGCATCGAATAGTTGTTTCCCGCCCCACCGAAATAGGGCAGCCCGCCGGTGACGGTCAGCCCGCGCGGATCATCGGGCGACAGGCCCAGTCCCTCGATCGCGGCGTTGAACACCGGGATCGGAAAGCAACTGTAGAAATCGAACGCGGTGCAATCGTCCAGGGTGATCCCGGCCAGCGCCAGCGCCTCGGCAATCGCGGCATTCGCGGCGGGATAGGCATCGATGTCGGGGCGTGCCAGCACTTCCTTTTCCTGCGCCAGCGTGGCGGCGTGGATATAAGTCCAGCGCGTTTCGGGAATGCCTGCGGCGCGCGCGGCGGCCACGCTCATTACCAGCACGGCGGCGCCCTGGTTGACCTGATCGCGCGACACCAGCTTGATCGTATAGGGATCGGTGACCAGCCGGTTGCGCGGCGAAGGCGTGGCGATCTGCGCGGCCGACAGCGGTTCAGACGCCGCGCTGCTGTAGCGATTGGCGGCGGCGATCTGCGAAAACGGCGCGAACAGGTCGCCCATCACCTGTGCATAACGGTCACGATCGAGCCCCAGCCGCCGCCGCCGGGCGTTTTCCATCAGCGCATAGGCAACCGGCGGAGACACCACGCCATGCGCGATGGCCAGCGGTGACAGCAGCCCCTTCATGCCGAACCCGCGATCGTCGACCGGGCCAGCATCGCTTTCGCCCCAATCGCGCGTTTCGCCTTTGGCCGCCAGATGCCGCGTGCTGGAAATGGCCTCGGCGCCAAACACCAGCGCCGCCTCGGTTTCGCCCGCATGGATACGGTTGCCCATGTCCATCAGGATGGTCACTGGCGATTGCCCGCCGACGTTTTCCAGCACCGCGCGTGCAGGCGCGATGCCCAGACGCCGGGCGACGGCCAGCGGAAACTTGTCGGGTTTGCCGAATGGTGACGGCGCGGCGTTCGAATCCTCGAATGTACGCACCGCGCCGATCACGCCGATCAACCCGCGCACGGTGCTGCCCGCGCCGCAATCGCTCAACGCTGCCTCGCCAGCGAGCGCCGCCAGATCGGCGGCAGACAGCCCGCGATAGTCCGCATCATCGAGGCGTTCGACCGCCTGGCCGACCCCGACAATGACCGGGGTGCGCGGATCGATGGTGTTGGCAGGCGGTGTTGCGGTGCTCATAGGGAATCTCGATTTAAGTGATCGCTTAAATCGCATTCAAAGCCGGTATTGGCGCTTTGCGCAAGGGGCTATTGCGCCGGGGTCGGGGCCACTTTGTCGAGCATCCCGGCCAGTTGGATGCGTTCGTCGGGCCCCAGCCGGGTTTCGATCGCGCCGTGGATCGCCCCGGCATAGGCGGGCCACATCGCCGCGCGTTGCGCCGCGCCTGCCTCGGTCAATGCGACGATCTGCCCGCGTCCGTCTTCAGGACAGTGCGTCATATCGACCAACCCGGCGGCCTCCATCCGCGTCAGCAGGCGCGACAGGTTGTATTGTTCGATCCCCACGACGCGCTGAAGATCGCGCGGACGCGATGCGCCGCGCCGTTCGAGCGCGGCAAGGATATCGTACCATTCGAGCGGGGGCAGCCCGGCGCGGCGCAGTTCGGCGCGGGCGATGCGCAAGGCGCGCGCGCCTGCGCCAAGCAGGCGGTCCCAGGCGAGCAGGGTGATGGCGGCTGGTGTGGTCATACGGTGCAGAGTGCGCGTTTGGCGGGCGTGCGGCAATTCCGGGTCGATGCCGATGCATCGGTTTACCATTGCGCAAGGATGGCGGTCGATGCACCTGCATCAACGGGGTTGATGCAGGTGCATCAACCCCGCCCGTCACACTATTGACATCGTTGTAGGCAAAGGCGAAGCAGGCACTCAGCCAACGCTGAATGGGAGAACACGATGTCGGTTGCAGGCACTTATGAAGTCGTCACCAAGACCCCGATGGGGGATCAGACTTCGATCCTGACCGTCGCTGTCAGCGGCGACAGCTTTACCGGCAGCAATGTCGGTCCGATGGGGTCGCTGGAGATCACCGACGGCAGCGTCGACGGGCAGACCATCACCTGGTCGAGCCAGATCACCGTACCAATGCCGATGAAGCTCGATTGCCGGGCGACGGTCGACGGCGATGCGATTTCGGGCACCGTGACGGCCGGCATGTTCGGCAGTTTTCCGATGAACGGCACGCGCAAGGCATAAGACTTCGCGCCCGGTTCAGGCTGGCTTGATCCGTTTGATCACGCCTGAAAAAGCCAGCACCGGGCGCCCGTCGGCGCTGATCTGGCCGCGCGCCATGACCAGACTGCGCCCGCCGCCAGTGCGCTCGCCGCGCGCCAGCAGCACTTGGCCCGCCTGCGCCGGGGCCAGAAATTCGCAATTCATGGTGACGGTCACCCCGCTCACGTCTTCATCCTGCGTGGCGCCGAGCATGAACAGGCTGAAATCGGCAAACGTCATCAGGCAGCCCCCGTGGATGATGCCGTGGCCATTGCGATGGCCGGGGCCGGGGCGAAATCCGCACACGACGCCCTGTTCGTCGCGCGTGACATAAAACGGTCCTGTCGCGTCCTCGAACGGATCGATTCCGGCCCATTTGTACCAACCCGCCCATTCCCCCGTGGTGATCGGATCGAGACGCCCCGCAAATGGCGGGCCGGGCAGGGGGCGGATGGCCAGGTCGGTTTGTTCGGTCACGCGCAACATTCTCCAAACAGCGGGAATCACCGAGCGGGGCGGTGCAAGCTCGTTCGGATTGCGTCAAGTCGAGTGCGAGCCCAGGTGCCGGACGCGGATTGCGCCCCGTATAGTCTGATCTTGCATCCGCGGATAAAATCAGACAAATTATAAACTCAGACAAATGGCAAGGGCGGTGACGGGAATGGCGATGCGCAAGGGGTTTTCGCGGCGACGGTTTTCGGCAGGACTGGTGGCCTCTCCGCTGGCCATGGCCTTGTCCGGGCGAGCGGGTGCGGCGTGGAACAATGTCGAGACACCGCCGGTCTTCCAGCACATCGACCCCGCCCGCATCGCTCCGCTGGCGCCCCGCGCACACACCTTTCCCACCGCGCAAGTACGCCTGGACGAAGGCCCGTTTCTTCAGGCGCAACGGTGGAATGCCGGTTATATCAAGCGGATCGACCCCGATCGTCTGCTCCACACCTTTCGCCTGACCGCTGGCTTGCCAAGTGCGGCCAAACCATTGGGCGGGTGGGAAGATCCGACTTGCGAACTGCGTGGCCATTTTACCGGACACTATCTGTCGGCCTGCGCGCTGGCCTGGGCAGCAACCGGCGATGCCGACATGCTGACGCGGGGCAACCGGCTGGTGTCCGCGCTTGCCGAATGCCAGCAGGCGCTGAAGCTGGACGGGTATCTGGTGGCATTTCCGGTCAGCCTGTTCGACCGTCTTGCGGTGGGGGCCCAAGTATGGGCGCCGTTCTACACCTATCACAAGATATTCAACGGCATGCTCGATATGCACGAACTGGCCGATAACGCACAGGCGCTCGCAGTGGCGCGCGGCATGGCACAATGGTCGGACCATTGGACCGCCGAGCGTGGCGAACAGGACATGCAGGCCGTCGTGCTGGAAATCGAATTCGGCGGCATGAACGACGCGCTGTACCGGCTGGCGGCGTTCACCGGCGATGCCCACTGGATCACGGTAGGCGACCGTTTCACCAAGAAACGCGTGTTCGAGCCCCTGGCGTCGCGCAAGGATCAATTGCGCGGGCTGCACATGAACACCCATGTGCCGCAAGTGATCGGCGCGGCCCGGCGTCATGCGATGACGGGGGATCAGCGTTTTGGCGATGTCGCGGCATTTTTCTGGCAGACCGTGACCACCGCGCGCAGCTATGCCACCGGCGGGGCCAGCAACAACGAACACTGGCTGACCGAGCCCAACCACCTGGCCCGCGAATGGGACAGCGGGCATGATCATCAGGAATGTTGCTGTTCCTACAACATGCTGAAACTGGGCACGCACCTGTTTGCCCGGGCGCCCGACCCCGCCATTGCCGACTACTACGAGCGCAACCTGATCAACCATCGGCTCGGCACGATGCAGCCCGAAACCGGGCTGACCACCTATTTTCTGTCGCTGGCGCCCGCCGCGTGGAAGACCTGGGGCACCGAAGACAGCACATTCTGGTGCTGCAATGGCTCCGCGCTCGAGGATTTTTCCACGTTCAACCGGATGATCTATGCGCACGACGACACCGGGGTGTGGGTCAACCTGTTCATCGCATCGCAACTCGATTGGGCAGAGCACGGAGTGCGATTGCGCCAGACCACCAATTTTCCAGCCGAGGCGCATACGCAGATCACCATCGAGGCGAGTGGCCCCGCGCCCTGGACGCTGCGCCTGCGCATGCCGTCATGGCTGGCCGAGGGAGCGCAAGTGCGGGTCAACGGCAAGCTGCTGGAGGCACTGTCCGCGCCCGGCAGCTATCTGGAAATCCGCCGCCGCTGGCAAGCGGGCGACCGGGTGGAGATGACGATGCCGATGCAGACGCGGTGGGAGGTGTTTCCGGATCGGCCCGATGTGGGCGCGTTGGTCCATGGACCGGTGGTGCTGGCGCAGCATCTGCCGCTGGGCACGATCCCTGCCGATCTGATGCATGAGCATGGGCCGATGGTCGACAAAGTGGCCGCCCCGGTGGCGCCCGCCGCCTTGCCCCGCGATGCGGTGGTTCGGCTGGTGCCCGTCAGCGGGCAGCCGTTGCATTTCACGACCGAAGTCGCCGGCCAGCTTGTCGATCTGCGACCCGTCAACGCCTGCCGGGAACGCTACAGCGTCTACAACCGGATAGTCTGACCGGTGCAGGGGTATCCGGCGCGATCAGGGCGCTGGGATCTTTGAATCAAAACCCCCGCCCAGCGCCACATAAGCGCGATGACATCTTGCAGATGCGTCGCGTGCGCATTCAGCGCGGCAATCCGCGCGGTCTGCCACTGCACACGTGTGGCGGCAAGGTCGGCGGCACTGATCAAGCCCGCGATGCGGTCGGCCTTGGCCAGATCGAAGGTCATTTCGGCATCGTCGCTGGCGCGCGCCTGCGCCGCATCACTGGCGCCATCGCCGGCATTGGCGGTCAACACGTCGGCGACCTGGCCGAATGCGGTGATCACCGTCTGGCGCCAGACGTCCATCGCCGTCTGATAATCGGCCCTGGCGGCATTGCGCTTGTTGATCAGCGATCCGCCCGCAAACAGCGGCGTGGTGATCCCGGCGCCATAGTTCCACTCGCCAGTGCCAGTGCCGAACACGGTGGCCAGGCTGTTGGCGCTCGACCCGGTACCAGCGCTCAGCGTGATTTGCGGCAGCATCGCGGCTGTGGCCACGCCGATCTGCGCGCTGGCATTGTGCGCGGCGGCCTCGGCGACCAGAATGTCGGGGCGCTGGCGCACCAGATCGGCGGGCAAGCGCAAGGGCAAGGGGCTGGGCACGCGCAGCGCGGTCAACGCAATTGCGGGCAAGTTGGCCTTTGACGGTGCCTCGCCAAGCAGCACGGCGAGCAGGTCATCGGCCTGGCCTGCCTTGACTTCGGCGGCTTTCAGCCCCGTGCGGGCGTTTTCAAGCGACTGCGCCAAGGCCAGTTCGGCCGACAGCGGCTGAGTTCCGGCATGCGTGCGCGCTTGCGCGGCGGCGAGCTGTGTCTCGCCGTCGGCGACGATTGCGCGCCATGCCTCGACTTCGTCATCAAACGCGGCGCGTGCGATTACCGTCGTGGCGATATTCCCAGCCAGTGTCAGCCGGGTTGCGCGCAAAGTCTGCGCCTGTGCGACGGCGGTCGCGCGCAACCCTTCGACCAGGCGCCGGTTGGCCCCGAACAGATCGATCACGTAAGTCACCGCAACACCGGGAGTGAACAGTGAAAACACCTCCGGTGCCCCGGTCTGGCCCACACGCGAGGGGCTGTATTTCTGGCGCGTGCCATCGGCGGCGGCATCGACCTGGGGAAAAAAGGGGCCATAGCCCGCGCGCAATTGCGCCTGCGCCGAACGCAAGCGGTCTTGCGCGGCGGCAACGTCGGGGCTGTTGGCCAGCCCGCGCGCGACAAGAGCATTGAGTTGCGGCGATCCCAGCGCATACCACCAGGTGTCGGTAACCGGGGCCCCGGGATCAAGCGGCAGCCCGCCGCGGGTGTCTGCAACGGGGCGATAGGTATCGACCGCAGGCGGGGGTGGCCGATGGAAATCGGGCCCCACCGCACACCCGCCAAGCAGCAGCGCCAGCGCCAGCCCCGGCGCAGATTTGCACACAGGGCGGATCACGGCTTTTTTCCGGCGATGTAGATATCGACCATCTGCCCCGGATAGACCGCCAGTCCCGGCGTCGGCGCAAAAGTAAAGATCACCGGCATCACGCGCAGATCGACGCGTTCCTGCCGCTGGTCAGACAGCGATATCTTGGGCGACAGATAGGGCTCGATGCGTTCGTAATGCAGCGCGATGCGCGTGCTTGATCCGCGCAAGGTCATCACCGCCTGCATCGTGCCGCGAGGCAATTGCGGCACGAGGATTTCATCGACATAGGCGCGCACTTGGAGGCGGTGTTGCGGCGTGCCGAAGGTGATCACCGGCAAGGTTGCCTGGGTGCGGGTGTCATAGACCCCGGCAGGCGAGATCGAACTGCCGATGGTGGCATTGACTGCCAGCACCACCCCATCCCGCGGGCTGCGCAGCACGAACTTGTCGAGTGTGGCATGGGCGGATTGCGCCGCGTGGCTGGCCGCCTCGGCTTGATGCGTCTGATTTTCGATGTCGAAGCGCCAGGCGCCCGCGCGGATCAGCGCTTCATTGCGTTTGGCGACTTTATAAGTGGTGGCGGCGATCGTCTCGCTGTTGCGCGCGGTGTCGAGCGCGTCGCGGCTGACCGAACGCGGATCGAGTTCGAACGCGCGTTCCTGTTTGGCGCGTGCCTGCGCGGCGTTTTGCAGCGAGGCGGCGGCATTTTCGCTTTGCGCCACCGCCACGGCCAGCGTTTCGCCGCGCGGTTCGGCCTTCAATTCGGCCAGTTGCGTGGCTGCTGCTGCTGCTGCTGCGTCGAGCTGCGCGGTCGTGCCGCGCTGGATGCTGTCGTCCATCGCCAGCAAGGGCTGCCCCACGCCCACGGATTGCCCTTCGCGCACCAGGACTTGCGTGACTTTGCCGGTCACTTCGGGATCAAGCGCGAGATCGATGCCCTGTGCCCGGGTGCTTTCGATCATGCCGGTGGCATAGATGCCATTGGCGTAAGGATCGGTGGCGGGCTTGAACAGCGGCTTTTCAGCCGGGCTCTGCTCGGCCAGGATGATCGCGCTGCCGACGGCGAGCACAAATCCGGCCGCGGCCAGCGCATAGATCGGGCGGATGGCGATCATGACAGACTACTCATGCGCAACATGGGACCCTCCGTTGGCGATGCCGGTGACGCGCCCGTCCTCCATGTTGAGGATGCGGTCGGCGAATTCGAAAATGCGTGAATCGTGCGTGATGATCAGGATGCAGCGATGGTCGTTGAGCACCTGGGTGCGTACGAAGTTGATGATGTTGCGCCCGGTGTCGCCGTCGAGCGAAGCGGTCGGTTCATCGAACACCAGCACATCGGGCTGCGCGATCAGCGCGCGGGCGATCGCGACACGTTGCTGTTCACCGCCCGACAGTTTGACCGGTGGCACATCGGCCCGGTTCAACAGCCCGACGATGTCGAGAAAACGGTGCGCCTCGGCAATCGCTTCGTTCCAGTCGCGACGTTGCACGATCAACGGGATGGCAACATTTTCGGCCGTGGTCAGGCGCGGAAACAGGTGAAAGTCCTGAAACACGAAACCGATTTTGTGCAGCCGGAAATGCGCAAGCGCATCGGTTCCCATCGACCAGATGTCGGTCTCTTCGATCGCCACGCGCCCGGCATCGGGGCGCAGGATCCCCGAAACCATCGACAGCATGGTGGTCTTGCCCGACCCGGATGGACCGACCACGAACAGGATTTCACCGTGATAGGCCTCAAAGCTGACATCGCTGACTGCGCGCGTATACGTCTCGCCCTCGCCAAATCCCTTGGTCAGGCCTTCGGCACGGATCGCCACGCTGCGTGCGGGTTGGTCGTTCATCTGCATCAACCCCGGAAGATGTCAAAGGGTTCGATGCGCAGCACGCGGCGCACGCCGAACCAGCTTGAAACCCCCGCGATCACCACCACCATGCCCAGCGCGAGCAGCAGATTGGCATAAGTGATGATCGAGGCGTAATCGGGCAGGCGTGCGCGCGCCAGCCAGATCATCGCCGCGCACAGCCCCGTGCCCAGGCCATAGCCGGTCAGCGAGACAAACCCAGCCTGGAACAGGATCATCAGCACGAGTTCGCGCGAAGTCATGCCGATGGCCTTGAGCGCGCCGAACTTTTCGAGGTTTTCCAGGATGAACGAATAGAACGTCTGGCCCGAAATCGACAGCCCGACGATGAACGCGATCGCCGACATCATCAGCAGATTGGTGCCGATCCCGGTCTGAAAGGTATAGAAATTGGAGATCTGGCGGACAAAGGCATCACGCGTCAGCGCGACATAGCCGGTGCGCGCCACGGCGGCCTGGATGCGCGGGATGTCGGCGGCCGATTTCGGCTCGACCAGGATGTACGAGGTCGTGAAACGCGCATTGGGCAGATACTGCAAGGCGCGGTTATAGGTGGTATAGAGCGTGGGCACGCCGAACAGCCCATTGCTCGACACTTTGGCCAGCCCGACGATCCGCGCGCGGTTGTCGTTGATCTCGAATTCGGCGCCTACTTCGGGGCTGTGCAGCTTGGCATATTCGGAATCGACCACGGCGATGAAGCCGCTTTCGCCATAGATGTCCTCGATCCGGCCTTCGAGCATCCGGGGCCGACCGAACAGGGTGTCATCATCCAGCCCCATGATCGTCACCGCCTGGTAGGTGCCGTCGGGCAGCTTGACCAGCCCGCCGCCCGAATAGATCGGCACCGCGAATTTCACCCCCGGCATCGATCGCACCTGATCGAGCACGGTGTCGGGCATCGGAATGGTGTTGGCAACGGTCTGCACCGCTGGGTCCATCACCCACATCGTTGCGCCGATGTTGTAGACCGTGGCCGACGACCGCGCGAGCACGCCCGCGAACATCGCGGTCATCTGCACCATCAGGAACACCGCGAACGTGATCCCCACGATCAACGCGGTGAACTTGGTACGGTCGTTGGCCAGCAATTTGTAGGCGAGGCGTAAAATGCCGAACATCGGGATCCTCCGGCGGGGTGTGGCAGGAGACATGCGCATTGGTGCGCGCCCGCGATATGTCCTGAATCAAATTGTCCGGACAAAGCACCTGTTTACGTCTCGCAGGCGCAGCGAACGGGATGCCTGGACCGCGAATATCCACCGCTTCGGGGCATTTCACCGCAAGTGCAGTTGACGCGGGCGCGCGGGCTTTCCAAGCTGCGGTTCTGGCGAGCGGGAGGACGGGCATGCGGGGCGCAACGGTGCGAGTGTTGATGGCGGCCTGCGCCGTGCTGGTGCCGCATGTCGCGATGGCCAGCCTGGGCGGCAATACGGCCACGGTGAATGGCGATCAGGCGCGGATGAGCGTGCGATCGCATGTCGTCGCCCAATCGGGCAGCGGTACCTTGCACACACTCAGCCTGAACAACGGCGGCGAAGTGCGCGAATATGCCAATGCCGCAGGGGTGATCTATGCGGTGCGCTGGGCAGGGCCCGGCAAACCCGCGCTCGATGCGCTGCTCGGCGCGCATTTCGCCACATTCCAGGGCGACAACGCGATCAATCATCGCCACGGCCAGCGGCGCGCGCCGCTGGTCAACCGGTCCGATCTGAAAGTCGTCACCGGGGGACATACCGGGGCGTTCTGGGGCTATGCCTGGTTGCCGCAAAGTGCGCCCGCCGGTTTTGATCCGACTTCGCTGTGAAAGGGCCGATGATGCTGAAAACACCGGGTTTGCGGCAAATCGTCGCGGCCATGATGCTGTTGGCGCTGGCCGCGTGCGGCGGCGGGTCGGACGCATCGAGCGGGTCAGGGTCATCATCGTCGAGTTCATCGTCGACGTCGTCCGGCGGAACCGTGACACTGACCAATTTCACCACAGTCACCGTCGATGCGGGCCCTGCGGCGCTCAACACCGGGGCGGATGCCTATACGTCGACCAATGTGCCCTATGTCTCGGTCACGGTCTGTGCGCCGGGATCGACCACCAATTGCCAGACGATCGACCATGTCCTGCTCGACACCGGATCGACCGGGTTGCGGCTGGAGGCTTCGGTGCTCAATTCCGCCTTGTTGACCGGATTGACCGGCGAAACTGATGCGGCGGGCAACGGAATTGGCGAATGCTATGAATATGTGGACAATTATGTGTTCGGATCGGTGCGGCTGGGTGATTTCACGATTGGCGGGGAAACCGTTTCGTCGATGCCGTTGCAAGTGATCGGCGATACCACCGGCGGCTTTGGTACGGTGCCCAATTCCTGTTCGTCGAGCGGTGGCAGCAACATGAACACGGTCCAGGCGCTGGGTGCCAACGGCATCATCGGCGTGGGTCTGTCGGCGATCGATTGCGGCAGCACGTGCACGTCAACATCGACCGCAGCCTCTGGCGGGGCGATCTATTACGATTGCCCCTCATCGGGCTGTTCCGGCGTGACGACCCGGACTGACACCACCACTGCACCGTTCCAGCAATTGCCCAATCCGGTGGCGGCGTTTGCCACCGACAACAACGGCACGATCCTCGAATTGCCGAGCGTCGCGGCCAGCGGGGTGGCGACGCTGACCGGCACGGTCTATTTCGGCATCGGCACCGAGACCAACAATGCGCTGGGGTCGGCCACCGTGCTGCCCACCAATGACCAGGGCAATGTCACCGCGACGTACAACGGCACCAGCCTGACCAACAGCTTTCTCGACAGCGGCAGCAACTATTACTATTTCGTCGACAACAGCATCACCCAGTGCACGCAGACCAATTACACCGGTTTCTATTGCCCGTCATCGGCGCTGTCGCTGACCCCGACTCTGTCAGGCTATCGCAGCGGAACGGCCAGCGCGGCGTTCACCTTGTACAACGCCTATAGCGAACCGGCGGCGACATCGAATGCAGTACCCGGCATCGGCGCCAACCCCAACGCGCTGAACTTTTCGCAGCCGATCTCCAGCAGTTTCGATTTTGGCCTGCCGTTCTTTTTCGGGCGCCATGTCTATACCGCAATTGCCGGGCGTACGGCAGGCTCTGCCACTGGGCCCTATTTCGCCTATTAGGGCATCAGCAGTTTGGCCAGTTCCGCGATCCGGCTTTGCAGCGTATCGAACGCCGGATCGTCGCAGGCAGTGACCTGCCGCAGCGCGGTCAGCGGACCGCGCAGGTCAGGCTGACGCGCGATCCGCGCGTCGATCAGGCGCAGCAGCGCGGCGTACACATCGGTCAGATAGGCCCGGTCGACCACTGCAGCGGGCAGGGCGATGCGCCGCGCGGCCTGGCGCAGTCGGGACTGATCCCCCTCATCCCTCACCACGCCCAGGCCTATGCGTGCCGCGATGGCCAGACAATCCAGACCAACCGCCAACCCGGCACTGCCGTGGCCTGTGGGCGCGCGCAACACGGCGCGGATCAGGTCGGGCAACCCTGTCGACAGCGTCGTCGCCTGACCGGGCGCAAGCATCAGTGGCTCGGTCTGTCCCGAGGGATCGATGCGGATTACCGGAATGCCGCTCGCAATCGCCTCGGCCACGATATCGCCGGTGCCACCCCGTCCCAGCGCGGGCTGGCCATCCCACACCGCGATCAGCATGTCGCACTGCGCCAGCACAACGCGGCCCGCGCGCTCATAGGCGGCGGGGGCGGTGTCGCCTCGGCCGTCGTCGGCGAGTTCGAACACCCGTGCAGAGGCGGCCAGCAACCGGTCGAACACGGCGCGCGTGTGCCCGGTGGTGAAATCGGCGGCATAGATCGCACGCGCAAAGGGCAGCACGCTGAACAGCGGCCAGCCGCGTGCCAGGGCCGCCGCGGACACCAGACTGTCTGCACCGTCGGCAAGCGCCGTCACCGCGCGCAATTCGGCCGTGCCAGCCTGCGCGCGCGCGATCTGTTCAATCTGCGCCAGCGTGGCGTCAATCGTCGCGGTCAGGGCGGGCAAGGCAGCGGTATCGAGCCGGGCCGCGCGATGCCCGGTTACCCCGATCGCCAGCACCGGGCGGGGGT
>Ga0302157_10005922_pt1 | contig 12791 bp, 10 predicted proteins | sample I_Bog_N3_3_FD_193502 | JGI IMG/M metagenome (GOLD analysis project Ga0302157, IMG submission 193502) | Peat permafrost microbial communities from Stordalen Mire near Abisko, Sweden - I_Bog_N3_3 | ecosystem: Environmental > Terrestrial > Soil > Wetlands > Peat | place: Sweden: Abisko, Stordalen...
ACGTTGCTGGGCAGCAGTGCTGTCGTTCTGGAGCACAACGGAACAGGGCATTTTGGATGCAACGATCCACAAGACGCCATTTGCTGTCCGCGACAGCGTTGCTCGCCGTCACGCGCGCCGCGTTCGGCCGCAGCGTATCAGGCGCATTGCCGTGGCAGGCGAACGAGGCGTATCCGCCAAGTCCCTTGCATCCAGGCCCATATTTGTTCTTCAGCCCCACCGAAGCCGCCGCAGTCGATGCCATCGTGGCACGGCTTATCCCAGCCGATGACCTTGGCCCAGGCGCCAAGGAAGCTGGCGTGACGTTCTTTATCGATCGACAATTAACTGGCCCGTATGGTGGGTATGACTGGTTGTATATGCAGGGCCCGTTCTCGGCGAACCCACTGCCGAGCCAAGGCCTGCAATCGCCGCTGGTGCCGCGCCAGCAATACCGCCAGGGGCTGGCGGCGCTGGCGAGCTATTGCAAAACCACCTTTGCTGGCCGCGGCTTTGCCGAACTCTCTGCCGACGAGCAGGACAAATTGCTCACCGGGCTGGAAAAGGGCGAGGTCAAGCTTCCCAACTTCGACAGCCGCATGCTGTTCCAGCTTGTCTACGCCAACACCATGGAAGGCTTCTTCGCCGATCCGATCTACGGCGGCAACCGCGACATGGTCGGCTGGAAGCTCGTGGGCTTCCCAGGCACGCGCTACGACTATCGCGATGTGATCGCCAAACCGAACCAGGTCTACACCTTGCCGCCGGTTGGGCTGCAAGGTCGGCCGGCCTGGACTGTTGGAGAAAAACCATGAGCCGCCGTTTGCCGTCAAAGGACGTGGTGATCGTGGGGCTCGGCTGGACCGGGTCGATCATGGCTTACGAATTGGCCAAGACCGGCCTGGACGTCGTGGCGATCGAGCGCGGGCCGTGGCGCGATACCGCGTCGGATTTCAACATCGGCACGGCGCCCGACGAACTGCGCTACGCCATCCGGCAAGACATGTTCCTGCGGCCGAAGCAGGAAAGCATCACGATGCGCAACAACCTGTCGCAGACGGCGTTGCCGATCCGCAAGTGGGGCAGCTTTTTGCCGGGCAATGGCGTCGGCGGTGCCGGCGTTCACTGGAACGGCCAGACCTGGCGCTTCCTGCCGGATGATTTCCGCATTCGCAGCCATATGACCGAAAAATACGGTGCTGCCATCATGCCGGAGAATAACCTTATCCAGGATTGGCCGGTCAGCTACGCCGACCTGGAGCCGCACTACGATCGGTTTGAGCGTGTGGCAGGGATTTCCGGCAAGGCCGGCAACATCAACGGCAAGATCATACCGGGCGGCAACACGTGGGAAGGTGCGCGATCGCGCGACTACCCGACGCCACCTTTGCGCCAGGGCTATGCGCAGGACTTGTTCACCAAGGCCGCCACCGATCGCGGATTGCATCCGTTTCCGCGTCCGTCAGCCAATTTATCGACTGCCTATACCAACACATATGGCTGCCGCATGGGCCCCTGCACCTATTGCGGGTTCTGCGAGTGGTTTGGCTGCGCCAACTATTCCAAGGCCAGCCCACAGACCTGTGTGCTCCCGGTGCTGGTGCGCGAGAAAACCTTTGAGGCGCGGACCAATTGCGAGGTGACCAAGGTCAACCTCGCCACCGACGGCAAGACCGCGACCGGCGTGATGTATGTCGATGAGCAGGGCCAGGAATGGGAGCAGCCGGCGGACCTGGTGCTGGTGTGCGCGTTCAGCCTGTTCAACGTGCGACTGCTGCTGCTGTCGGGCATAGGCAAGCCTTATGACCCGAACACCGGCGAAGGCGTGGTGGGAAAGAACTACGCCTATCAGACCGGAACCGGCTCGACGGCCTATTTCGAGGACGCCAAGTTCAATCCGTTCGCGGCCGCAGGTTCGCTCGGCGTCGCTCTTGACGACTTCAACAGCGACAATTTTGATCACGGCCCGCTTGGCTTTGTCGGCGGCGCCTCGATCACCTGCGCCTACACCAATGGCCGGCCGATTTCCTATCACCCGACCCCACCGGGCACACCGACCTGGGGGAGCGCCTGGAAAAAAGCTGTGAAGGAAACCTACCAGCGCGTCACCAGCGTCGGCGCGCAGGGCAGCGTAATGAGCTATCGTGGCAACTATCTCGATCTTGACCCAACCTATAAGGATCCGTTGGGCCGGCCACTGATGCGGATGACGTTCGACTATAAGGACAATGAGCGCAAAATGTCTGGCTTCATGGCCGATCGCTGCGACGAGATCGCCAAGGCGATGGGGGCGAAGCAGACGGTGGTGAAGAAGCTGGTCGGGCCGTGGTCAGTGGTGCCGTATCAGACCACGCACAATACGGGTGGTGCGATCATGGGCAGCGATCCGAAAACCAGCGTGCTGAACCGTTACTTACAGTCATGGGATGTGTCGAACGTGTTCGTGATGGGGGCTTCGGCGTTCCCGCAGAATGCTGGCTACAACCCGACCGGTACGGTGGGGGCACTCACGTACTGGGCGCTGGATGCGATCAAGACGTATCTGAAGGCTCCCGGCCCGCTGGTGCAGGCATGAACGGCGCACGGCTGGCCGCGATCTGCGGTGCCGTGCTGTTCAGCCACGCGGCGCTGGCGGAACCGGACAATTACGTCGAAGCGGCGCGCGGCAAGGCGCTGATCACCGCCGGCGATTGCGTGGCGTGCCACACGGCGCCGGGCGGGCAGAGCTATGCCGGCGGCCTGGCCCTCGATACGCCATTCGGCGCCATCATGACGCCCAACCTGACACCTGATCCGACAACCGGGCTCGGCAACTGGACGGCGGATGATTTCTACCATGCCATGCATGAGGGGATCGGACGTGATGGCCAGCATCTGTATCCGGCGTTTCCGTATACTGCGTTCACCAAGGTAACACGGGCGGATTCGGACGCGATATTCGCCTACCTGCGCACGCTGCCGGCAGTGGTGAACGCCGTGGATCGCAACTCGCTGCCGTTCCCATTCGACATTCGCGCCGCGATGATCGGCTGGAACGCGTTGTTCTTCACGCCTGGCACCTTCACGCCGGACCCAAAACGGTCGGATGAGTTCAATCGTGGCGCCTATCTGGTGGAGGGGCTTGGCCATTGCGGCACCTGCCACACGCCCATGAATGCATTCGGCGCCAACAAGGCGGATGTGTTCCTCCAGGCCAACCAGATCGACAACTGGATCGCGCCGAATATCACTGACGACGCCAGGCTCGGGCTTGGCGCGTGGTCAGTGGAGGAGATCATGCAGTACCTCTCGACCGGGCAGACCGCCAACACTGTGGCGAGTGGGCCGATGGCGGACGTGATCGTGCATTCGACGTCGCAGATGCCACAGACGGACCTGCATGCGATCGCCGTCTACCTGAAGCAGCGTGGGGCGGCCGGATCGGCGACACCGGCTGTCTTGGCGGCGAGCGATCCGCACATGCAGAGCGGCGCTGCCATCTATGTCGACACCTGTGCAGCCTGCCACACCACGAGCGGCGCCGGCATCGAGCATGCGTTCCCAAGGCTCGCCAAGGATCCGGCGGTGCAGCAGGACGATCCGGCCAGCCTGATCCGGGTGGTGCTGGCCGGCACCCGGGCGGTCGCGACCAATGCCGAGCCGACGGCTCTGGCAATGCCGTCGCTGGGGTATCGCCTGACCGACGCCCAGGTGGCCGACGTGCTGACGTATGTCCGCAACAGTTGGGGCAACGCGGCAGCGGCGGTGGCGGCCAGCGATGTCGCCAAACTGCGGACGGAGGTTGGCGGCCCGGTGAATGCAGCAACGCCCTAGCCTTTGTTTTTGCGAGCATCATGGATCCAGCTCCCAGTCGAAACTGTCATCGCCGTGAGATAGATTTCCGAAACCGACTGACGCTGCATGCCCGTCCAAACATGACGGGATGCGCGATATGACCGAGACCGATCCAGGGCACAGCTTGGACCTCAGCCGCCGCAGGCTGCTCGCCGCGGCAGGCATTGGAACAGGCGCACTGATGGCGTCATCGCTCACCGGTGCCGGCGAGGCCCAGGCGGCGACGTCAGCGGCGGCTGCGCCTGCGCTGGTGGCAACACCTGCGGCGGCCGGCCTGCACCTGCAGTTCGGCGCCGATGCGTCCTCGGAGGTCACGGTGTCGTGGCATACGCTGCAGCCGGTGCGCAACCCGCGGGTGGTGCTGGGCGGGCTCGACGGCAAGCTGGTGCAAACGGCGCAAGCCAGGCCGGTCAGCTATGTCGATGGCAAGTCCAAGCAGACCGTCTATGCCTATCATGCCAAGCTGGCACGGCTGAAGGCTGACCACGACTACATGTATGGCGCGCTGCACGACGGCGCGGCGCCGGAGTTCGGCACATTCCGCACCTCGCCGCGCGGCCGGGCCGCCTTCACCTTCACCAGCTTCGGCGACCAGGGCACGCCCACCGCCGGCAAGAAATTCGTGCCCCCGGCCGGCGTGTCGCTGGCGGCGCCGCTGTTCGTGAACGACAATCTCGGCTCGCCAGCCGCCGGCGACACAACGCTGGGCGTGGAGCAGGTGCGCCCGCTGTTCCATCTGTTCAACGGCGATCTCTGCTACGCCAACCTCGCCGAGGACCGCGTGCGGACCTGGTGGGATTTCTGGTCCAACAACACCCGCAGCGCACGCAACCGGCCATGGATGCCGTCACCGGGCAATCATGAGAACGAGCTGGGCAACGGCCCGATCGGCTATCAGGCCTACCAGACCTACTTCTCGGTGCCGGAGGCCGAGGGCCAGACCGACGTGACGCGCGGGCTTTGGTATGCCTTCACCGCCGGCGCCGTGCGGGTGATCAGCATCGCCAACGACGACGTCACCTATCAGGACGCCGGCAACAGCTATGTGCGCGGCTATTCGAAGGGCGCGCAGAAGGCGTGGCTGGAGAAGGAGCTTGCAGCCACCCGGGCCAATCGCAACATCGACTGGATCGTGGTGTGCATGCACCAGGTGGCGATCTCCACGGCAGACAAGTTCAACGGCGCCGACCTCGGCATCCGCGAGGAATGGGTGCCACTGTTCGACGAGTACAACGTCGATCTGGTGGTCTGCGGCCACGAACATCACTATGAGCGCTCGCACCCGATCCGTGGCCAGGAGAACAACCGCACGTTGACGCCACGGCCGGTGGCGCTGGCCACCGACGTGATCGACACCACCAAGGGCACCGTGCACATGGTGATCGGTGGCGGCGGAACGTCGGCGCCGTCGAACGAACTGTTCTTCCATCCCCCGGCCTGCCGGGTGATCGTGGCGGTCGGTGAGCCCGATCCGGTCACCGGCAAGCGGCCGCCGGTGTATGTGAAGGAGGATGCGCCATGGTCAGCGGTGCGCAATGCCGCCCATGCCTACGGGTTCGCCGCATTTCAGGTGGATCCCGGCACGCATCCGGGCGGTCTGACCACGATGAAGGTGGTCTATTACGATGTGGTCGGGGCGGACGGCCAGTTGGCGGCGTTTGAGAATTTCACGCTGCAGCGGCCACGCCGGGACTGAGGAGGTGTCCGCTCCCGCCCCTGGAGCGTGATGACTGAAGGTGGAATCACCGAAAGTCTGAAGCACGCGACCAAATGGTGGCGCTAGGCCGCGGCTCGGACAGGCACGTCGAGCACATGGCAGAGGGCGGTGACCAGGGCGTCCATCATGGCGTCGGTGTGCAGCGGTGTCGGCGTCAGGCGCAGGCGTTCGCTGCCGACCGGCACGGTTGGGTAGTTGATCGGGGTGGCGTAGATCGCGAACTCCGCCATCAGGCGCTGGCTGACGGCGCGGACACGGACGGCGTCGCCGACATGCACCGGCACGATGTGGCTGACCGACGGCAACACCGGCAAACCGGCGGCGGTCAGCCGGGCCTTCAACGTGGTGGCGCGTTCGAAGATCTTGGCGCGGCGGGCGTGGTCCTGGCGGACGTGGCGCACACTGGCGAGGGCGGCGGCGATGGTGGTCGGCGGCAATGAGGTGGTGAAGATGAAGCCGGAGGCTGCGGAGCGGATGTAGTCGATCATCTCGGCATCCCCCGCGATGTACCCACCGTGGCAGCCGAAGCCTTTGGCCAGGGTGCCCTCGATGAGATCGACGCGGTGGGCGACGCTGTCGCGCTCAGACACGCCGCCGCCGGTGGGGCCGTAAAGGCCGACCGCGTGAACTTCGTCGAGATACGTCATGGCGCCGAAGCGGTCGGCGAGGTCGCAGATCCCGGCGATGTCGCTGATGTCGGCATCCATCGAGTAGACGCTTTCGAACACGATCAGCTTGGGCGCGTCGGCGGGGGCGGCTGCGAGCTTGCGTTCGAGATCGGCGAGGTCGTTGTGCGCCCAGATGTGCACGGTGGCCGCAGCACCTTTCACACCGGCGATCATCGAGGCGTGGTTCTTGCGGTCGGAGAACACGTGCCAGTCCGGCAATGAGCGCAGGATGGTGCTGAGGCTGGCCTCGTTGGCGACGTACCCAGAGGTGAACAGCAGGGCCGACGGCTTGCCGTGCAGGGTGGCAAGCTCGGCCTCAAGGGCCTCATGCAGTTCGGAGGTGCCGGCGATGTTGCGGGTGCCGCCGGCGCCGGCGCCCATGCTGCGGGCAGCCTCGGCGGCGGCTTCGATCACCGCGGGGTGGACGCCCATCGCCAGATAGTCGTTGGACGACCAGACCGTGACGTCACGCCGGCCACCCTCATGCGCCACGGAGAACACCGGAAAGCGGCTGGCGTCTTTGCGCAGCGGGGTAAAGCTGCGATAGCGGCCTTCGCTGCGGATCTTGGCCAGGCCATCGCGGCAGGCGGCACGGAACGGATGCATCTCAGGCAATCTCCGGTGACGATATCGGACATTTAGAGCCGATCGCGCCGAGGTCCAGCCCAAAGCCCGCATATCTCCCGACGGCGGGATGCACGCTTCGGATCAAGCAAGGAGGTTACGCCACATCAGCTAACGAACGTAAACCCGAACTTCGCGTGGCGGATTGCCGGTATCCTCAAGCGTCCCGATGTGAATGTGATCCGGCTGGATGCCGTGCGAGGCGATGCTGCGGGCGACGGCTGCGGCATCCTGCTCGGCCTGTTCGCCAGGGACTTTGCCGCGGCCGATCGGCACCACCACGTCAAAGCTGGCGTCCGGCTTGCGCGACAAGGCGAGATCGACGGCGGTCGCGATGTCGGGATCGAAATTCACGTCCGGATCGTCGAAGCGGATGTCGGCCAGCGGGCGTTCAGGCAGGCCCTGCACGGCATGAGTGTCCGGCTTGAAGCTGTCGGGCGCGAAGGTGCGTTGGTCGACAATGCCGATATAGGGAAAGGTGCGGGTTGGGTAGCAGCCGGCGAGCAGCAACAGCGACGCTATGGCATAGCGTTTCATTGCCGGTAGTCCGGCGCCTCACGGTCAAGAACGCGTTTGATGCTCTCAAGATGCAGGCGGGCGCTTTCGCCGTCGCCCAGGCGCATCTGCTCCGCAGTGCGGGCGATCACGTCGGGGGCGACTTCCTTCAGCGCGCGGCCGGTGGACTGCGCCAGGCGCTGCACTTCGCAGGCACGTTCGAGATAATACAGGTCGTCCCAGGCGGTGGCGATATCGGGGCCGACCACCATCACGCCGTGGTTGCGCATGAAGACGATGTCGGCGTCGCCCATCGAGGCTGCGATGCGATCGCCTTCGTCATTGTCGAGGGCGAGGCCGTTGTAGTCGTCATCGACGATCAACCGGCCGTGGAATTTCAGCGCGGTCTGCCCGGCCCAGACCAGCGGTGGGCCTTCGAGCATGGCGAGCGCCGTGGCGTTCGGCATGTGGGTGTGCAAAGCGACGCGGGCGCGCGGCTGGTTGAGGTGCACGCGGGCATGAATGAAGAAGGCGGTGGCTTCCGGCACGCCCTGCCCCGCCACCACGTTGCCCTCGAAATCGCACACCAGCAGGCGCGAGGCGGTGATCTCGGAGAAGCCCCAGCCATAGGGGTTCACCAGGAACAGCGAATCGCTGCCAGGTACCATCGCCGAGAAGTGGTTGCAGATGCCCTCGTGCATGCCGAGTTTGGCGGCCATGCGGAAGCAGGCGGCGAGGTCGACGCGGGCCTGTTGCACGGCGCCGGTGTCGAGCACCTGGTTGGTGAGGATCGCGGGGGCCTGGGGGGTCAATGCGTGTGCCATGGTCCAACAGTCGCAGGAGAGCGGTTTTCAGGCAAGATCGAGCGCATCGGAGCCTGGCGTGAACGGATAGAACCACAGCAGGAAATCAGGCTTTTCGTCGAAATTCGGGGTGTCGTGCCGGGTCGGGTAGGCGGTTGCGGAGGTAACCGTCGCGAACCGGTCGCGCCGGGCGTAGGTGACCTCCAGCGTGTCGACGACGGTGAAGCCGCCGGCAAAACCCATCTCGCCAAAATTGTTGCCGTGCACGTGAACCGGGGCGAAATGCCGGTTGAGCGCCTGCAGGGCGGACTGCGCGCGGGCGTTGAAGGCAGGGTCATCCAGTTGCAGCAGCGTATGGAACTCGATGGTGACCTGCGCAAAACGCGCAAGCTGGTCCGGTGATATCGCAGCCAGGGCGTCCCACTCGGCGCCCTCGACGTCGATCTTCAGGATCGGGTCAATCGCATCGGCGGGCAGCTTGTGCATATGCTCGGCAAGGGTGAAGAGCTGCTCGTCCGGCGCGGAGACGCCGGAAATGCCCTGGTGATACCAGGTGAAATTGGGATGCACATCGGGCAGCTGGTCGATGGTGTGGTCAAACATCAAGATTTTATGGCCACGTTGAGCAAGGTCCATGTCGAACGCCACCGAGGGGCCAATGCCGAAGCTCATCACCACCGCACTGGCATCGATACGGTCGAGCAGGACGTAGCCGCCGTCCCAGGCGCCACCGAAACGAGCCTTGGCAATCCCCGGCACATCGCGCGGGGTCAGCAGGCGCAGCGCCTCAAACACGATTCTTGATGACATAAGGGGCGCTCCTTGCGTGCGCGCACGATGTCGCACACCGCCGGAGCCCTGGCCAGGGCTTGCGGGGTGTGCGTGCTGCTTATAGGAGACAGCGCAAGTACAGGAGGCAGTGATGGCGTCGATTGCTGAGATCACCGGTGACAATCCGGCATTGGCGGCTCAGGCCGCAATTCTCGCTCGCCCGGTCACCCTTGAACGGCGCATGGCCGATGCGATTCGGGTGTTGGCGATCGATGCGGTGGAAAAGGCGAATTCCGGCCATCCCGGCATGCCGATGGGCATGGCCGACGTGGCGACCGCACTTTGGACGCGTTTCCACAAGTTTGATGCCGCCGATCCGCGCTGGCCGGATCGCGACCGCTTCGTGCTGTCGGGCGGCCACGGCTCGATGCTGCTGTATGCGCTGCTGCATCTGACCGGCCATGCCGGGATGGGCATCGAGCAACTGAAGAATTTCCGCCAGCTGCATTCGGCCGCCGCCGGCCATCCGGAATACGGCGAGCACCCGGCCATCGAGACCACCACCGGCCCGCTCGGCCAGGGCCTTGCCACCGCCGTCGGCATGGCGATCGCCGAACGGCTGTTGGCGGCGCGGTTTGGCCGTTCGCTGGTCGATCATCGCACCTGGGTAACATGCGGCGACGGCGACCTGATGGAGGGCGTCAGCCACGAGGCCATCGGGCTGGCCGGGCATCTACGGCTGAGCAAGCTGACGGTGCTGTGGGACGACAACTCGATCAGCATCGATGGCGCCACCAGCCTGTCGACCTCGGAAGACCAGATCAAGCGCTTCGCCGCGGCGGGTTGGGCGACCAAGCGGGTGAACGGGCATGATCCCGCGGAGATTGCAGCGGCGATCTCGTCGGCGATGCGGTCGAGCAAGCCGACGCTCATTGCCTGCCGAACCATCATCGGCTTCGCGGCCCCCACCAAGGCCGGCACCGCCGCGTCGCACGGAGCGGCTTTGGGCGCGTCGGAAGCCGCCGCCGCCAAGTCGGCTCTGGGCTGGAATGACCCGCCATTCGAAATTCCCGAGGGCATCGCTGAGCCATGGCGCGCCGCCGGCAGCCGTGGCGCGACGGCGCGTCGGGCTTGGCTGAAGCGCCTCGCCCACCACCCGATGCGCGCCGAGTTCGAACGCGCCATGGCCGGACGCCTGCCCGAAACCTTCCATGAGGCAGTGGCGGCTTTGCGCGCCGATATCGCCGAGAAAAAGCCGAAGCTCGCCTCGCGCCAGGCCAGCCAGAAGGCGCTGGAAGCGCTGGTGCCGGCGGTGCCGGAGTTGATCGGCGGCTCGGCCGACCTCACCGGCTCCAACCTGACCTTGGTCAAAGGCATGGGCTTTGTCGCCCCCGGCAATTTCGGCGGCCGCTACATCCACTACGGCATCCGCGAGCATGGCATGGCGGCTGCGATGAACGGCATGGCGCTGCATGGCGGCATCATTCCGTATTCCGGCACGTTCTTCGTGTTCACCGACTACATGCGCCCAGCCATCCGGCTGGCCGCACTGATGCGCATTCGGGTGATCCATGTGCTGACGCATGACAGCATCGGCCTTGGCGAAGACGGCCCGACCCACCAGCCCGTCGAGCATCTCGCCAGCCTGCGGGCGATGCCGGGGGTGCTGATGTTCCGGCCGGCCGACGCCATGGAAACCGCCGAGTGCTGGGAACTGGCGATCCGCAAGGCCGATGGCCCCAGCCTGATCGCGCTGTCCCGACAGGCTCTGCCGGAGATGCGCTTTGACACTGGCGAGAACCGCTCGGCCCGCGGTGGCTACGTGCTGGCCGAGGCCGAGGGCCCGCGCCAGGCGACGCTGATCGCCACCGGCAGCGAGGTTGCCATCGCCATGGCCGCGCGCGAGGCGCTGGCGGCCGAGGGCATTCGGGTCGCCGTGGTGTCGCTGCCGTGCTGGGAACTGTTTGCCCAACAGGACGAGGCATATCGCACCGAAGTGCTCGGCGGTGCGCCGCGGTTCGGTATCGAGGCCGGCGTCAGCTTTGGCTGGGAACGCTGGCTGGGGCCGGATGGCGTGTTCATCGGCATGGCCGGCTTTGGCGCATCGGCGCCGTTCGAGCAGCTCTACAAGCATTTCGGCATCACGTCCGAAGCCATCACCGCGGCCGTGAAGCGCCGTATTGCCGCTTGATCCGCAAGCGGATTTTCAGAGGGAAGTGACCACCATGGCTGTGAAGATTGCGATTAACGGGTTCGGCCGCATTGGCCGCCTGGTGCTGCGCGCGCTGATCGAGAGCGGCCGCACCGATGTGATCCCGACCGCCATCAACGACCTCAGCTCGGTGGAAGCCAGCGCCCATCTGTTCCGCTACGACAGCGTGCATGGCCGCTTCCCCGGCGAGGTGCATGTCGATGGCCAGACCATCACGATCGTGCACAACGGCCGCACCTACGGCCCGATCACGGTTTCGGCCGAGCGCGATCCGACAAAGGTGCCGTATCAGGGCATTGACGTCGCCATGGAATGCACCGGCATTTTCACCAGCAAGGAAAAGGCCTCGGCGTTGCTCACCGCCGGCGCCCGCAAGGTGCTGATTTCCGCCCCCGGCGAAAATGCCGACGCCACCATCGTCTACGGCGTCAACCAGCACACGCTGACCAAGGACATGACCGTGGTGTCCAACGCCTCCTGCACCACCAACTGCCTGGTGCCGGTGGTGAAGGTGCTGCACGACAACTTCAAGGTGGTGCGGGGCTACATGCTCACCATCCACAGCTACACCGGCGACCAGCCGACGGTGGACACCTTCCACAAGGACCCACACCGCGCCCGCGCCGCCGCGGTGTCGATGATCCCGACTTCCACCGGGGCTGCCAAGGCCGTCGGCCTGGTGATGCCGGAGCTGAAGGGGAAGCTCGACGGCAGCTCGATCCGGGTGCCGACGCCGAACGTCTCGCTGGTCAGCCTCGACGTTGTGCTGGAACGCACGCCGACCAAGGACGAAATCAACGCTGTCATGAAGGCTGCCTCGGAAGGCTCGCTCAAGGGCATCCTTGGCTACAACACCGCACCGCTGGTGAGCGCTGACTTCAACCACATCCCGGCGTCGTCAACCTTCGACGCGACGCAAACCGCCGTGGTCGATGGCGGGCTGGTGCGGGTGCTGAGCTGGTATGACAACGAGTGGGGCTTCTCCAACCGGATGTCCGACACCGCAGCACTGCTCGGGAGCCTGTGAGACTATGACCGTCCGTACCCTCGATGGGCTCGATGTCGCCGGTAAGCGTGTGCTGGTGCGCGCCGACCTCAACGTGCCCGTCAGGGACGGGCGGATCACTGACCTGACGCGGATCGAGCGCCTGTCGCCCACCATCCGTGAGCTGGCGGAGAAGGGCGCGCGGGTGATCGTGTGCAGCCACTTCGACCGGCCCAAGGGCAAGCGGGTGGTGGAGATGTCGCTGGCGCCGATGGCGATCGCCTTGGGCGAGGTGCTCGGCAAGCCGGTGCATTTCGCCGATGACTGCATCGGCGTGCAGGCTGAACAGGTGATCGAGCGGCTGGCGCCTGGGGACGTCGCGGTGTTGGAGAACACCCGGTTCTATCCGGGTGAGGAGAAGAACGACCCCGAATTGTCGGCGGCATTCGCCAGGCTCGCGGATATCTTCGTCAACGACGCGTTCTCCGCCGCCCACCGCGCCCACGCCAGCACCGAGGGCGTGGCGTACGTGCTGCCGTCCTATGCCGGGCGGCTGATGCAGGCCGAGCTGGAGGCGCTGACGGCGGCTTTGGGCACCCCAGTTCGACCGGTGATGGCGATTGTCGGTGGCTCCAAGGTTTCGACCAAGCTGGATCTGCTTGGCAATCTCGTCGGCAAGGTCGATATGCTGGTGATCGGCGGC
>Ga0302157_10005923_pt1 | contig 12791 bp, 8 predicted proteins | sample I_Bog_N3_3_FD_193502 | JGI IMG/M metagenome (GOLD analysis project Ga0302157, IMG submission 193502) | Peat permafrost microbial communities from Stordalen Mire near Abisko, Sweden - I_Bog_N3_3 | ecosystem: Environmental > Terrestrial > Soil > Wetlands > Peat | place: Sweden: Abisko, Stordalen...
CGCTGCAATGGGCGCGCTGCACGAGCCGGTTCGAACTGCTCGAATCCAACGATGCCGCCTCCGCATGGTTCGCCCGCGTGCTCGACCTGTTCGACGGGCTGGGACACCGCGCCGTCACGGTGTAAACCCCGGCGATGCTTCGTCTCACCGAAATCCGTCTGCCGCTGGATCATGACGCCGATGCCCTCGGCGTCGTCGTGCGCGAGCGGCTGGGCGACGACGCCGGGCTGCTGGTGGATTACACCGTGGCACGCCGGGCTATTGATGCGCGCAAGAAGTCGTCGATCAAGCTGACCTATACCGTCGATGTCAGGCTCAGCGATCCCGAGGCCCGCGCCCGGCTCGCCGCCAAACCGGGCGTGAAGCCGGCGCCGGACACCACCTACCGCTTTGTCACCCGCGCGCCGTCGGGTTTGCAGGAACGGCCGATCGTTGTCGGCACCGGGCCATGCGGCCTGCTTTCGGCGTTGATCCTGGCGCAGATGGGTTTCCGGCCGATCATCCTGGAGCGCGGCCGCGTGGTGCGCGAACGCACCAAGGACACCTGGGGTCTGTGGCGGCGCGGCGTGCTGGACCCCGCCAGCAACGTGCAGTTTGGCGAGGGCGGCGCCGGCACGTTCAGCGACGGCAAGTTGTGGAGCCAGATCAAGGATCCCAACCATCTCGGCCGCAAGGTGCTGGAGGAGTTCGTCCGTGCCGGAGCGCCGGAGGAGATCCTCACTGTCGCGCACCCGCATATCGGCACGTTCCGGCTGGTGACGATGGTGGAGAGCATCCGCGCCAGCATTGAGGACCTGGGTGGTGAATATCGCTTCGACACCAAGGTCGTCGACCTGCTGTTGGATCCCGAGGACGCCAGCGGCCATCGCCAGATCCGCGGCGTCATGCTGGAGAACGGCGAAACGCTGATGAGCTCGCACGTTGTGCTCGCCATCGGCCATAGCGCCCGCGAGACCTTCGAGATGCTGGAAGCGCGCGGCGTGTTTCTGGAATCCAAGCCGTTCTCGATCGGCGTGCGGATTGAGCATCCGCAGTCGCTGATCGACAGGGACCGCTGGGGTGCGTCCGCCGGCAACAAGACGCTTGGGGCCGCCGAATACAAGCTGGTGCATCACGTCGAGACCGGCACCGCCGCCGGGCGTACCGTCTACAGCTTCTGCATGTGCCCGGGCGGCACTGTTGTGGCAGCGACGTCCGAGCCCGGGCGCGTCGTCACCAACGGCATGAGCCAGTATTCGCGCAACGAGCGCAACGCCAACTCCGGCATCGTCGTCGGCATCACGCCGGAGGATTACCCCGGCGGCCTGCTCGAAGGCGTCGCCTTCCAGCGTCGCTGGGAGGCGCGGGCGTTTGTCGCCGGTGGCAGCAACTACAACGCGCCGGCGCAACTGGTTGGCGACTTCTTGGTGGGCCGCCCGAGCACGGCGCTCGGCAGTGTGATCCCGTCCTACCGCCCCGGTGTCACGCCGACCGACCTGTCGTTGTGCCTGCCGGACTTTGCGGTTGCCGCCATTCGCGACGCGCTGCCGGCGTTCGGCCGCCAGATCGCCGGCTACGACATGCATGACGCCGTGATGACAGGGGTGGAAACACGCACCTCTGCCCCGGTTCGCATCACTCGCGACGCCAGCCTGCAAAGCCTCAACGTGCGCGGGCTCTATCCCGCCGGCGAAGGCGCTGGCTACGCCGGCGGAATCCTGTCCGCCGGCGTCGATGGCATCAAGGTCGCCGAGGCCTTGGCTCTGAGCATGGTTGGCGTGGTACCGGTCTGACGCACGAGGTCCGCCACAGACTGCTTAATGCAGGCCCGGTATCGGCTTTTTCGGATGGAACCACCATCGCGATGTCCGATAGGATCGCGATACCGTGATGCTGTCGTGCAACGCAACTCTGGCGCCGGTAAGCCGGCATCACACGAATTGTGTATTTGCGATTTTATCATTTCGATTGCGAAGTCGGATTGACGTTTTTGTGACCGACTTGCCTTGGACGATTTGGACAGGAAGGTTCATCCGACGATGCTGCTGCAGCGCCCGTCCGAAGAACAGTTTCACGATGTTGTGGCGGCAATCTATGAATCCGCGGTCTCGCCCGACGGCATCTCCACCGTGCTGTGGCATCTGCGGGAGTTGTTCGGGTTGGTGATGGCGGCCAGCGTCACCCGCACCGCCGACCGCTCGAAGGTGCACGGCACCGCCGCCGGCGTGGAGCATGAAGACTATCAGCACTTCCTGCGCGAATACTTCCCCGGCAGCATCTATGGCCGAAATCCCGGACGTGCCAGACCCGGGCTGATCCTGGCGTCCCGCCAGATGCTGCCGCTGCCGGAATTCCACCGCACCCCGATGTATCAGGACTATTTCCAGCCGCGCGATCTCAACGAGGGACTGCATCTGGGCATTTCGATGGATGAGACCGGCACCTACAACTACCTGTCGCTGGTGCGGCCCTGGACAGGCGAGCCTTTCGCTGCCGCCGATCTGCAACTGGCGCGCACGCTGATGCCGCATCTGCGCCGCGCCGCGGATTTGCGGCTGCGCCTGCGGCAGGCCGACCTGCTGGCGACCAGCGGACTGAAGGCGCTAGATCTCGTCCAGCACGGCATCCTGCTGCTGGATGGCCACGGCCGCCTGCTGCATGCCAACAACTCCGGCCAGTCGATGCTGGCACGGTCGGATGCCATCGGGTCCGAGCACGGCCTGCTGCTGGCGGCGACCGGTGCCCGGACCAACGCGCTTCACGCCGCGCTGTTTCGCGCCAGCGGCCCGCACGCCAAGGCGCAGGCGCTGCGGCTGCCGAAGCGGTCCGGTGGCACCGCCCTCGCGGCCCTGGTGATGCCGTTCCAGCATGAGGCGCACTGGACGATCAGTGGCCGGCCGCATGTGCTGGTCTGCCTGACCGACCCCGACACCATGACCAAACTGCCGGAGCACCAGTTGATCTCGCTGTTCGGCCTGACGGCGCGTGAGGCCGAACTCGCCTCCGATCTGTTGGGCGGCGAGGATCTTCGCGAGATTGCCGACCGCAGTGGCCGCAGTCCGAACACCGTGCGCACGCAGCTGGCGCGGCTGATGGCCAAGACCAGCGTCAACCGGCAGAGCGACCTGATGCGCCTGCTGGCGAGGCTGCCGAGCGCTGGCGACAATCCGCTTTAGGTCTTTATGAGTTTGGATCTCTCATCCAAACTCATGAAAATGATCGTCAAAACAAAGATCTGCAGCTTCATGATGTTTCTACTCAACATCATGAAGCTGTAGCAGCTTTTTGGCTCTGGAACCTTAAGCCCGTCGTGACATTGCTGTTTTGGCAGAAGGCTTGGGACGAAAGTTCCGGCCCTCAAGAAAAAGACGCGCGGATTCGATTATAAATTGAGATGTGTGCTTTCAGGCATCCGTCTAAATCGTGGAGGCTGGGCATGATCCGGATTGGCGTACTGGGCTCGTATTTTGTGTTGCTTGCATCGCTGGTGCATCCAGCCGACGCCCAGCCCGCCAATGCGGATGTCATCAAGCGCGGCGAGTATCTGGCGCGCGCCGGCGACTGTTTCAGTTGCCACACCCAGCCGAACGGAGCGTTGATGGCCGGTGGCCTGAAGGTCGATACGCCTTATGGCGGCATCTATTCGCCGAACATCACGCCAGATCCTGAAACCGGGATCGGCAAGTGGACCGATGACCAGTTCTACAAGGTCATGCATGACGGCATTACGCCGGATGGCACCTACCTCTACCCAGTGATGCCGTTCGATCACTACACCAACGTGACGCGCGACGACGACATGGCGATCAAGGCGTATCTGTTCAGCCTGCCGCCTGTTCATGCTGCCACCAAACCGGACACGCTGCATTTTCCCTACAACATCCGCACCTCGTTGCTGGCTTGGCGCACGCTGTTCTTCAAGCCGGACACCTTCAAGCCGGATCCGGCGCAGTCCGCCCAGGTCAATCGCGGCGCGTATCTGGTGGAAGGGCTCGGCCATTGCGGCGCCTGCCACACCCCGCGCAACGCGCTCAGCGCCAGTATTGCCAGCGATCAGCTCGGTGGCGGCGAGATCACCGGCCAGGGCTGGTTCGCGCCGAACATCTCATCGGACGTGCGTGAAGGCGTTGGTGGCTGGAGCGAGCAGGATCTCGTCGACTACCTGAAGACCGGCGTTGCCAAGGGGCATGCCATCGTCACTGGCCCGATGTCCGAAGTGGTGCACACCAGCATGGCCTACATGACCAACGACGATCTGCACGCCATCGCCGCGTATTTGAAGGCAACGCCTGCCAAAGCGCTCTACAATGACAGCAAGCAGCAGACGAAGACCGAGACCGGCGAGGTCGCCTACATGACCCAGTGCAGCTTCTGCCACCAGGCCAACGGCCGTGGCATCAACGGCGTGATCCCGTCGCTCGCCGGCAATGGTGCTGTCACGGCCGGTGGGCCGCAGGATGTCATTCGCACGGTGCTGAACGGCATGCCGGCGGCTGGTCCGTATGCTCCGATGCCTGGCCTGCTACGGGCGCTGCCTCCGGGCGAGATCGCCGATATCGTCAACTACGTTCGCACGTCCTGGGGCAACAACGCTCCGGCGGATGCCACCCCGGACATGGCCGGCACGTTGATGCAGTCTACGTCGACGATGCTGTCGGGAACGGCGCCGTGCGCACCGGTGCACCCGGCTTCGGTAGCCAGCGCGTTGCAGTCCACCGAGGCGAAGCGGGCGTTGCACCAGGTCAATGCCGGCAACACGCTTGAGACCGTGCGGGGCATTCTGCCGAAGCTGAAAGCTGCCGCACCTGATGCGTCACAGGCTGACATCATCAACGGTCTGACCGCGGCCTATTGCCCCGTCGTCATGGCCGATACCAGCATGAAGCCCGAGCAGCGGCTGCAGCAGCTGCAACGGTTCTCCATGCTGGTATTCACCGGGTTGAGCGGTCAGCCACTCAAATAGATAAATGAACGGTGCTATTTCAGCGGGAAGCCGAGGGCCGCGAGCGCGGAGCGCATGCTGTCCCGGCCGCTCATGCTCTTGAGCGCGCCCATGCGGTCGATGACGCGGGCGATCCAGCCGGAGGGTGGTAGGCCGACGGCCTGTTGCATCGTGCGGAAGCGGTTTTCGTAGTCGGCGATCCCTGCGGCCTCATGGGTGGTGTCGTAACGTTCGCGGTGCAGTACGACGGATTGCGGCAGGCGTGGGCGGACAGTGCTGGGCTGCGCCGGGTCAGGGTGGCCGACGCAGAGGCCGAACGCCACCATCACGTGCGGCGGCAGGCCGAGCAGCTTGGCGAGTTCTTCCGGCTGGTTGCGCAGGGCGCCGATGTAGACGGTGCCGAGGCCGAGAGATTCCGCCGCCACCACGGCGTTTTGGGCGGCGAGGGCAGCGTCGATCACGGCGACCATGAAGGTCTCGGTGTAGGGCAGCGTCGGGAACTCTGTGCCGATCGTCTCTGCCATCCGCTCGGCGCGCGAGAGGTCGACCAGCCAGAGCAGGTTCAGCGGCGCGATTTCGATGTGCTTCTGGTTGTTAGCCATGGCGGCCATTTTGGCCAAGGTCGCCTTGTCCTCGACCGCCAGCACGCTCCAGAGCTGCATGTTCGACGATGTGGCCGCGGACTGGGCGGCGGCAACCAGCAGTTCGACGGTGCCCTCCGGCAGGGCGTCCGGCAGGTAGCCGCGCACGGAACGATGCTCCAGCAGACCCGCGATGGTATCGTTGGTCTCCACCGGCAACGACAGCGCCGTGCCGTAGCGCCGGGCGAGGGCGGCATCGAGGCTGCTGTCGGCGGGGTGCAGGTCGTGTGGCATGTCGGCTCCTGATCAAGCGATAAAAATTCAGATAGATCGTCCCGTTGCAAATTGCCATCTGTGGAGACGGGCGCTAGGGGTGGCGGCCACATCTTCAACCAAAAGGAAACGGCGCCATGCACATCGGAATGGTCGGACTGGGCAAAATGGGCACCGCGATGGCGGAGCGGTTGATGGAAAACGGCCACACGCTGACGGTCTGGAACCGCACCGCTGCCAAGGCCGACAAGCTGGTCGCCGCCGGCGCCACGCTGGCCGCCAGCCCGTTTGCCGTGGCACAGGCGGTCGATGTGATAATCGTTATCATGTTTGACGGCCCGGCGCTGCAGGCGGTGTTCCATGGCGCCGACACCATCCTGGCTGCTGACCTCACCAGCAAGCTGGTGATCGAAATGAGCACGGTGCGCCCGGAGATCGAGCAGGAGCTGGCGGCGGCGGTGGCTTTGCGTGGCGGGGCGTTCATCGAATGCCCGGTGGGCGGCACCGTTGGCCCAGCGCGCGCCGGCAAGCTGATCGGCCTGGTTGGCGGGTCGGTGCCCGATTACGAGCGTGCCAAGCCGCTGCTGACCGGGCTGTGCCGCAGGGTCGAGCATGTCGGGCCGGTTGGCGCCGGGGCTGCGATGAAGCTGGCGATCAACCTGCCGCTGGCGGTGTTCTGGCAGGCGCTGGGCGAAGCGGCCTCGTTGGTGCGGCATCTTGGCCGCGATCCCGCCTGGCTGGTGGAACTGTTCGCCGATTCATCCGGTGGCGCCAACGCGCTGAAGGTGCGTGGCCCGGCGGTGGCTGATGCGTTGGGCGGTGGCGATGGCGGGGCGTCCAACTTCGCGCTGGATTCCATTCGCAAGGATCTCCGCACCATGCTGGAGGAGGCCCGCAGCCAGGGCTTCGACCTGCCGGTGACGGCACAGGCGTTGACGGCCTACGACCAGGCCTCGCGGGCCGGCATGGGCCAGCGTGATGCGGCTTGGATGCCGGCATTCTGGGCGAGCAAGGCGGATGCGCCCGCAATGCCGACCAGGCTGACGCTGGAGCGGGCGACGATCATCTGTGAGTCGGTACTGCGGCGGGGGCGGGAGCTGGAACTGGCGCCGCTGACGGTGGCGGTGTTGGATGCCGGTGGGCATCTGGTGGCGTTCCAGCGCGAGGATAACTCGGGAATCATGCGCTATGATATCGCCTTCGGCAAAGCCTATGGCTCACTTGGGATGGGTTTTGGTTCACGCGAATTCCTGGCGCGAGCGCAGGGCAATCCGAGCTTTGTGGGGGCCCTTGCGGTGGCCAGCGGCGGGCGGATGATTCCGGTGCCCGGCGGGGTTCTGGTGAAGACGGAGGACGGCGAGATCGTCGGCGCGGTTGGTGTGTCCGGCGATACCTCGGATCAGGACGAGGTGTGCGTGCTGGCTGGGATCGCGGCGGCGGGGTTCGTGGCGCAGGTCGCGGCTTAATCTCTCGGCGGGTCGCTCCAAACGGCGTTCACCCGCGCGGTTTCGGCTTCCAGCAACTCCAGAAAGGCTGAGGTGGCGTCGTCCAGCGGGCGTTTCGACGGTTCGATCAACATCAGGTCGACCGTCAGCTCGGGGTCGGCGAGCGGGCTTACGGTCCAGCGGCCGCCGGGCCGGTCGTCGGCCATCATCACGCCGGGGACGATGGTGAGCCAGTCGGTCTGGCCGACGAGGTCCAGCGCGCCGAGCATGGCGTCGAGCTCGAGCACGCGTTCGACGTCGACGGCGTTGGCGGTGAGATAGGCGTTCAGCGACTGGCGCCGGGCGTTCTGGATGCCGGGCATCACGAGCTTGATCGGGCCGAGTTGGTTGAGCCGGACCGGGGCGCCGTGCGTGAGGCCGCGAGACGGCGCGGCCACCAGGACTTCCGGCGTGCGGGCGAACAGCCTTGGGCGCAATCCGGCGCCGATCGGGCCTGCGGGGACGACGGCAAAGGCAAGTTCGCCGGCACGCACGCGTTCGGTGAGCACGCCGCTATAGGCCTCGACAATGCGCACGCTGACATTGGGGTGCAGGTCGAGAAACCGCGCCAGCGTGGGCGCCAGCACGCAGCGCGTCATTGAAGGCATCAGGCCGACGAGGATTTCGCCTTCAAGGCTGCGGCCGAAGCGCTGCATGGCCTGGCGCGCGCTGGCGTGGGCGCGCATGACCTCGACGCATTCGCGGTAGAACGCCTCGCCGGCCGGGGTTGGCAGCACCTCGTTTGGGGTGCGGGCGAACAGCTTGACGCCGAAGCGGTCCTCTAGCTTGCGGACGTGCTGGGACACGCCGGATTGTGTCGCGTTCTCGCGCCGGGCAGCCGCGGTGAAGCTGCGTTCCTCGAAGGCGGCGACAAACAGGCGGATTTCGGGCGGGGCGTCCGGCATGCATCAGTCCTGATGATCGATATCGGCGGAGTCTATCAGAATTTCTGCGTGCGGCGTTACAGCGCGCGGCCGCCGTCGACCACCAGCGTGGTGCCGGTGGAGAAGGTGAGGTGGGTGGCACAGGCGAGGATGGCAGCTGCGACATCTTCTGCCTGCGCCACCCGTTTCAGTGGCGTCGTGGCGGCGGCGCGGGCGTTGAAATCAGCCCCACGGCCCGGAACGAAGCTGGTGTCGACAGCACCTGGCGACACGCCGAGCACTCGCACCTCCGGCGCCAGCACGCGGGCCAGCGATTTCGTCATCACGTCGATCCCGGCCTTGGCGGCGCCGTAGGCGATCGACGAGCCAAGCCCGGTCATCCCGGCGATGGATGAGACCGAGACGATCAGCCCGTTGCCGCTTTCCTTCAGCAAGGGCGCGAAGGCTCGGATGGCGGCGAACTGGCCACGCCAGTTGACCGCGAACATGCGGTCGATCAGGTCGTCGTCGAGCGCATCGAGATCGCCGTGCGGGACCGCCTTGGTGAAGCCCGATGTGTTGACGAGGATGTTGCAGCGCCCATAGCGCCAGCCGACCTGGTCGCGCAGGGCGTTCAGGGTGGCGGTGTCGGTGACATCTGCGGGAAAGGCGACGTGCCGGTTGTCGGGCAGGCTGGCCACCACGGCAGCGGCGGCATCGGCCTTGGTGGTTTCGCCCGGAGCGTCCGGGCGGTGGGTGATCACCACGAACGCACCGGCGTCTGCGAACAGCCTCGCCGTGGCGGCACCGATCCCGCCGGAGCCACCGATAATCACGACGACCTGCCCGGGAAGTGAAGTATGGACCGTCATTGTAGAGCCCTTTAGCCGATGTCGAGGCGGATATTGCCGAAGCCGTCAAGGCTCGCCGAGCAGCCTGGCGGCACCAGGCAGGTGGCGTCGTATTCCTGCACGATCAGCGGGCCCTGCTGTGGCACTTCGCTGAGAGTGGCGCGCGAGATCACCGGCGTTTGCAGCCAGCCATGGCCGTCGAACCAGGCGCGCCGTACCGCTGGCGCATTGGCGTCGGCGGGCATGATGTGGTCGGGCAGCCGCGGCATTTCCGGCACGCCGCGGGCGATGAGGCCGATGCTGATGATCTCCACCGGCTCGCCGGCCGGCGCACGGAAGCCGTAGCTGCGTTCGTGTTCGGTGCCGAAGACGTCGGGCAGGGTAGCCAGGATCGACTCTGCGTCCGCGCGCGCCAGATCCGCGCGCGCCAGTGGCACCTGGATTTCGCTGGACTGGCCAACATATCGTGCCATCACCGACAGTCGGGCCTGCTGGCGTTCCAACGGGAAGCCGTCGTCGGACAGCCGGCGGCTGCCCTCGCGGCGCAAGGCGTCGATGGCGGCTTGGCACGCCTCGGGTGTCCAGTCGTCGGTGCGCTTGCGCAGCGAGCGTGAGAGGTGGTGCTCGGTGTCGGCCAGCAGCAGGCCGAAGGCGCTGAACAAGCCGGGCATCGGCGGCACGATCACCCGGGCGATGCCGAGTTCGCGGGCGATGGACGCTGCGAACAGCGGGCCGTTGCCGCCGAATGCCATCATACTGCAGGCCCGCACGTCGCGGCCGCGCTCGACGCTGACGGCGCGGATGGCGCGCATCATCGTGGAGGCGGCGATCTTCAACATTCCCATGGCGGCTTCCGGCACGGTCAGGCCGAGCGGGCGGGCCAGTTTTTCGGCGACCGCGTGACTGCTGGCCTCGGCATCGAGGCGGATGCTGCCGCCGGCGAGGCCGGCGGGGTCGAGATAGCCGAGCACCAGATTGCAGTCGGTGATTGTGGGCTCGGTGCCGCCACGCCGGTAGCAGACCGGGCCAGGATCGGCGCCGGCGGAGTCGGGGCCGACCTTGGGGGCGCCGCCGGGATCGATACGGCAGATCGAGCCGCCGCCGGCGCCGACCTCGGCGAGATCGATCGCCGGCAGTTTCAGCATGTAGCCGCCGCCGACCAGCAGACGGGCGCCGGCCATCACGCCGCCGCCGACCTCCATCGCCTCGGCGCGCATGACCTCGCCGTGCTCGACGAGGCCGGCCTTGGCGGTGGTGCCTCCCATGTCGAATGTGATAACTCGCGGCTCATCGAGCCGCGCCGCGAGGACGGCGGCGCCGACGACTCCGGCGGCTGGGCCGGATTCGACGATGTGGGCGGGGAAGTCAGCGGCATGGCGCGCGGTTGCGAGCCCGCCGTTGGACTGCATCAGCCGCAGCGGTGCCGCAAGGCCGAGGCCGTCCAGCCGATTCGCCAATGACCTCAGGTAGGCACGGACGATCGGCTGGATTGCGGCGTTGACCACGGTTGTGGAGGTACGCGGGTATTCCTTGATCTCCGGCAGGATCTCATGGCTCGTGCTGATGGCGATGTCGGGCAGCAGTTCGGCGACGGCGCGGGCGACGGCTGCTTCGTGCGCGGGGTTTGCGTAGCTGTGCAGCAGGCAGATCGCCACACTCTCCACCGCTTCGCCGCGCAATGTCCTGATAGCGGCGGCGATCGACACCGGATCGAGTGGCACTGACACGCTGCCGTCCGGACGCAGCTTCTCGTCGACTTCCAGACGGAGGTGGCGCGGCACCAGCGGCGGCGGCTTGGTCCAGTTGATGTCGTAGAGCCGGGGCATCCTGAGGTCGCGGATTTCGAGCACGTCGCGGAAGCCGCGCGTGGTGATCAGTGCCGTGCGGGCGGTCTTGCCCTCCAGGATGGTGTTGGAGCCAACGGTGGTGGCGTGCAGCAGTTCGAGCACCTGCGCGCGTGCGCCACTGTCGGGCAACAGCACCCGCAGCCCCTCGACGATGCCCAGCGAATAATCCGTAGGTGTCGAGGCGGTCTTGTGCGTACGCACGCTGCCGTCGGCGGAGATCGCGACGAGATCGGTGAAGGTGCCGCCGATATCAATGCCGATGCGCATGTCTATGCGCCTGCCACAGCATCTAGCGGCTGCCAGGCCGGGCTTGGGGCGGGGCCGCGTTCCACCGCGAGGCGGTGGCGCAAGGCGAGGCTTGCCGGTTCGTCGATCTGCACCGGCGTGCCGGACGCTACCACGCCGTAGTCACGCGCGGCGCCTTCGATGCTGATCTTGCCTTCGAGCAGGTCCTGCTGCACGGCTGCGAAAGGCCGGCTCAGGGGGTCACCCCAGCCGCCGGCGCCGGGCAGTTCGTGGCGGAAAACCTGGCCGTGGCGCAATGTCATGGTGAGTTTGGCCGCCAGTTTCTGCTCGTCGGCGCCGCCGGGGTTCATCACGTTGCGGCTGGGCGAACCGGGTCCGCCGCCTTGCAGGCCGTAGGGGCGGTGGGTGGCGCGGTCGGCGCGAACCTGCAGGATGCCCTCGTCGGCGAGCATGCGCCACGTCCGCCTTAGGCTGACGCCGCCGCGGTAGAGGCCGGGGCCGCCGGTGTCGGGTACCATTTCGTAGTCCAGCACTTCCAGGGGGTTGTCAGCCTCGATGACCTCGACCGAGAAGCTCGCCATGTTGGCGAACATGTTGGTGTTGCCGTCGAGCCCGTCGCGGGTTGGTCGGCCGCCCCAGGCGCCGGACAGGAAATCGACGTAGATGTACGGCCGGCGCTGGGCGTCGGTGCCGCCGATGGTGATGCCGGTGTTGCCGCCGTCGGAGGCAGCGAATACCAGGTTTGGATAGAGCTGGGCGAGGGCGCCGAACGCACAGTCGGCGGCGCGAAAGCCGGTGAGGCCGCGGGCCGCGCAGGCGGCTGGTGGCAGGGCGTTGGTGACGGTGCCGGGCGGCGCGATCACCTCGATGGCGCGGAACACGCCGTCGTTGTTGGCCATGTTGATCGACATCACGCACTTGGCGGCGCAGTAGCTGGCGCCGGCGGTGTAGCTCCAGGTGTTGTTGATGGCACCCTTCACCTGCGGGCTGGAGCCGGTCCAGTCGAACACCATCGAGGCGCCGGACTTGCGCACGGTACACACCAATTTGATCGGCACGCCGGCGTCGATCTGGTCGTCGTCGATCCAGTCGGTGAACGTCGCCTCGCCGTCGGCGAGCTCGGCCAGGCAGTGCCGGGCCAGGCGTTCGGAATGGTCCATGGTTTCGTCCAGCAGCCGCTTCAGCAAAGCCGGGCCATGGCGGCGTGACAGGTCGGCGAGGCCGCGGATGGCGATTTCGCAGGCGGCGAGCTGGGCGCGCAGGTCGCCCTGGACGCGGCCAGGCAGGCGGACGTTGCGCTCGATGATGCGGTTCAGGGTGTGGTTGGGAACGCCGCCATCGATCAGCTTGAGCGGCGGAATCCGCAGGCCCTCGGCAAAGATCTCGGTGCTGTCGGAGGCGTTCGAGCCGGGCACCCGGCCGCCGACGTCGGTGTGGTGGCACACCGTGGTGGCCCATGCCAAGGGTTTGGTCGAGCCTTCGGGGAAGAATGGCCTGAAGATGAAGATATCGGGAAGGTGCATGCCACCGTCGTAGGGGTCGTTCATCACCAGCACGTCATCGGGGCCGATATCGTCGCCGAATGTGCGCAGGCAGGCCTTCAGCGCCGAGGGAATCGAGGCGAGGTGGCCGGGCAGCGAAAGGCCCTGCGCCGCCAATTTTCCGTCGCCGTCACAGATCGCGGTGCTGTAATCCATGATATTCTTCAGTACGCCCGAGTACGCG
>Ga0302157_10005927_pt1 | contig 12787 bp, 11 predicted proteins | sample I_Bog_N3_3_FD_193502 | JGI IMG/M metagenome (GOLD analysis project Ga0302157, IMG submission 193502) | Peat permafrost microbial communities from Stordalen Mire near Abisko, Sweden - I_Bog_N3_3 | ecosystem: Environmental > Terrestrial > Soil > Wetlands > Peat | place: Sweden: Abisko, Stordalen...
GGCAACCTGGCGCCCCAGGGCTACGGTTCCGGCCCGGCGGCGCTGAAGGAGTTGCGGGAGGCCATCCTGAAGTTCAGGGCCGATTCCGGCAAACCGGTGATCGCCTACAACCACATGTGGACCAAATGGGAATACTACCTCTGTTCGGGCGCCTCCACCCTCTACGTGAACCCCTCCGGCGAGGTGGATTGCACCGGTATGTCGGCGGAACCCATGTTCTTCGGCGGCGCCCTCAAGAAATACGGGGTCGAGGTGCAGGTGACCCGGGTGGGCAAGTACAAGAGCGCGGTGGAGCCTTACATTCTGGACAAGATGAGTGACGCCAGCCGGGAGCAGCTGACGGCGCTGTTCTCAGACATCTGGGAGGACTGGAAGGGCGCCGTCGCCGCCGACCGCAAGCTGACCGTGGCGGAGGTCCAGGCCTTGTCCGACGAGAAGGGCGAGATGACCGGGCCCGAGGCCCTGAAGGCCGGGCTGGTGGACAAGCTGGCCACCCCGGACCAGGTTCTGGACGAGCTCAAGCTGCTGGCCGGCCGCAAGGCCTCCGATCCGGACTTCCCCCAGGTGGATCTGGACACCTATATGAGGATTCCTGTTCCGGTCCAGGGCCGGAACCGCATCGCCATGGTGTTCGCGGAAGGGGAGATCGTGGACGGCAATGGCCGGGCCGGCCAGGTGGGCGGTGAGCGGCTGAGCCGCGAGTTGCGCCAGCTCCGCCTGGACCCCCAGGTCAAGGCCATCGTGCTGCGGGTGAACAGCCCCGGCGGCAGCGCCCTGGCTTCGGACCTGATCCAGCGGGAGGTCATCCTGGCCCGGAAAGTGAAGCCGGTGGTGGTCTCCATGGGCTACCTGGCCGCCTCGGGCGGCTACTGGATCTCCACCTACGGGGACCGGATCTTCGCCGAACCCAACACCATCACCGGCTCCATCGGGGTGTACGGCATGCTGCCCAACGTCCAGAAGCTGGCCAATGAGCACGGCATCACCTGGGACACGGTCCAGACTTCCAAACTGGCCAACGTCACCACCGTCACCCGGCCCAAGAGTCCGGCCGAACTGGTCCGGATCCAGGGCCTGGTGGACACCATCTACGACCAGTTCCTCACCCGGGTCGCGGACAGCCGGCGGATGAGCAAGGACCAGGTGAACGAAATCGCCCAGGGCCGGGTATGGTCCGGGCGGCAGGCGTTGAAGGCGGGGCTGGTGGACGAAATGGGCGGGATCCAGGACGCCATCCGCTTCGCGGCCAAGCGGGCCAAGATCGAAGGCGACTACTGGGTGGATCCGCCGCTGGAGCCGAGGACGCCGGTGGAACGGATCCTTAAGCTGCTGAATGGAGGGGAGGACCGGGGCATCAGCCAGGCCGAGGTCGGACCCGCCGAACAGCTGCGCAGCCGGTTCGAGCAGGTGCTGGGCACGTTTGACGCGCTCAATGATCCCCGGGGCGTCTACGCCCGGATGCCGTTCGACTTCAACCTCCGATAGACTCCAGGTCCGGGCTTCACCCGGGCATGGCGTGGGAGTGTGGGGGGACATGGAACGAGCAAAGCGAGCGGAGGGTCCCTCCACGGAGATATCGGTACGGCGCCTGGTCAAACTCGGTCCCGCTGATTTCCGGGAAATGCCCTGGAAGAACGGGGCCGGCTGCACCACGGAACTGGCCATCGAACCGCCCGCGGCCACCCTTGCGGGCGGCTTCCTCTGGCGGCTCAGCATCGCCTCGGTTCTGGAATCAGGCCCCTTCTCCCGTTTTCCGGGCTTCGACCGGACCCTTCTCCTGCTGGACGGGAACGGCATGGAACTGGACCACGGTGGGCACGGCCGGGTTCTGTTGCCGGGGCCGCTGGTACCAGCCGCCTTCCAGGGGGATTGGGCCACCTCCGGCCGGTTGCTGGATGGATCCTGCCGGGATTTCAATGTCATGACCCAGCGGGGCCTGGCACTGCATGACCTACTAATCATCCGCCCGGGTTCCCTAGATTCGCTTTTGCCCCAGGCGCCCACGGTCCTGGTGTTCTGCGCCCAGGGGGAAGCCTCCGTGGCGGGGTTGGCCGGGGGCCTCAAGGCTGGCGAACTCCTGAGGATCGATTCGGACGGCGGCGCCGGTGGGGTGGCGGCGGCGTTGGCCGGAGGGGAGACGGTCCTGGTGGTGGTGTCCATTTGGCTGGCAAGCTGCGAGCGCCAGGGCGCCCGGTGCGATTTATCCTGACCATTTTCATTAATTCTCCCATTATGATGGGTGGGAATCACCTTCCAGCTGGAAACCTTCATGCACAATTGGATGCCATCGTTCCGGGCAAGGCCGCCCTGCTTGCCCAGGAGTCACCGCTCCGTCCTGGGGCGGGTGGAACTGGCCCTCCTGCTGTGTGCGGGGGCCGCCCTGGGGGCCGCCCCCGGTCCGAATTGGGCCGGTCGGCGGTCTTTGCCGCTTGAAATCATTGAACATTTTCCGGCAATGACCGAGCTGGTGGACAAGGGTTTTAAAATCATTCATAATTGTAATTTCATAAACACCGGGATGGCTCAACCCTTCGATGGCGCTGGCGTGTTGCCGCGGCGGGCGGAATGGGCCTCCCTGGCCACCACCCTGGTGGCGACCCTGATGGCGGCCTGGTTCTGGTCCCTGAAACGGCAGGTCCGGCAACGTACCGAGGCCCTGCGCAAGGCCATGGTCGCCATCCGCAAGAGCGAGTCCGAGCTGAAGTTGAGCCAGGAGAGCCTGGCCAAGGCCCAATCCCTGGCCGCGATCGGCAACTGGGAGTGGATCCCCGCCATGGCCCGGGTGCACTGGTCCGACCAGATGTTCCGGATCCTGGGGGAGAATCCGGGCGCGCTGCGGCCAAGCCTGAAGACGGTCCTGGCCCGCACCCACCCCGATGACCGCGCCAATCTCAAACGGACCCTGAAGCGGACCCTGGCTGGGCGGGAAAGCCTGCCCATGGGGTTCCGGACCGTGCTGCGGGATGGCTCCTGCCGATTTCTCCACTCTCTGGTGGAGGTGGAACCGGGGGCGGAGGGTCAGCCGTACCGGTTCCGGGGCACCGTCCAGGACGTCACCGAGCTGCGCAGCACGGAAGAGGCCCTGCGCCAGGCCCAGAAGCTCGAGAGCCTGGGAGTCCTGGCCGGCGGAATCGCCCATGACTTCAACAACCTGCTCTCCGCCATCGGCGGCAATCTGGAACTGGCCCAGATGAACATGCGGCCCGAGCCGGCCGCGGCACCCTTTCTCATCAAGATCGAGAAGATCCTGAAGCGGGCCTCGGAATTGACCCACCAGATGCTGGCCTATTCGGGCAAGGGCCGGATCGCCGTGAAGAAGCTCAGCATCAACCAGATCGCCGAGGAGATGCCGCACCTGCTGGAGGTTTCCATCTCCAAGCGGGTCCGGCTGGACTACCGGTTCGAAGCCCATCTCCCGCCCATCGAAGCCGATGGCGCCCAGGTCCAGCAGGTGATCATGAATCTGGTGACCAACGCCTCCGAGGCCATCGGCGATCGGGACGGGACCATCACCTTGACCACGGGGATGGATTACCTGGAAAATCCCCAGGACCAGGTGGAGAATCACGGCTGGACCCTGGTGCCCGGGCTTTACGTCACCCTGGAGGTCGCGGACACCGGCTGCGGCATGAACGCGGAGACCCGCCGAAAGCTGTTTGATCCGTTCTTCACCACCAAGTTTTCCGGCCGGGGGCTGGGGTTGTCGGCGATGCTGGGCATCCTCAAGGGCCACAACGCCGGTATCCGCATCCGCAGCAGGGCGGGGGAAGGCTCGTCGTTCAAGATCTTCTTTCCGGCCAGCGTGACCGGGGAACTGCCTCCCCCTGCTGCTCCGCCCGTGGTCCGCAGCGCCGTTCCCACCGGCAGCATCCTGCTGGTGGATGATGAGCCGGATATCCTTGAGGCGACCGCCGAACTGCTGGCCGCCATGGGCTTCAAGGTGGACTCGGCGGGCGACGGACTGGAGGCGGTGGCCCAGTTCCAGGCCAATCCCGAAGACTATTCCCTGGTGCTCATGGACCTCACCATGCCGCGCATGGATGGCCGGGAGGCGCTCCAGGCCCTGAGGAGCCTGGCGCCGGAGCTGAAGGTGGTGCTCTGCAGCGGCTTCAACGAATCCGACGTGGCCGGGGACTTCTCCAGCGCCAATCTCTCCGGCTTCCTGCAGAAGCCCTACACCTTCCAGATGCTGAAGGACGTGGTGGAGAAGGCCATGGCCTAGACCGAGTTGACCTCGGTCAGGAGGATGATTCCGCCGATCTCTCCGCTGGCCAGCAGCATGGTCGCCAGACCTGCAAACCCGAGGTAAAGCGCCGACTTGGATTGACTCATGGCAGGCCCCGGGGAGCGGATGGCCCCCGACCGGGCTATGCCAGGGGTTGCGCCCCGGCCATCTTGCCGAGGGCCTTGTCAAACGTTGCGAGCGGGAGATGACCGGCCTTGCGGGCCACCTCCAGAATGACACAATCCTCGAAGGTCGCTTTGGCTTTGGCCTGGAACAGGCCGAGCGCGGCGCGAGCCACCTCCGGATCCTCCAGCGCCAGGTCCTGGTTGTCGATTATCCGTATCAACGCCTCGACCAGTTGGGGCTTCTTGCGATCGTATACGGATTCCAAGACCCAGTAGGCCTCCACCAGAACCATGGTGGAGACCCATACCGGCCCATAGGCGCGGATGAAAGAAGCCGCTGTCACGCTTTGGACCGGGTCATCCCCCGTCAGGGCCCGAATCAGGACGTTGGTGTCAACGGACCGCATGTTTGGCCCTGGTTCTCGCCTTGATGCCGGCCCGGATTTCCGCGTCGGTCTTGGCCGGGGCATCGGACAGTTGCAGCGCCTTCCTGACATCGTCCAGGGAAAACCGTCCCGTCTTCTCGATGACCAATCGCCCGTCCAGGGTCTCCCAGTTGATGGTCTCTCCGGGTGCGAGGCCAAACTTCCGCATGACGGCCACTGGAATCGATACCTGCCCCTGCGCGGTGATTTTGGATTGGGCCATGCTCATGTTCCAGCCCCCCTTTCATTACAAGGGTAATCCATTAACCAGATAATGCAAGAATCAGGCTTGGTTCAGCGCCGGCTTCTGCCGCCGCCGACCCTGCCCAAACCCTGGAACCCGGGTGATGGCCTAGCCGGGCAACTAGACCGTTTCCCAGCCTTCCTTCTCCGCCGCGCGGTAGATCGCGTCGATCAGCAACTGATTCTTGTAGGAACTCTCCAGCGGGAACACCTCGGACTCCTCCCCGTTGACCGCCCGGGCGAAGGCTTCCACCTCCCGCCGGTACTGGCGGTTGTCACCGAACCGGAAGACCTGGGATTCGCCGTGGCTCTGACTGGTCAGTTCCACCTCTTCCGCGCCATATTTATTGGCGTTGAAGGGTGATTTTACCTCGATGAAGCCCTTGTCGCCATGGAACACCATGATCTGGCGGGCGGCGAGCTGGGTCGAGAGGTAGAAGCTCAGTTCAAAGTCGCCGAAGTCGGCCCGCACGGTGGAATAGACGTCGGTGCCGAAATCCGGATCCCGGTCCACTCGGGCCTGCACCCTCAGGGGTTCCTTGCCGGTGGCGAAGCGGGTGGTCACGGTGGGGTAGACGCCGATGTCGGGCAGGGCGCCGCCGCCGAGGCTGACCTGGTTGCGCATGTTGGCCGGGTCGCGGTTGAAGTAGGTGAAGGCGCCCTGGACCTGCTTCAGGCGGCCGATGGCCCCGTCGGCCAACAGCTGGCGCACTTTCTGCCACACCGGGGAGTAGACCACCATGTAGGCTTCGGAAACGAGCACCTTGTTGCGGTCCCGGGCTTTGATAAGTTCCGCGATCTGGTCCGCCTTCAGCGCGATCGGCTTCTCGCACAGCACATGCTTGCCGGCATTGGCGGCCTTGACCGTCCATTCCGCATGCTGGGCGGTGGGCAGCGGGATGTACACCGCGTCGATCTCGCTGGAGGCCAGCAGCTCCTCGTAGCTGCCGAAACTGTGCGGAATGCCGAAGCGGGCCGCCACCTGCCTGGCCTTGCCCAGGTCGCGGCTGGCGATGGCCGTCACCACGCTGTCCTTGGCGTCCAGGATGGCTGGAATGACCATCTCCTGGCCGATGTTGCCGGTCGATAAGATTCCCCAACGCAGCATGAGCACTCCCATTAATGTTTTCCTGATTGTAGCAGCGCCCCCCGGCGTCGCAGGTCGGCGCCGGGGTATTTGTTCGGGACTCAGACTATTGTCTGGTTCACGGGGCGGAACTCCAGGACGGCTACTTCTTCGGCACACCGATCAGGGCGCTGGCGGTCTCTTCGTTGTTGCACGTGTCGCTGACCCGCACCAGCACGCGGCTGCCCTTGATCTTGTCCCGGGGCAGGAGGACGTTGAAGGTCTTCTCCTTGGTGTCGAACAGCCCATCCTCGGGCACCACCTGGAGCCAGGCATCGCCGTCCGCGGAAACGGCGGCGTCCCGGAGCAGGGAGGTCTCGTCCCGGGCCAGGAAGTGCACCCGGACGCCATCGCCTTCGGGCACGGCGGTCAGGGTCGAGATGACCGGGGGGGTGTGGTCGACGTTGAAGACGGAGGTCTTCCAGGAGGCGGTCAGGGCCCCGTTGAAGGGTTGACTGGCGGCGTCGGAGGCGGTGACTTCCAGGCGGTACCTGCCGTCGGGCACCACCAGGGTGTCGAAGGTGAAGAACTTCTCCTTCCAGGCGGTCTCCAGTTCCATGGGGGCGCCGGCCTCAGGCAGCAGTCGGATCCGGAACTGCAGCTGGTCCTGGTTGGGGTCGGTCACCTTGAACAGGAAGGCCTGGCCGCCCCGGCGGAAACTGTGCTTCTCGCTGCCCGAATAGGCCAGGGCGGGGATCAGTTTCTGGGTTTCCAGGGGCACCCGCTCGATGCCGATGTCGTCGGGCGGCGCGGTGCGGGTGACGACCAGTCCCGGCGGCAGGATGTCCACCCCCTCCCAGACCGGCGGCAGGTTGCGGTTGGCCCAGTGCACGGTCACGCTCTCCACCGCCGGGGTGGCGCCGCCCCGGGTGCTTGCGAGCTTCAGCCGGAACTGGGCGAACCGGGCCGGAGGCAGCGCCGGACGTTCGCCGCTGCGCAGCGGCGGGGTCCAGGGCGACCAGGTGCTGTCGGGGGTCTCGGTGGCGCCGGTGCGGGACTGCAGGGTCACGCTGGTGCCGGTGGGGGTGGCCGCCTCCAGGTAGGACCGGCCCCAGTCCGCCAGGGGGACACCCTTGAGGATGCGGCTGTCGATGGTGCCTTCGGTGGCCTGGGCCTCGTTGAGCAGGTGCAGTTCGGCCGGGTTGGAGCCCACCACCAGAAGGTCCGAGCCCGCGCGCAGGAAGCCGGTGGCCTGGGCGGTGCCCAGGTCGTCCATGGCGCTGAAGGGATTCAGGCCGCGGGCCGCCTCGGTCAGGGGGATGGAGAACAGCCGGGAGCGGTTGCCGGTCCCCACCAGCAACTGGCCGTTCCAGACCGTGAGGGCGAAGATCTGGCTCTGGTTGCTCTGCCAGAGGGTCTCCGGAACCCGTTCCTTGCCCAGGCGGATCACCGCGGATTTGGCGGTGGGCCCCGGTTCGGAGAGATAGCCCTCCCGGCGCTCCAGGGTGCCGGAACTCAGGCGGGCGCCCAGGCCCGACGTGGCGCCGGCGAAGAGCTGGCCATTTTCCACCGCCAGGGCGCGCACTTCTTCAAAGCCGGTGGCCATGAGGGTCTCCATCCGGTCCCCGGTGCGCACGCCGCTGTAATGGAGCAGCAGGCCCCGGCCATGGGTGCCCAGGTAGTAGCCGCCCTGGCCATCGGCGGCCAGGCAGGTGAAGGCGGTCTCCTCGGGCACTTCCGCCAGTTTGCGGCTGGTGCCTTCCCGGGCCAGGATCAGGGTCGCCCCCCGGTCGCTTGCGCCGGCCACCACCAGATCATTGCCGTCCGCGGCAATCGCCCACACCAGCTTGGCGTCGATATCGGCGAACGGCTTCACCTCCCCGGCGGGGGTCACCCGGAACAACTTGCCCTCCCCGCTGGGAGCCACCACCAGATCCTGGCCCACTTTGGCCATGGCGAACACGATGCCGCCCTTGACCTGGGCCAGGGGCTTCATCTGCCCGGCGGTGTAATGGAACAGCTTGCCCTCGTTGCCCGCGCTGAGGAAAGCGCCGCTGGCCCCGTCGGAAACCGCGGCCCACACCACGCCTTCCGGCAGCTGGGCCACCCGGCGGACGTTCGGCCCCAGCCGCAGCCGGCCGTCGGCGTCGATGCGCACCCCCTTGAAGTCCGAAGTGATCCAGTCATTGAAGGTCGTGAAGGTCGCGGAAGGCTGTTCGGCCCGGACCAGACTTACGACGGAAAACAACGTCGCGCCCAGGATTCTCGTGGCAATTCTCATTGGCAATGACCCCTTTGGTTATTCACGACTTATTCGATGTTCAGATCAATACTGACCAGGCCGCGGGCTTCCCGATCCAGGGGCAGTACCCCACGGCTGATGATCTGACGCTGCAGGCGGTTGCCCGTGCCGTCGCCATCACTGTCCAGGAGGCTGCTGATGGTCGGCGGGACCCCTTCGATGCGGCTCCCCCGGAGCCCGGCGCCCGGCATGGCCTGCACCAGCAGCCCATAGACATGGTTGTTCTTCATGGCGCCGTTGAGGATGTGCACCATGTCGTTCAGGTTGTTCATTTCCACGGAACGTTCATCGGGGTCGGCGCTGATGAGGCTGAGCCCATCGCCCACCAGGAGGGTGGCTTTGCCCAGTTTGGCGCTGGGCGGCACGAACAGGTTGAAGGTCGTGGTCTCCCGGACGCCCTGGATGTTCTGCAACGTGACCAGGACCGGCAGCGCTTCGCCCCGCTTCACCCGGGCCTTCAAGGTGCGCACCCCGGCGATGGCGGTGAGGTCCAGCCGTTCTTCAGCCTTGACGGTGAGGGAGATGCCCTCGATGACCGGGCGCTCGAACGGGTTCAGGGTCAGGAACTGGAGCACCGAGCCCAGGTACGAGGCCATGCGGTTGGCGTTGAGGTCCGCCACCATGTTCTCGATCTCCAGGGCCGGATGGCCGGCCAGTTTGATGTTCCCCTGCAGGGAGAGGCTCTGCAGGCCTTCGCCCCGGACGTAGGAGGAGATGGTCTGGGCCAGCACCGTGGCGGCCAGGTTGGGAGTGATGATGGGCTGGTCCATGAGTTCGAACTTGAAATTCAGGAACCGCTTGCCGCTCAGGTTGAGGCCGATCCGCATGGGCACCATGTGGGCCTCGGCTCCCAGCAGGCCGGCCACCCCGGTGCTCCGGTCCAGGCGCAGGGCGCCGATGGGGGCCACCGGCGCGGCCAGCTTGAAGGAGGCCTGGTAGCTGGGCACGCAGGCCGCCACCGTGGCGGACCACAGGGGCAGGTCCAGTTCTCCCAGGTTGAACAGCTGATGGCCGAACAGCAGCACCCGCTTGCCGGTGACCTGGGTGATGGTGCCGGCGGCGGACATGATCATGTCGCCCTGGACCAGGTTGATGGCCGCCATGCCGCCGGGTTCCAGCGGGCTGGCCTCGCCGCCCCCGGCGGAGGCGCCCGCCTGCCCGGCGGAGAAGGCCACCGGCAGGCCCTCCCAGAATGACCGGGCGGCGGGAGTCAGGGCGGTGCCGAACACCGGCATGGGGATCAACTGGCCGCCGCCAGCGGCGCCGGTGGCCTCGGGGCCGAGCAGTTCGGAAAGAGGGATCATCGAGCCGGTCAGGGCGGCCTTGAGGACGGCGGGGGGGCCCAGCTTGGGCAGGATCAGCGGGGTCCGGCTGGAAGGGGTTTCCGGAATGTCCTTGAGCTGGTCCACCATCTCGGCGATGGGGGTGATGCCGCCGATGGGCTCCTTCTCGAACGGGAAGCCGATGGCCAGGGCTCCCACCAGCTTGCCGTCGATGTAGCAGGGGGATCCGCTCATGCCCTGGAGGATGCCGGTCTGGGCCAAGGGGCCGCCACTGGCCCGGATCATGATGATGCTCTGCCCCGGCGCCAGATTCCGTTGGACCCCCAGGACTTCGAAATCGAAGCGCTCGATCTTGCCGCCCAGGAAGACGGTCCTGCCCTGGCCCTTCATGCCTGGCCGGATATCCTGCACCGGCATCGTGGCCGGTGTTTCGGCGGCCAGGAAGGCCGCGAGAAACAAGGGAAGGATTGTGCGGAAATAGTTGGGCATGCGCAGACTCGGTAAAAGGAAAGCCTAGCAGGGAGGGAAACCAAACAGGCAGAGAGGGTAACAGACACACATGGGGTGCGATCAGTTGGGCTGGGGTGCCCTATAAATTCCAATATTCTTTCTTTCCTCTTTTTACGACAGCCCCGAGGGGCCGGTGGCAGCTTGTTCAGGCCAATCCTGCTATCCTGTCCCGATGCGAATTCTGATCCTTGGCGACGTGGTGGGGGAGCCGGGGCGGAGGCTGGTCGAGGCCCACATCCCGGTGCTTCGGCGGGAACTTGCGCTGGATTTCATCGTGGTCAACGGGGAGAACGCGGCCCACGGGCACGGGATCACCGACCGTATCGCAAGGCAGTGGTTCGACGAACTGGGGATCGATGTGATCACCACCGGCAACCACGCCTTCGACGTGAAGGATATCGTCCCGTATTTCCAGAGCGAGCCGCGCCTGCTCCGGCCGGCCAACTTCCCTCCCGGAACCCCGGGCAACGGCTACGTCAAGCTGCATACTCCCGGGGGGCTGGAAGTCCTGGTGATCAACCTGATGGGGCGGGTCAACATGCCCCTGTGCGATGATCCGTTCCGCTGCGCCGACGCGGTCCTGGCCAAGGAGCGCGCGGACATCGTCATCGTCGACATGCACGCGGAAGCCACCAGCGAGGCCCAGGCCATGGGCTGGCACCTGGACGGGCGGGTGGCGGCGGTGCTGGGGACCCATACCCACGTCCCCACCTTGGATGCCAAGCTGCTGCCCGGGGGCACCGCCTACGTCACCGACATCGGCATGGTGGGTCCCTACGAGGGCGTCATCGGCATGAAGAAGGAAAACAGCCTCAGCCGGTTCCTGAAGGCCAAGGGGGACCGGTTCGAAGTGGCCGAAGGGGACCTTCAGCTGCACGGGATCCTGGTGGTCACCGAAGGCCGGAAGGCGATGTCCATCCAGCGTATCCTTAAGACCCTCCCCTGATTCCACGTCACCCCGCCCCGGTCTCCTCTTCCTGAACGGAATGCCGCCGTGCCCAAGCCCCTTGGTCATTTCAAGATCCTCGACCTGTCCCGCATCCTCGCGGGACCCTTCGCCACCCAGATGCTGGCGGATTTCGGCGCCGAGGTGCTCAAGGTGGAGCCGCCCACGGGCGACCCGACCCGGGGCTGGGGCCCGCCCTTCGAACAGGGGGGTGAGGGCGAAAGCGCCTATTTCCGGTGCGCCAACCGGGGCAAGCATTCGCTGAGGATGGATCTGCGCGATCCGGCCGACCGGGAGGCGCTGTTCGGCCTGATCCAGGCGGCCGATGTCCTGGTGGAGAATTTTCTGCCCGAAGCCGCGGAGGATCTGGGCCTGACCTGGGAACGCCTGCACGAGCGTTTCCCGAAGGTGATCGTGGCCTCCATCCGCGGGTTCGCCTCGGATGTGCCTGCCGGCCGGCGCCCCGGCTACGATTTCATCATCCAGGCGGAGAGCGGCTGGATGTCCATCACCGGAGAGCCCGATGGCCGACCCATGAAGGTCGGCGTGGCCCTGGCCGATGTCCTGGCGGCGCTGTACACCGCCAACGGGATCCAGGCCGCCCTGCTGCACCGGGAGCGCACGGGAGAGGCCCTGCACGTGGAGGTGCCCCTGATGGAGGCGGCGCTGGCCGGGCTGGTGAACGTGGGCGCAGGGGTGCTCATGACCGGAACCAGCCCGGAACGGATGGGCAACGCCCACCCCCAGATCGTTCCCTACCAGACCTTTCCCTGCAGCGACGGGGAGACCGCCATCGGCGTGGGCAGCGACCGCCAGTTCGAAGTTCTGGCCCTGTGGGCCGGCATCGACCTGGAGCGGGAACCCGGCTGGCGGACCAATCGGGGTCGGGTGCTGGACCGGGTCCGGCTGGTGGAGGTCCTGGACCGGCATTTCCGGAAGCGCACAGTGGAGGAGACCACCCGGTTCTGCGAGGCCCACGCCATTCCCGCCAGCAAGGTCCGCACCGTGGACGATGTCCTGTTCGGCCAGACCGGCCAGAGCCACCGGCTGATCCAGACGCTCTACGACGAGACCGCCGGGCAGATGGTGCCGGTGCTGGCTTCGCCGGTGCTGTTCAACGATGAGCGGGCCTGCAGCCAGCTGCCTCCCGCCCGGTGGCCGCGATGATCCGCCGGGGCGGCGGCAACCTGGTTCCGCTCAGCGCCCTGGGCCGGACCCCCGACCGCGCCGCCCAGGCCGAAGCCCGGGTCGAGGCGCGGTTGAAGCGAGCCTGGCTGCTGGTAGTGGGCCCCACCCTGGTGCACCAGACCCGTCTGCTCCGGGCCCACCGCGGCATCCTGGTGGTGGGCTGCTGGCACGCGGAGGTCATCCCGAGCCTCAGGCTCTCGGCCGAAGCCACCTGGCCCCAGCTTCAGGCCCGTCTCGACCGGTTGTGGAAGCTCAAGTTCGTGCGCATGGAGATCGTTCCCTGCGACCCGCCGGAGCCGGAACCAGTGCCTGCGTCCCGGGGGGTGGCCGACCCCTTGAAGGAAGTTCTCAACCTTTTGCGTCAGCAAAGCAAAGGGGAGTGGACCTCGGGAGCGGATTGAGGTATGCTTCAATCTTCGTCGGGGCGTGGCTCAGCCTGGTAGAGCGCTCGGTTCGGGACCGAGAGGTCGGAAG
>Ga0302157_10005929_pt1 | contig 12785 bp, 13 predicted proteins | sample I_Bog_N3_3_FD_193502 | JGI IMG/M metagenome (GOLD analysis project Ga0302157, IMG submission 193502) | Peat permafrost microbial communities from Stordalen Mire near Abisko, Sweden - I_Bog_N3_3 | ecosystem: Environmental > Terrestrial > Soil > Wetlands > Peat | place: Sweden: Abisko, Stordalen...
AGATCGATGGTGGCGGGAGCCTTGGCTTTGATGACGGCGGCATAGGGGCTGTCGTCCTTGGTGCCCACCACCACGCAAGGCAGCTCCAGGCGGGCGGCGATTTCGGCGTAATTCTCGGGCGGCCAGCGTTTATAGCCGGCTTTGGGCGTGCATCCGGGGATCAGCACGGCGTAATTCTCGGGCAGGGCCAATCGTTCGATGGGGGCGTCGAGCCAGGACAGGTCGGGGGCTCCGGCTTTCGGGACGCCGGCCATGCGCAGCTGGGTGCCGATGAAGTCGGTAAAATGCATGGCCGTCACATCGGGGGGAATGCGCGGCAGATGGGCCAGGGGCGCCGGTCCCGACCATTGGGGGCCCAAAGGTCCGCCTAAGGAATAGAACATCAGGGTTTGGCGGCGCTTGCCCTGCAGATCATAGATGCGGCTTGGCGCGAAGTCCTTGATGCGGCGGATCAGCTTGAACCAGCCCAGCAGGCCCTTGGGGTGATCGTCGATGATCAACTGGTCGAACCAGGGCATGGGCGTCACAAAAGGCACGAAGCCAGGGCGGATCAACAGAGCGATCTCGGCGTCGGGATGGGCTTGGCGGATGTCGTGGAAAGCCTGGAAGCAATAGACCAGATCGCCCAGGGCTCCCAGGCGGATCACCAGGATGCGTTCGCGGGCGCTCATGCCGCGTCTCGCATCAGCAGGGCTTCGGCCACCTCCTCCACCGGCAAATGGTTCAGATCGTCCCGTTGCAGGCAGGCGACGGCGGGGCCGCGGGGCTGGCGCAAGGCGGGATCGGCTTCGCCGGACAGCAGCATCAGGGTCGGGCAGCCGGTGGCGGCGGTCAACTGGACGGGGCCGGTGTCATTGCCGATGGAGCCCAAAGCCCGGCGGGCCAGGGCGGCGATGGCGGCAAAGGGGGTGCGGTCGGCCAGGGACATGGCGGTGGGGCAATTGCCGATGATCACTTTGATGGCATCCAGATCCAGGCGGGTGCCCAGGACCACGGTGGCGATGCCCCGCAGGCCCAGCAGATTGGCCAGGGCGGCGAAGCGGTCCGAGGGCCAGCGCAAGGCCGGGCGATGGGCCGAGCCGCCGGGAGCCATCAGCACGAAATGCTTCGGCGGGCGCAAGGCCTCGATCTCGGCATCCAGCCAGGACAGGTCGGCCTTGACCAAGGGAACTCCGGCGATGGCCAGCTGGTCGGCCAGTCGATCCTCGGGGTGCATATGCTCGCGGTCGGGGTGGGCGTGAAAGAACTCGCTGGATTCGGCCAAACCCGACCAAGGCGGATCGCCCATGACGTGAAAATAGCCGGTGCTGCGTTCAGAGGTTTGCAGGTCATAGACCATATTGAACTTCACCGAGCGCAACTGGTGGCGCAGCCGCATCAGGCCGGCGACCTCCCAGGCCTTGGGCATGCCGTCAAGCCAGACCTCGTCGAAATAGGGGCTCTGGCGAGCCATTTCGGCATAGGGTTTGGTGGTCAGCAAGGTGATGCGGGCCGAGCCGTGATGGGCGCGAATGGCGGCAAAAGCCCCCATCGCCTGGACGAAGTCCCCCAGGGCGGCATGCTTGATGACCAAAATCCGCTGTTGGTTGGCCAAGATGATCTTAGTCCCCAGAGGGTGGCAGGTCCGGTTCGGGATCGGGCTGGGCGGTCAGAATTTCGCCATAGACGCCAAGGGTCCGCTCGCACATCAGCTCGCGGCTGAAGTTCTGCTTTACGAAGGCGATGGAGCGATCGGCCATCAGCTCGCGCTGGGCCGGGTTCAGGGTCAGCACGGCGTTGAGGGCTTCGGCCAGGGCGTCCGGGTCGGCGGGCGGCACCAACAGGCCGGTCTCGCCGTCCAGCACATTCTCGCGGCCAGCGCCGTTGTCGGTGGCGATTACCGGGCGGCCCATGGCCTGGGCCTCGACGATGACGCGGCCAAAGGCTTCCGGGTCAGTAGAGGCCGAAACCACCACGTCGGTCAGCATATAGGCGGCAGGCATGTCCTGGCAGTCGCCGACGATATGAACCACGTCGGTCAGGCCACGGCGTTCCACCAGGGCCTTCAGCTCGTCGGTATAATCGGTGCGGCCCTGATCCGAGCCTACCAGCAGACAGCGCACATCGCGTCGGCCCAGCTTGGCCAAGGCTTCGATCAGCACGGCCTGGCCCTTCCAGCGGGTCAGGCGGCCCGGCAGCATGATCACCGGATAGCCGTCGGGCAGACGCCAGCGCAGGGCCAACTGGATGATGCGTTCCTGGCTGACCTTGTGGGGGTCGAACTTAGTCAGATCGACGCCCCGATGGACCACGCGGATTTTATTGGCGTCGATGGGATAATTGGCCTGGATATGGCCCGAGATGAAATGGCTGATGGCGATGACCCGCTCGCCCCGGGTCATGACCGCATTGTACTTCTGTTTCAGACCCATCATTCCCAGGTTATAGGTGCCATGGAAGGTGGTCATGAAGTGAGCGCCGGTATGTTCGCAGGCCTTCAAGGCGCTCCAGGCCGGAGCGCGGGAGCGGGCATGGACGATGTCCACGCCATACTCGCGGATCACCTCTTCCAGCTTGGCGATATTGGCGCGCATCACCCAGGGCTTCTTGCTGTGCAGGGGAAGCGTGATGTGCTTCACTCCAATGCGGTCCAGCTCGCGCACCATATGGCCGCCGCTGGAGGCGACGATGGCGGTCCAGCCGGCCTCGGTCAGGGCGGCGGCGACGTCGATGGTGCCGCGCTCGACCCCGCCGGTCACCAGCGAGGGAACAACCTGAAGGACCACGGGGGGCCGGGTGGAGAAATCACGGTCTGTGCTGGACATGCTTAAACTACGCGGCCTGACTTGATATGAATGCGCAAAGCGCAAGGACGGAGACGAAGATGGCGGCCGGGATATTACCACGCGACGGCGGCGCGACAATCGCATACGAGCGGTTCGAGGGAAAAAACCCAGGAGTCATATTCCTTCATGGCTTTCGTTCGGACATGACCGGGGGCAAGGCCCTTGCCGTAGAGGACTTCTGTCGCAAGCGCGGACAGGCCTTTGTGCGCTTCGACGATCAGGGGCACGGTCGAAGCTCAGGGCAGTTTGAAGAGGGCTGCATCGGTCTTTGGGCTTCGGACGCCGTGGCCGTGCTGGACGCCTTGACCGAGGGGCCGCAGGTGATCGTCGGGTCATCGATGGGCGGCTGGCTGATGCTGCTGGCGGCCTTGGAACGCCGCGACCGGGTGGCTGGCCTGCTGGGTCTGGCCGCCGCCCCCGATTTCACCGAGGATTTGGTCCATTCCGAACTGACGGCGGAGCAAAAGCGCGAGCTGCTGATTAAGGGCCGGGTCGAGATCGATGACTGTGAAGGCCTGCCGCCGGTTCCCATTACCCGCCATCTGATCGAGGACGGACGCCAGAACCTGCTGCTGCAAGGCCCCATCAATCTGGTCTGCCCGGTGCGGCTGATCCACGGCCAGCGGGACGAGAGCGTGCCCTGGCAGACGGCCCTGCGTCTTCAGGACCATCTGATGAGCGAGGATGTGGAGGTGACCCTGGTTAAATCCGCCGGTCATCGCCTGAGCGAGCCGCAGGATTTGGACCGCATGCTGACCATTCTGGGCAAGCTGTTGGATCAGTTGGAGGGAATCGGGGGTTAGTCTCTGACGGATATTTCCATTTCGCCAAGGTCCCGATTTCGGGCGAGGGGGAATCCAGCCTGTTCCGGGTTTGGGCTCTCCGGACCTCATACCATAGCAAGCTTGCTTCGCTGGGGCGGCTGGAGCATTCTCCGCGACCATGTCGCAGATTCTCTATAAAACGGTCCTGGTCACTGGCGCCGCTCATCGTATTGGGCGGGCTGTCGCTCTGCGTTTGGCGCGGGATGGCTGGGCCGTGGCCGTGCATTACAACCGTTCCGCCGAAGCTGCCCTGACTCTGACCGACGACATCGTCGCTTTAGGGGCGCAAGCCGTGGCCTTGCAGGCCGATCTGGCGTCGGAAGACGATGTCCTGACCCTGGTGCCAAGGGTGGTCGAGGCCTTGGGGCCGCTGGGCTGTCTGGTCAATAACGCCTCGCTGTTCGAGCATGATTCGGCGCTGACGGCGACCCGGGCCTCGTGGGATGCTCATATGGAGACCAATCTCCGCGCCCCCTTTGTGCTGACCCAGTCCTTCGCCGCCCAACTGCCCGAGGATTCCGAAGGCGCGGTGGTCAATCTGATTGATCAGCGGGTGCAGAATCTGACGCCCCATTTCACCACCTATACCTTAAGCAAGGCCGGTCTGTGGGCTCTGACCCAGACCCTGGCTTTGGCCCTGGCGCCGCGGATCCGCGTCAATGCCGTGGCTCCGGGACCGACCCTGCCCAGTATCCATCAGACCCAGGACCAGTTCGACCAGCAATGCGCCTCGATGCCGCTGAAGCGCGGCACATCCCCTGAGGAAATTGCCGAGGCCGTGCAGTTCGCCATCGCCGCCGGTTCCATGACCGGTCAGCTCATCGCCCTCGATGGCGGCCAGCATCTTTGCTGGGCGCCTGCGGGCACTGCCCCTGAGGAGTGATCATGTCTCAGGCCAAGGTTGTTCAGCCCCTCCAGTTCGCCGACGCCCGCAATGCTCTGCGTCATGTCTTCGTCCACGACCTGACCATCCAGGCCAGCATCGGCGTCTATTCCCACGAAAAGCTGGATAAGCAGCGCATTCGCATCAACCTCGATCTGGCGGTGCGCGAAGGCGATTCCAGCCGGATGGGCGATGAACTCAGCAATGTGGTCTGCTACGAGGAAGTGGTTACCAGCATTCGGGCTCTGATCGATGCCGGACATGTCAATTTGGTGGAAACTCTGGCCGAGCGGATCGCCGCTTTATGTCTGGAAGACCGCCGGGTGCGCGTGGCCCGTGTGCGGGTCGAGAAGCTGGACGTCTTCCCCGACGCCACCAGCGTCGGCGTGGAAATTGAACGCGTGTCCACATTGCCGTGACGTTGGGGGCAGGGGTGGACAGCTGTCACTTGCCGGAAGCAGTTCCGTCATTACACTGACATTCTGCCGCAACCTACAGAACTGGCAGGCTTTTCCCCTTCTGTTCACCCACGTCAAGTTGTACACACTGGGGAGCGGCTGCCAAATCGCCTAAGGTGAGTCAAGATTGGAATCTATTTTTTTCTGCCGGACAGCCTCTTGACTTTGTTTAACTATATGAAAAATAACGATAAAGTTTTTTCTGCCTAGTTTTTGGGCAAAGGGGTGAAATCCTTGGAGTCCTACGGGAGGGGGTCATCGCTTCCTTGCTTGCCCACAGACTTATCCACAGAGTCCGTGGATATCATTGGCGGGGCCGAGGGGCTTGGACCGATTCGCAAGGGCGGCGCACAAGACATTATGACAGTATTCTCACCGACTCCCGAGACTGGACCATGAGCGAGCAGGAAGCGTCAGCCCCCCCTGGAAGCTTCGCCGCCGGAGCCGAGGTGATCGAGGGCTATCTGAAAACCATGCCCTCGGCCCCGGGGGTCTATCGCATGCTGGATAAGGCCGGCGGGATTCTGTACGTCGGCAAGGCCAAGAATCTGAAGAAGCGGGTGACGGCCTATACCAAGCCCGAGCGCATTCCCATCCGCATCCAGCGCATGGTCTCCCAGACCATCTCCATGGAGATCGTCACCACCCATACCGAGGTGGAAGCGCTGCTGCTGGAGGCCAATCTCATCAAGCGGCTGATGCCGCGCTATAACATCCTGCTGAAGGATGACAAGAGCTTCCCCTATATCCTGGTCACCGGCGATCATGCCTGGCCGCAGTTGCTTAAGCATCGTGGTGCCAGGAACCGCAAGGGCGAATATTTCGGCCCCTTCGCTTCGGCCAATTCGGTCAATCAGACCCTGGGCTTTCTGCAGCGGGCTTTCTTGCTGCGCTCTTGCACCGATGCGGTGTTCCAGTCCCGATCTAGGCCCTGCCTGCTGTATCAAATCAAGCGTTGCAGTGCGCCTTGCGTCGATCGCATCACTTCGGACGATTATTCCGCCCTGGTGGAGCAGGCCCGCGCCTTCCTGTCAGGCCAGAGCCAAGCCATCCAGCAGGAGCTGGCACAGCGCATGGAGGAGGCCGCCGAGCGGTTGGCCTATGAGGAAGCCGCCCTGTTCCGCGACCGCATCCGGGCCTTGAGCCGTATTCAGGCCCATCAGGACATCAATAATCCGCAGGATGTGGACGAGGCCGACGTGGTGGCCCTGCATCAGGCCGGAGGAGCCGCCTGCATCCAGGTGTTCTTCTTCCGCGCCGGCTGCAATTTCGGCAACCGCAGCTTTTTCCCCACCCAGACCCAGGATCTGCCGGCGGAAGAGGTGCTGGCGGCTTTTCTGGGACAGTTCTATGACGACAAGCCGCCCCCGCGTGAGATCATGCTCAGTCATCCTTTGGACGAGGCCGATGCCGCCTTGATGACCGAGGCTCTGTCGCAGAAGGCCGGGCACAAGGTCACCATCAGCGCGCCGCGTCGGGGTGACCGCCGCAAGTTGATAGAACATGCCTATGACAATGCCCGCGAGGCCTTGGGCCGGCGCATGGCCGAAAGCTCGGCCCAGCGCAAATTGCTGGAGGGGTTGGGCGAACTGTTCGGCCTGGATCAGGCGCCCGAGCGGGTCGAGGTCTATGATAACAGCCATATCCAGGGCAGCAATGCCGTCGGCGGCATGATCGTGTCCGGCCCCGACGGCTTCATGAAAAACGAATATCGCAAATTCAACATCCGCTCGGACGAAATCACGCCCGGCGACGACTACGGCATGATGCGCGAAGTTTTGACCCGCCGCTTCAAGCGGGCCCAGAAGGAAGATCCCGACCGCGATAAGGGCGGTTGGCCCGATCTGGTTCTGATCGATGGCGGGCGCGGCCAGCTGAATGTGGCCCTGGAGGTCTTCGCCGAACTGGGGGTGGAGGAGGTGGCTCTGGTCTCTATCTCCAAAGGTCCTGACCGCAATGCCGGGCGCGAGCGGTTTCATATGGAGCGCCGCGACAGCTTTACCCTGCCGACCAATGATCCGGTGATGTATTTCCTCCAGCGTTTGCGCGACGAGGCTCATCGCTTCGCCATCGGCAGCCACCGGGCCCGGCGGTCCAAGGCCATCGGCGCTTCGCCTTTGGACGAGTTGGAGGGCATTGGGCCGAAACGCAAGAAGGCCTTGCTGCATCACTTTGGCTCGGCCAAGGGAGTGTCGGAAGCCGGACTGGCCGATTTGGGCGCGGTCGAGGGAATCAGCAGCGCCTTGGCCAAGAAAATCTATGATCATTTTCATCCGGCAGGGTGATCGCCAACCTTCACGAAAGACTTTCAGCGGCGCTGTTTACGCTTGGGGGGCTGATGCACTAGAATGCCGCCTTGCTTCCAGCCGGCCCGGACATAATGCTCACAAGCCTTCCCAATCTTTTGACCTTGTCGCGCATCGTCGTGATCCCATTGCTGGTCGGCACCTTCTATCTTGAAGGCGATCTCTGGCGCTGGGTGGCCTGCGTGCTTTTCGTCGCCGCCGCCATCACCGATTACTTCGATGGCTATGTGGCGCGTCGGCGCAATATCGTTTCCAGCTTCGGGCGCTTCCTCGATCCCATCGCCGACAAGCTTTTGGTCGCCTCGGTGCTGCTGCTGCTGACCGCCTTTGACCGGTTGGACAAATGGAGCGTGCTGCCGGCTCTGGTGATCCTGCTGCGCGAGATTTTGGTCTCGGGACTGCGGGAATATCTGGCCGAGCTGAAGGTGGGCCTGCCGGTCAGCCGCTTGGCCAAATGGAAGACCGGCATCCAGATGACCGCCCTGCCCACTCTGCTGGTGGGGGATGCGGCGCCGTCTTGGATTCCCGCCGTGCCGGTGGGGGTGTCGCTTCTGTGGGTAGCCGCCGCTTTGACCATGATTACCGGCTGGGATTACCTCCAGGCCGGGCTGAAGCATATGTGGGAGCAGCCCAAGTGAGTGGAGGGGCCAAGGCCCTGATGAGTGTCGATGACGCCATCGCCGCCATGCAGGACTATGTCACCGCCGTCACTGAGGAAGAGGTTCTGCCTCTGTCCGACTGTCTGGGCCGGGTCCTGGCTGCCGATCAGATTTCTCCCATCGATGTGCCCGGCTTCGATAATTCCGCCATGGACGGCTGGGCGGTGTTCCGCGCCGATCTGGCCGAGGATGGTTCCAGCCGATTGCCGGTGGGCGGACGCATCGCCGCCGGTCATCCCTTGGCCGAAACCGCCGTTCCCGGCAAGGCCTATCGCATCTTTACCGGGTCACCCGTACCAATCGGCCCCGACGCCGTGATCATGCAGGAGCAATGTGTTGAGGCCGATGGCTTCGTCACCCTGCCCAAGCGGCCCAAGCTGTTCGACAATATCCGCAAGGCCGGCGAGTCGGTGTCGCGCGGCGGCATTCCCCTGACGGCGGGCACCCGATTGGGGCCGCAACATCTGGGAGTGGCCGCCACCATCGGTCTGTCGGCTTTGCCGGTGATCCGGCCTTTGCGGGTCGCCATCTTTTCCAGCGGCGACGAGGTGCGCGAGCCCGGCCAGCCGCTGCCGCCCGGCGCCATCTATGACGCCAACCGCCATAGCTTGCGGGCCCTGCTGCAAGGGCTGGGGACCGAGGTCAGCGACCTTGGCATCCTGCCCGACCGGCTGGAGGTCATTCAATCCACCCTGGCCCGCGCGGCTAAGGACCATGATCTGATCATCACTTCGGGCGGCGTCTCGGTGGGCGAGGAAGATCATATCAAGACGGCGGTCTCGGCTCTGGGCGAGCTGCATCTTTGGCGTCTGGCCCTGAAGCCCGGCAAGCCTTTGGCTTTGGGTCGGGTCGATGGCGTTGCCTTCTTAGGCCTGCCGGGCAATCCGGTGGCGGTGATGGTGGCCTTTCTGCTGTTCGGGCGGCCTTTGCTGGATCGCCTGTCGGGGGCTGTCCATGTCAGCCCGCGCCGCTATCCCCTGCCGGCGGGCTTTTCCTTGAGCAAGAAGCCGGGCCGCCGCGAGTTTCCCCGCGCCCGGGTCACTTTTACCGCCTTCGGTCCGGTGGTCGAATTGCATAAAAGCGATTCCTCAGGGGTGCTGACCTCCATGACCAGCAGTGACGGCTTGCTGGATTTGGCCGCCGAGGGGGTGGAGATCGCTCCCGGCGATACGGTGCCCTTCATTCCCTTCGCCGAGCTGCTGGCATGAAGATCCTCTATTTCGCCTGGCTGCGCGCGAAGATCGGCACGGGGGAAGAGGATCTGACGCCACCCGCCGATGTGGCTACTGTCGGCCAGATCATGGCCTGGCTGAGCACCCGCAGCCCTGGCCATGCCGAGGCCTTCGCTAGGCCGGCCTTGATCCGCGCCGCTGTCAACCAGGACTTCGCTGGGCTCGACCAGCCGGTCGGGGCTGATGACGAGCTGGCTTTCTTCCCTCCCGTCACTGGGGGCTGACCCCATGATCCGCGTCCAGAGCGAAGACTTCGATCCCGGCGCTGAAATCGTCCGCCTCTCAGGCCTGGGCCCGGCGACGGGCGCGGTGGCCAGCTTCCTTGGGCTGGTGCGGGGCGATGATGATCTGGTCGCCATGACCCTGGAGCATTATCCCGGCATGACCGAGCGTCAGCTGGCCTCCATCGAAGAGGAGGCCCGGCGGCGTTGGAATCTGCTGGATATTTCCATCATCCATCGCTTCGGGCGGCTGCTGCCGGGGGATCGCATCGTGCTGGTGGTGGTGGCCTCAAGCCATCGCGGCGAGGCCTTTGCCGCCTGCGAGTTCCTCATGGACCGGCTGAAGACCAAGGCGCCCTTCTGGAAGCTGGAAGAACGCTCGGGCCGCGAAGATTGGGTCGCCGCCAAAAGCGACGACGAGCAGCGGTCGGACCGATGGTAGACGAGGCTGACCCCGCCGAACCCATGGTCCAGCCGCGCAAGACCCGCGAGCTGTTCCAATATCTGATCACCACCTTCCAGGCCCTGCTGCCGCCGGAAAAGAGCGTCCATTTTTCCTTGCTGGCCGACGAGCTTTTGAGGTCGGTGGATGAAAATTGCAGCGCTTGTCTGTTGGCGGCCCGCGAGGATGACGCCACCGAGCGCGATCCCCGCCGCAGCCGTTTCCTGCTGCGTCTGGTGGTGGGCCGGGTCTCGCATCTGTTCTCCGGCAATCGGCCCATGATGCCCCGCACCCTGATCGAGGGGCTGGACCGCTATATGAAAAAGGCCTTCGGGTCGATGATCTATGAAGAGTTGAACGCCGAGGCCGATCAGCTGCTCTATCGCCTGAATTGCGACGACGACAAAGAGATGTGGCAGAAGATCCGCGAAAATCCCGATTGGGCCCGCTTCGTCGATACGGTCTTCATCCGCATCCTGTTCCGCTTCGAGAATTTCGCCCATGGCAAAAAGGTCTTCATGACCAACCTGGATGCCACCTTTCAGGAAATCTCGAAATGCAGCTTCACCGAGGAGCATTTCTTCGCGGTGTTCGAAGGGCTGTTCGCCGATCTTTATGAACATATGGATCAGGAAGAACAACGCCTGCGCTGGGACTTTCATTTCGGCGACGGCACCTGCAAGCGCATCTCGGGCATCCTCGACCAGGGGCTGGTCAACTATTTGAAGAAGCGCAACAGCCGCATGCTGGGATCGGGCCGGGCGCTGCCAAGTGACAAAACGCCCAAAAAATAAGGCCGGTCCCTCGGGGCCGGCCTTATTCATCTTGGCATGCCGATCGCTTAGGTGGGGATGCGACCCACCAGAGCATCGTAGTCGGCAATCAGGGCGGCGGTGATGGCGCCCGGAGTGAAGCGGTACTCGCCGATCTCGCCCACCGGAGTAACCTCGGCGGCGGTGCCGGTCAGGAAGACTTCCTGGGTCTTGGCCAGTTCCTCGGGCAGGATCTTGCGCTCGATCACCTTGAAGCCGCGCTTCTTGGCCAGATCAATGACGGTACGGCGGGTGATGCCGTCCAAGAAGCAATCGGGAACGGGGGTGTGAATCTCGCCGTCGATCACCAGGAACATGTTGGCGCCGGTGGCCTCGGCCAGATTGCCCTGCCAGTCCAGCATGATGCTGTCGCTATAGCCCTGGCCCTCGGCGTCGTGCTTGGACAGGGTGCCGATCATGTAAAGGCCGGCGGCCTTTGACTGGGTGGGCGCGGTCTCGGGGTGCGGGCGCTTCCACTTGGAGAAGTTCAGGCGGATGCCCTTCTTGCGCAGTTCGGGCGGGAAATAGGACGGCCAGACCCAGGTGGCGATGGCCATATGGATCTTGGTCTGCTGGGCGGCCACACCCATCTGCTCGGCGCCGCGATAGGCGATCGGGCGGACATAGCCATCGACGATGTTGTTGGCGGCGACCGTGGCGCGCGTGGCCTCGTTGATCTCTTCGACCGACCAGGGCATCTCGAAGCCCAGAATGCGGCCGGAATTGATCAGACGTTCCGAATGCTCGGTCAGCTTGAACACCTTGCCCTGATAGACGCGCTCGCCTTCGAATACGGCGGAAGCATAGTGCAGAGCGTGAGTCAGCACATGGACCTTGGCGTCGCGCCAGGGGATCAGCTTACCGTCGAACCAAATGGTTCCGTCGCGGTCATCGAAAGGGACCAGAGACATGGTGAATTTCCTTGGGGGTTGGTTAGATAATTACCGATTGATCTTGCCAGGAGTAACATTTCGAGGCATATAAGTCAACATGACTGACGTAAAATCCGGTGTGAACCTCCTCTTTCTTCGTGAGGAGGAGCTGCGCCAGGGCATCGAGCTGCTGTATTTTGCCTATCGGGACTTCACCGCCGAGCCCGATGCAATGCTGGCTGAGTACGGCTTTGGCCGGGCCCATCACCGGGTGATCTATTTCGTCGGGCGCAATCCGGCCATCACCGTCAGCGACCTTCTGTCCACTCTTCGCATTACCAAGCAGAGCCTGTCTCGGGTGCTGTCGCAGTTGATCAAGGAAGGCTTCATCCTTCAGCGCCCCGGCCCGCGCGATCGCCGCCAGCGGCTGCTGGAACTGACGCCGAAGGGGATCGAGCTGGAACGCCAGCTGACCGAAAAACAACGGGCCCGCATCGCCCGGGCCTACCGGGAAGCCGGGGCCGAGGCGGTGGAGGGTTATCGCAAGGTGCTGGTGGGTCTGATCGACGGCGAGGACCGCCGCCGCTTCCCCGCCGGAACCCCAACAAAATCCCGCGGCTGACGGAAAGGAGCGCGCGACCATGGACGGGCAAGCCCATATCCTGGTGGTCGACGACGATACCCGCCTGCGCGGCTTGCTCCGCAAATATCTGACCGACAACGGCTATCTGGTTTCGGTTGCCGCCGATGCCGCCGAGGCCCGCCAGCAGCTGGAGTCCATCGCCTTCGATTTGGTGGTCCTGGACGTCATGATGCCCGGCGAGACCGGGCTGGATCTGACCAAGGCCCTGCGTACATCTGGCCTGCAACTGCCCATCCTGCTGCTGACCGCCATGGCCGAGACCGGCGACCGCATCGGCGGCTTCGAATCCGGGGCCGACGATTATCTGACCAAGCCCTTCGACCCGCGCGAGCTGTTGCTGCGCATCGGTTCGATCTTGCGCCGCACCGCCCGCGAGGAAGCGCCTCCTGCCCCCAAGGACTGTCGCTTCGGCAGCTTCACCTTCGATCTGGAGCGAGGCGAATTGCGCCAGGACGGCGACATGGTCCATCTGACCACGGCGGAATCGGCTTTGCTTGCGGTTCTGGCCGCCCAGCCCGGCGAGACCTTAAGCCGCGAGGAACTGGGGGCCGCCACCGGCAACAGCGGCAATCTACGCACCGTCGATGTTCAGGTCACCCGTCTGCGCA
>Ga0302157_10005931_pt1 | contig 12784 bp, 12 predicted proteins | sample I_Bog_N3_3_FD_193502 | JGI IMG/M metagenome (GOLD analysis project Ga0302157, IMG submission 193502) | Peat permafrost microbial communities from Stordalen Mire near Abisko, Sweden - I_Bog_N3_3 | ecosystem: Environmental > Terrestrial > Soil > Wetlands > Peat | place: Sweden: Abisko, Stordalen...
GACCGGTACTCCGGGCGATCCAGAATCTCGGCCAACTGGGCGATGCGCGCCTCTGACACGGCGTAGACGTCGGCGAACGGCGCGCCCGGCTGGAACACGAAAGCCGAGGCGCCCTGCTCCAGGGCCCGCGCGAGGGCATCCGGTTGAGGGCCCTCGGCGTCGGAAGTCACCGGAATCGGCGTGATCTGCAAATCGCGCAGGGTATCCAGGAAGCCGGGGCTTACCGGCTCATCGACGGCGGCGATCGACCCGGGGGGCGCTGCGGCCGCAGTAGCCAGCAACAGGGCCTCGGTTCCGCCTCCCGCCGTCGCCCAGGCCTCTGCTGGGAAAGGCCAGGCCGAAACGACCGCGTCACGCAGTCGATCGCTCATGTACTCCCGCCCGAAGACGTTCAGGTCGTGGGCCGTGAGGCTGTCGAGCAGGGCTCTGCTGAGATCGGGCTGCAGCGAGATGTCCGGCGCGCCCGACTGCAGGTCGATGGCCGACCAGTCGGGGCCGGCAGTGGTGCCCGCCGGACGCAGCTGCTGGTGAAGCTTGATGGTGGTCCCACCGCGGCGGCGGGTTTCGATCAGGTCGAGGTCGCGCAGGTAGTTCCACGCGGTCAACATCGTGCCCACGCTGACCTCCGCCGTCTTCGACAGGTCGCGGATGGTGGGCAGCTGGTCGCCGGGCGACAACTGCCCTGACGTGATGAGCAATTCCAGCCCGGCGCCAATCTCGTGGGATCCCCGGCCGGAGATGCGATCGAGGATCCATTCCGGCGTCACGATGTGCGGACTGGCATCGACTACGGACATTCGAGCCTCTCTGGCCGGTGCTGGATGCAAACAAACTCACTGTATCAAAAGCCCTCAAACGCATCACGGACGTGACCCGCCCTGTGAGATAACAAATGCCTCTTTGACACATAATGACTAATGTTTCAAAATAAGTCATTCTGCGGGTGACAAATTTGCCGCGCTGGTCGCGAATGACTGACACTTCCTATCGAGTACCAATCCACGCCGTAGGAGGTCCAATGAGCCAGTCCCGTTTCCGTCTGGGATTTCTGAGCCACATCGAAGGCGGCGCAAACCTGCGCCAGACCTACTCGAACGTGCAGGAACTCTTCGTCGTCGCCGATGAACTCGGATTCGATTCGGGATGGGTGGCGCAACACCACACCTGGCCCACCCCCAACAGCGGTTTGCCGTCGCCGTGGGTGTTCCTCGCGCATGCTGCGGCGCGCACCACCAACATCCATCTCGGCACAGCCATCACCATCGCTCCCCTCGAGGATCCGGTGAGGCTCGCAGAAGATGTCGGAGTGCTCGATGCGCTATCAGGCGGCCGCGTCGAGCTCGGAATCGGCAGCGGGTACAGCCCAATAGAATATGGACTGTTCGGCAAAGACTTCGAACGCAAGCGAGAACTCACCACCGAGGTGCTCGCCCGCACGCGTGAGGCACTCCGCGGCAACGCCCTGGACGAACACGACACCACCATCATCCCGGTATCCACCGACCTCGCCGAGAACCGCATCTGGCATGGCGTCTTCAGCCAGCAGGGCGCTCGACACGTCGCTAGCGAAGGCACAAACCTGCTGCTCAACCGTGCGACCTACGGGTATGACGAGCCGACAGACGCCGTTCAACGCCCGTGGGCGGATGCCTACCTCGAGGACTGGCGACTGGAGCGGCGCCCACGAATCGGCATCTCCCGCCTGATCCTGGCTGCGAAGGACCGCGCTACGGCACTCGAATACCTCGCCGACGGGGTACTCGACGGCTTTCGTCGAATGAACGGACGCAACACGGATGGTCCGCAACAAGACGAGAGCCTCGAACAGGCCCTATTCCACTTCAACGCGTACTACGGGCACCCCGACGAGATCATTTCTCGCCTGAACGAGGAGCGGGTCCTTCCCGTCGCGACCGACCTGCTCGCCCAGTTCAACCCCGGGACACCGACGCTCGACATCGCCATCCGCGCGCTCGAGTATCTTGCCCAGGAGATCGCTCCCGCACTCGGATGGTCGCCATCCGGCGCACGGGAAGCGGTCGGCTCCGCAGTGACAACATGAGCTCATCTACGCCAGCATCGGCCGGGGGAGCGGGCAACAGCACCGTCCCAGCCACAGCGACCGACCAGGTACACGCGGGCTATAGTCCCGGAGTCGCACAGAACACGACGATTCCACCGATCTACCAGTCGGCGTCCTACCAGTTTGACAACTTCGAGGCCGCCCGAGAGATTTTTGCGCTGCGGAAGACCGGCAACCTTTACAGTCGCACGGGCAATCCGACGAATGTGGTGCTCGAGCAGCGCGTATCGACCCTGGATGGTGGGGTCGGCGCCCTGTCGACGGCGTCCGGCCAGTCGGCGGTCGCAGTCGCGCTTCTGGCTCTTGTTCGCACCGGCCAGCACATCGTCGCATCCAATCGCCTGTATGGCGGAACCGTCGATCTCCTCGGCGACACGTTCGCCGACTTCGGCATCACCACCACCTTCGTCGATCCGCGGGACGTCGACGCGTGGCGTGCGGCGACGACCCCGGAGACCCGGGCCTGGTTCGTCGAGACCGTCGACAATCCGACCGGCTCCATTCCCGACCTGCACAGCCTTTCGAGCGCTGCGCATGACCTCGACGTGCCCTTCGTCGTCGACAACACGGTTGCAACCCCGGCGCTGCTGCGGGCGAAAGAGTTCGGCGCCGACGTGATCGTGTACTCGGCGACAAAGTTTCTGGGCGGCCACGGTGCCGCGCTTGGCGGGATCATCGTGGATGCCGGCACCTTCGACTTCGAGGCCAGCCCGGAACGCTGGCTGCACCTGACGACACCAAGCGCACGTTTCGGTGGAATTACGTTCACCCGCGACCTGCCGGCGGGGGTGAGTCCCTACCTGGCGTACGCGAAAGCCAAGCTCGCCCACGACCTCGGACCGACCCTTGCTGCCCACAGTGCGTTCCTGCTGCTGCAGGGGATCGAGACGCTGAGCCTCAGGGTGGCCAGGCAGACCGAGACGTCGTTGGTCATCGCGACCGCGCTGGCCGCGAACCCGAAGGTCGCGCGAGTGCACTTTGCCGGCCTGCCCACGCATCCGGACTACGAGCTCATGCGGTCCCAGCTGGGGGCAGCGCCATCCGTGTTCTCCTTCGATCTCGCTGCGAGCGACGACGAGGTGGGCCCGTTTATCGACCGCCTCAGGCTGTTTTCGCTCGCCGCCAACATCGGTGATGCGCGAAGCCTGGTCATGCATCCGGCGACCACGACGCACAGCCGGTACACGCCCGCCCAGCTTGAGACGGCCGGGATCTCCTGGACGACCGTGCGGCTGTCGATCGGACTCGAAGACCCCGGTGACCTGCTGGCCGACCTTGAGCAGGCCCTATCCGCTGTAACCGAAGGAGAGAGCAAATGAAGATCGGATACTGGACTCCGGTATATGGCGGATTCCTGCGCAATGTGGAGCACGAGGGACGCATGGCCGCAACATTCGAATACATCCGGGAGGTGTCCGTGCTGGCTGACAGGCTGGGCTACGACATCACGCTCGTTCCCGAGCTCTACCTGAATGACCGCAAGGGCATCGAGGCGCCGAGTCTCGAGGCGTGGTCACTGTCGGCCGCGATTGCTGCCGTCACCTCGCGGCTTCGCATCATGACCGCGGTGCGGCCCGGATTCCACCTGCCGACCGTCATCGCAAAGACGTCAGCGACGCTCGCGGACATCAGTGGCGACCGGTTCTCCCTCAACGTCGTGTCGGCCTGGTGGCACGAGGAGGCCCGCCAGTACGGCGGCCTGTTCGCCGAGCACGACCAGCGCTACGTGCAGTCGAGTGAGTTCGTGAGGATACTCCAGGGGATGTGGCGAGAGAACCCGTACTCGCAGTCCGGCGAGTTCTACCAGGTCGACGGCGCCATCCTCAGTCCCAAGCCGCATCCGGCGCCCCGCATCTTCGCCGGGGGCGAGAGCGAGGATGGCCGCGAGGCCATCGCCGGGTTCGCAGACGCCTATGTCATGCACGGTGGCACCCCTGACGAGGTCCGGGTCAAGATCGCGGATGTGAACGCCAGGCGCAGGCGACTGCAGGGTGCCGATTTCGCGGAGGTCGGGATGGCCGCCTACATCATTGTGCGCGACACCGAGGCCGAGGCACTCGCCGAGATGGACCGCATCACGACCGTGGATCCCCTCTCACCCGGGTACGCGTCCTTCGAGGAGTTCGTGGCGAATTCCAACCTGGATGTCGAGCTCACGAGGCGGGAATACTCGGTCGGAACCCGCGGCCTGCGCCCCAACCTGGTCGGCACGCCCGAGCAGGTTGCGGAACGGATCAGGGAATTCGAGGATGCGGGGGTGACGCTGCTTCTCGTGCAGGCGTCGCCACTCGACGAGGAGCTTGAGCGCATCGCCAGCACGCTGTTCCCCCTGGTCACCTCCCAGTTCCAGGCGGTGCGCTGACTCATGCCGACCCCGCTGACTACTCTCCGCTGGGATGAGCCCCAGGGCGCCACTGCCCGCGGCACTGTTATCGTGCTCGCCGGGCGGGGCGAATCGTCGACCGTGTACTCACGGTTCGGACAACGCCTTGCCGCAGACGCCTACCGCGTGCGAGCCGTGGGTGACCTCACAGAGCTCGACCTCGACGCTGGACTGCTTGTGCGCTCCCTCGTAGCCGAGAGCGAAGCGCATCCGATCGTGCTCGTCGGCTCCGACACGGGTGCGCTCCTCGCCCTGTCACTCGCCACGGCACCGGACCTGAAGTTTGCTGCGGTGGTGACAGCCGGCCTGCCGCTCGGCCAGTCACAGCTCGCGAGTGATGACGACCCGTTCGAAGCGAGGTCGGTCTGCCCTGTGCACCGCCGCGTTCTCACCAACGAGGATGCGGTTGACCCGACCGCCTACACTCGCGCCATCCCCGCCTCGCTCGGGCTGGCCGACCCGCGAGCTGTTCGCGCGCCCGTCCTGGGCATCCACGGCGAGCACGACACGATCTCACCGATCGCCGCGGCTCGGGAGTACTACCGCCAGTTTGCTGACAGGGCCGCGCTGACGATTGTTTCCGGCGGTCGCCACGACATCCTGAACGACGTGAGCCATCGCAGTGTGGCAGCGACGATCGTGCTTCTGCTCGAGCAACTGCGCAACGATGGCACACCGACAACGCGGCTCGAGCTGTTTGGACCACAGGATGCGGACGACGATTCGGGCGTTGTGCCCGCTTTCATCGCAAGCCCGCGCGCACAGGTTGCGGTCGGCTGACCGACCGGGACCCGACCTGAGTGCCTAGTCGAGGAAGACGGGAATTTTCTCTCCGGCCTCGATTGCAACCGTGAGGCGGTTCTGGGCCGGGGCGAGCGGGCATGGTGAAAACGGCGTGTAGGCGCACTGCAGGTTGCTGATGCGGTTGAAGTCGATCGCCAGCGGCCCGCCACCAGCGGGTAGCGTGACCGCGAGCCGTCTGCTGGCGCGGTAGGTGGTCACGCCGCTCGTGCCATCGGTCAGCACAGTGAAGCCGTGTTCGACCGGTGTCGTCAGGTCGCCGGCCAGGTTCTGTGAGAAGACCACCAGCCGCTGCTCCTTGTCTTCGAGTTCGAACACGAGTTCGCCAACAGCTTGGTGGGTGTGGATGATCCCATCCACGGCCGCGTCGATTGAAATGTCGCGCGGGGGGTCGAAGGGAACGAACTCGGCGTCAACGATCCACTCGCTGCGGGGTTCGTACGCCGGAGTGCTCACGTAGCGGCCGCGAAGCTCGTGCTGGGGATCAATGGGGCGGAGCAGGTCCTGCCCGCCCCGCTTGGAGAGCTCGATCGCGACGTCGCCGGCTCGTGCGGCACGGCGGAATTCCCGCTCTCGTACTGGCTCGAAGTGGTACTCGGTGGTGACGACGTCTTCTCCGATGGTCAGCGTTTCGCCGTTCGACAAGACGACACTCGGGCCGTCCTCACTGGTGCTCCACTCGCCGGGAACACCGGGGAAGCGCTGAGGTTCGGCGCCGAGTTTAAAGATGTCGCTGTAGGCCAGAAAACCGTAGGGATCCTGGCGACGAGCCTCGAGCTCATCGCGCCATTCCTGCCATGCGGCCAGGTAATGGGGATCAATTTCAGTGGAGGTCTGGTCAACGATGCTCATGAAATCTGACATTAGCAACTGGGCCGAGACATTCACATTTTTACTGGGTTATGTGTGGAAATCCTTCGTAACAAAAGCGGCACATAGTTCGTAACAAAACCTCATCCGCGGGGTGCCGCACGCGAAAGCAGGTGTGGGTCCCGCGCCAGTGCACGGGACCCACAGCCTCAAACGCTCAGGATCTCATCGAATTCCGCTCGAAGCAGGAAAGGATCCCTGAGCCAGATGCGGAGGAAGGTTTCATCGGCCGAGCCATCCTCCGCGGTTGTCGTCTTCTTCACATCACCTCCTCAGCTCACCGGAAACGTGTAGGAACACCCGGCTGGCTACGACGCGATCGTCTGCTGCGCCGGCGCGGCCGAGGTCGCGACCTCGATCTTGCGAGGCTTGGCCTTCTCACCCATCGGGATCACGACGCTCAGCACGCCATTGTCGTAGTGCGCACTGATCGCTGCCGCATCCACACCTTCGCCGAGGCTGAACTGGCGCAGATATGACCCGTATGGTCGCTCCTGGGACAACCACTTCACCCCTTCATGCGATCCCGCCGTGCGCTCCGCCCGGATGGTGAGCAACTGGCCGTCGACGTCAATATCCACCGACCCGGGGTCGATCCCGGGGAGGTCCGCGGTCAGGATGTACTGGTCGCGCTCGCGGTAGAGATCCACGGGCATGAACCGGGGGCCGCCCTGACGCGTGCCCAACAGGGCTCCGGTGAGGCGGTCAAGGTCGCCGAAAGGATCAAAAGACATAGCCATGATGAAGATTCCCCTTTCTCGTGGAGGTTGAGCCCTTATGGCTCAACTTTTTGACAGCACTTTTTTAACTCAGTTGGCACAGGATTTCAAGTACCGAAAACCATTGAGTTTGCTGGGAAATAAGACCTGGCGCAGGGCAGCCGTGTCAGGGGCGCTCCACGACGATCGGGATGCTGCGGCGGGTCCAGTCGACCCGTCACATCCGGGCGAGAGCCGAGGCTGCGAGGGTCTGTGCGCCGGATTCGCTCGGTCCGGTGAGCGGCACAACGGCGACCCGCAGGTACTCGTCGCCTTTGAGTACGCTCACCGATGCGGATCCGTCCCAGTAGGCCTGGTCACCGAGGCTAGTGAGCGCCACAGCCGGAACCTTGCTCTTGTAGTCGTTGAACCAGGTGGTGGCGTCGGAACCAGTGACCAGCACCACCCGCACGCTGTTCACCCTGGCGACATCCGGATCGGTGCCCGCGGGAACACCCAATCCGTAGTAGACGCAGGCGACCCCGCCTTCAACAGTCGCCTTGCCCTTCACGCCCGGCTGCACTGGCGCGCCGAACGCCGTCTCGACCTCGGCCTGGGTCACCACCGAACACGAGTCAAGCGTGGTGTTGGTTCCCGCCGCGGACGGCGACGCAGCCGGTGCAGCGCTGGCGGGAGTGGACGCACGGGAACTCGAAGCTCCCGTCGTCGTGGGCGCACAGCCGGTCAGGGCGAGGATCACCACCAGGCCAGCAAGAACGGGGGAGAGGTGGGCGGCGGTGAGGCGCAGGGATCTGGTCACGCGAGAATCCTATTGCCGCACAATCACCGTATCGAGGCAGTTCTGGCCGGTGAATCCTGGGAGCGAAGGCCCGCCGCCGGATCGATTACGGCTGAAAAATGACCTCGACCAGCGGGCTGTCTTCGATCCACGCCTCCGGCTCGTTGCCCGGCGTGCTCACGAGGTCCGCGAGCGGGGGCAGCAGGCGGCCAAAAACCGCTTCGCGTTCAGCGCGCTCCGTGATGGGGCGTGCCGTCGCAGCGAGGTCTGCAGTGGTGGAGTGCTTCAAATGGAACGTGAACTCCGGATGCGAGACGAGGTTCGCGTACCAGGACCGGGGGCGGTTCGGTGTTCCGGTGATGTAGTAGCGTCCGTCCAGCCGGTGAAACCAGATCTCGATCCGACGCGGCTCACCAGATTTTCGCCCGGTCGTGGTGATGTCGATCACCCGGTCATTCGCCAGGGCGTTCGCTACCTCGTCAGTCACGTGGTCATCCTTTCCTGATCATCGGTCGAAGCGGGGGAGAGTGGTGGAGAACTCAGGAAATCGAACCTGACAAGGCACCCCGATAGGTGCGTTCCCCTCGAACGACGTGGATCACCGGCCGGCCACGTTCGGGGCCAGGGTGGACTATCTCGTCGTCGATATCACTCTAAGCACACCCGCTGTGAAGGGCCTTTCAGACTCGGCTGAGATGTCGTTTCATGACATCACGGTTGAGGTCGCGTAGCGAAGACCGGTTGTGCAAGCGGCGGAACGCGGGCGCGACCGTGATCGACCAGGGAAATCGAATGGGAAACGAATCAGCGCGGGAGCTCCGTGAGTCGCGGGTCTTCCGGACCGAAGGGGATGTCGAGGGTCTCTTCGCCGGTTTGGAGACCACGCAGAATGACCTTCCCGACGTATTCGGCACTGTGAACGATCATGCCGGGCCGTGACGGTGCTCCCGCCTTTCGCCCATCGCCGTTGAACTCGCTCTCGGTGATCGAGGGGAGCACGTTCGTCACGGCGATGCCATCCGGTTCGAACTCGAGGCGCATCACCGCGCTGAGCATATTAACCGCAGCCTTTGTGGACGCATAGCCACCGATTCCGGGCATCGTCCGGCGAGTTGTTCCGGAGCTGATCGTGATGATCCGCCCGAAGTGCCTGGCTCGCATACTGGGTAACACGGCCTGGGTAACACCGAGCACACTGACCACGTTGAGTTCGAAGGCGTTGCGGTAGTCCTCGAGATCCAACCTGTCGAGCGGAACGTGCAATGCCGCGCCGGCGTTGTTCACGAGCCCGTCGATTCGGCCGTACTGCGCCAGTGTCGCAGCCACCATCCGCAGCACAGCCGACTGGTCGGTCACGTCGGTCGGCACTGCCAGTGCGCCGCCGAGTTCCTGGCTGAGAGCGGCGAGTCGGTCCGCGCGGCGCGCAGCGAGTACCGGATGCGCGCCAGCAGCATGAAGGAGTCGCGCTGTGGCTGCACCGATGCCGGAGGACGCGCCCGTGACAACGACCACTGACCCGCGAAGTTCGAGGATGCTCATCCGGCTATCCTGCTCGCATCCCGGGCAGCTCACACCTATGGTGCTCGAGTTGGACCCGCCCACCTCGCGTGGGACGGTCATCGAAAGCCGGCGCGACGATAGCTGTCATCAGCTGCTGGATGACTGTTCAAGGACGGGTGACATCATCCGGCGCAGCTCGCTGCGCCAGGCCCTGCGCTCGAAGAGTCGCCACGCCACAGCCGGAATGACCGGCAGCAGGGGAATGAAGCCCGCGGGTATAAAGGGGAGCGCCATGAAGAGCACGCCACCAGTGACAACGAGGATCACCGGTAATCCGCCTGGTCGAAGCGCCACCTGCACGGAGGGCGACTTGTCCTGCCGGTTGCTGTCATCCATCGTTCTCTGGCCCCCATCGTTTCCCGCTGAAAGTGCACGGCGACCAGGCATCGGGTGCGCACCACAGTCCAAGGTGTTCGATACCAGCCTGGCTGGGGCCACAAGCAGGAGACAGGGCCGAAAGTCCTGTGAATGACACTTCGGTTTCGAGCGCGAAATGGCGGGTGTGCCACGTGCGGCGGCGTGCCACGTGCGCAAAGAAAAAATGGCCCCATGACCAGAACATAAAGACCTGGTCAGGGGCCATTTTCACAACGTGCGCGAAGGGGGACTTGAACCCCCACGCCCTATACGGGCACTAGCACCTCAAGCTAGCGCGTCTGCCATTTCCGCCATCCGCGCGCAGGTGACCGGAACTTTCGAACCAGCCGACGTATGACAATAGCATTTCGCGGGGCGCATTCCGAACGACGAGATAGCGTTGATTCATGCTTGAGGAAACCGCGCGAATCGCCCAGGACCTGATCCGCATCGACACCACGAACTATGGCGGGGGCAAGTCCAGGGGCGAGACCGAGGCCGCGGAATACCTCGGCGGCCTGCTTGAGAGGCTTGGTCTCGAGACGACCTATGTAGATGCGGCACCGAGGCGCACCTCTGTGCTCGCCCGTGTCGCGGGATCCGATCCCAGCCTTCCGGCGCTGGTCGTGCACGGCCACACCGATGTCGTGCCAGCCGACCCGTCTAACTGGTCTGTGGATCCCTTCGCCGGCGAGGTGCGCGACGGGATGCTGTGGGGCCGCGGCGCGGTTGACATGAAGAACATGGATGCCATGATCATTGGCGCACTCACGGACATCCTTGCGGAGGGAGGACGACCACGGCGGGACCTGGTGATCGCATTCTTCTCCGACGAGGAGAACGGAGGGGTGTTCGGTTCGCACTATGTCGTCGACAATCGTCCCGACCTGTTCGCGGGCGCCACCGAAGCGATCAGCGAGGTGGGCGGTTACTCGATCGACCTGAACGGCACCCGCGCCTACCTGCTGCAGACCGGCGAGAAGGCCCTGATCTGGATCAAGCTCACCGCACGAGGCACGGCAGCACACGGCAGCCGGGTGATCCACGCCAACGCCGTCACGCGCCTGGCCGAAGCGGTGGTCGCGCTCGGACGCCGTGAATGGCCCGTGCACCTGACCGCAACGACCGAGCAGCTGCTGGGCGAGCTTGCCAGGATCATGGAGGTCGACATTCGAGAGGTCGACCCCCAGGAGTTCGTGCTCAGCACAGGAACCGCGTCGGGATTCATCCAGGCGTCCCTGCGCACCACAACCAACCCGACAGTGTTGACCGCCGGTTACAAGCACAACGTCATCCCTGACACGGCCGAGGCGCTCGTCGACATCCGCTGCCTCGCTGGGGAAGAGGACGCGGTTCTCGCGGAGGTGCGTGAGCTCGTCGGCCCACACGTTGAGCTCGAGATCGTGCACCAGGACATCGGCCTCGAGAACCGGTTCGCCGGACCCCTCGTTGACGCCATGGTGGGATCGCTGAATAAAGCGGACCCGGGAGCACCGGTACTTCCGTACCTGCTGTCGGGTGGCACCGACAACAAGGCTCTCGCGAAGCTCGGCATCACCGGATACGGATTCGCACCACTGCGGCTGCCCGCCGAACTCGACTTTCCCGCCATGTTCCATGGCGTGGATGAGCGCGTGCCGCTCGACGCACTCGTCTTCGGCCGTCGCGTGCTCGGGGACCTGCTGCGCAACTACTGATCCTGCTCGGGATACGCTGAGGGATGTGAAGTCCTGGAACCGTCCCGAGGTTCCTCGGCTTCAGGGGCTTGGCCCTGTGCCTCGAATCCGCGATACCGCGAGTGGCACCGTGCGCGAAGCTCGACCGCGTGCCGTCGCGAGCATCTACGTCTGTGGGATCACACCGTACGACTCGACTCACATCGGTCACGCCGCCACCTACCTCGCCTACGACACGCTGATCCGGCTCTGGCTTGATGCGGGCTACGAGGTCTCGTACGTCCAGAACTCGACGGATGTCGACGACCCCCTGCTGGAGCGGGCGCTCGCGCGCAGCATCGACTGGCACGAACTTGCCGCCGACCAGACCGAACGCTTTCGCCGCGACATGGAAGCGCTCGGGGTGATTCCGCCTGACCACTACATCGCGGTCACGGAGCGCATCGACGAGATTGCTGCCGCAGTCAAGTCACTCACCGACCGCGGCTTCGCCTACCCGCTCGAGGGCGACTACTACTTCGACAGTGCGACCGTCGAAGAGGCGCGTCCTTGGATGCTCGGAGACGAAAGCCACTACGACAGGGCACTGATGCTCTCGCTGAGCGCCGAACGCGGGGGAGACCCCGACCGTCCGGGTAAGCGGGATGCGCTCGATCCGGTGCTCTGGCGGGCCGAACGACCGGGAGATCCGAGCTGGCCCAGCGTGCTCGGGCCTGGGCGCCCGGGCTGGCATATCGAATGCTCGGTAATCTCCGCAGAATTCCTCGAACTTCCACTGACCGTTAATGGCGGGGGAGCTGACCTGATCTTCCCCCACCACGAGTTCACGGCGGGGCACACCATTGCCCTGACCGGTACTCCGCTCGCCACCGTCTACTCGCACGCTGGGCTTGTGGCCTACCAGGGCGAGAAGATGAGCAAGTCGCTGGGCAACCTGGTGCTCATCGGGGACCTGACCGCATCCGCGGTCGACCCCCGCGCCATCCGTTTGGCGATCTTCAGCCAGCGATACCACCACGACTGGGAGTGGACCGACCACCTGTTGGCCGACGGCATTGCCAGGCTCGCGCGGTGGTCGGCGTGGGCCGCCGCGGGCACCGGCGTCAACAGCATGGATGTGGCGGCCGCGGATGATGCGAGCACCGGGCTCACTTCGACGCTGCGCACCGTGCTGTCGAACGACCTTGACACTCCGTCAGCACTCGCGACAGTTGACGAAGCAATCGCTAGCGGGGCGCCCGCCACGCGATCTGACCTCGATGCGATCGACGCGCTGCTCGGCATCAGCCTTCGCTAGGCACCCTCGGCCTCTTCCGGGTTGCACCGTTACACGGCCGGTCCTCCACATCCTGTTATTCGAAGAAACATTCGAAGCAACTAGACGCAGACGCATGGGGCTTGGTAAACTGGGCACACGAGGAACAGGTCCATCGCCCGCACCGGCCGGAACGCAAACCCGGAATTCACGCCTGCTTTTCGACCCCTTTCCCTACCGCCTCTTTCATGACCGAACTGGATGTTTATGCCCGCGACTGCGACTGCGCCCGCGATTCCGAC
>Ga0302157_10005934_pt1 | contig 12780 bp, 9 predicted proteins | sample I_Bog_N3_3_FD_193502 | JGI IMG/M metagenome (GOLD analysis project Ga0302157, IMG submission 193502) | Peat permafrost microbial communities from Stordalen Mire near Abisko, Sweden - I_Bog_N3_3 | ecosystem: Environmental > Terrestrial > Soil > Wetlands > Peat | place: Sweden: Abisko, Stordalen...
GGTTTTGGCCTGGGCGACGGCGTCTTCGGGCAGGTCCTCGAAGCGCGCGCTGGCGACATGCGCGGCGAAGCGTTCCGAGAGCGGTTTGGGGTCCATGCTGCCCGTCTAACGCGAAGCCGCGCCGCCGCAAGGCAATGGCGGCGGCGTAGCCGAAATTCGGATTTTTTCGAGAAGGCGTTCGCGTGGTGGTGGCTGCCGACGTAAAGCGCAGTGAGAGAAGCAAATTTGTTCCTGCGGGCATTGGCAACCCCATCGCCACAGCCCCCAGGAAATCAAAAGTTTTTTGCTTCTTTTTTTCAAAAAAGAAGTTCTTGCTTACTTCCTTTCAAAACGGTCAGCTTGCCCAGGAGCACCCATGACAGCCGGCCTGTCGATGTTTGAAAAGATCTGGCGCCGGCATACGATTCTGGAGCGCGAGGACGGCGCGGTGCTGCTGCATGTCGGGCGGCATCTGGTGCATGACGGCACGGCGGCGGCGTTCCATAGCCTGGCGGAGCGCGGCCTGCCTTTGCGCCGTCCGGACCGGACTTTTGGCACGCCGGATCATTATGTGCCGACGGCGACGCGTGATCTCGCCACCGTCACCGCGCCTGGGCGGCGGGAGATGATCGAAAGTTTTGAGGCCAGCGCGGCGAATCTGGGTTTTACCGCGTTTGGCCTGCGCGATCATCGCCAGGGCATCATTCACGTCATCGGCCCGGAGCAGGGGATTACGCAGCCCGGCCTGGTTATCGTGTGCGGCGACAGCCATACCGCGACGCATGGTGCGCTGGGGGCGCTGGCGTTTGGCATCGGCTCTTCGGAGGTGGCGCATGTGCTGGCGACGCAGACGCTGTGGCAGGCCAAGCCGCGCGCCATGCGCATTACCGTCACCGGCGCGCTGGCGGCGGGTGTTGCGGCCAAGGATCTGATCCTCGCGATCATCGCGCGCATCGGCGCCGGCGGCGGGACCGGCCACGTCATCGAATATGCCGGCCCGGCGATCGCGGCGCTTTCGATCGAGGCACGGCTGACGCTCTGCAACATGTCCATCGAGGCCGGCGCGCGGGCCGGCATGGTCGCCCCTGATGACACCACCTACGCCTACCTGAAAGGCCGGCCTTTTGCGCCCGCCGGCGCCGCGTGGGACCAGGCGCTGGCCTATTGGCGCAGCCTGCCGAGCGATCCGGGCGCCGCGTTTGACCATGAAGTCACGCTGGACGCCGGCGCCATCGGCCCGATGGTGACCTGGGGCCTGAGCCCGGAAACCGCCGTGCCGGTGGCCGGCGCGGTGCCGGACCCGGCGGCGGAGCCGGACGAGGAGAGGCGCGCCGGCATGCGCCACGCGCTCGACTATATGGGCCTGGCGCCCGGCACGCCGATGACCGAAATCCCGGTTGACCGCGTCTTCATCGGCTCCTGCACCAACAGCCGCATCGAGGATCTGCGCGCAGCCGCCGCCGTCGTGGCGGGCCGCCGGGTGCGCGTCCCGGCGATGGTGGTGCCCGGCTCCGGGCTTGTGAAGGCGCAGGCCGAGGCGGAGGGGCTGGACCGGATTTTTATCGCGGCCGGCATGGAATGGCGGTACGCCGGATGTTCCATGTGCGTCGGCATGAACGGCGACATCGTCGCCCCCGGCGAACGCTGCGCCTCCACCTCCAACCGCAACTTTGCCGGCCGCCAGGGGCGGCTGGCCCGCACGCACTTGGTCAGCCCGGCCATGGCCGCCGCGGCGGCGCTGGATGGGCACTTTATTGACGTGCGCGGCATCATGAAGGAGCTTTGAAATGGAAGCTTTTAGGCGGCTGGAGGCGGTCGCCGTGCCGCTGGACCTGCCGAACATCGATACCGACCAGATCATCCCCGCGCGTTTCCTGTGGCGCCCGCGCGCCACGGGCTACGGCGGCCTGCTGTTCAACGATTTGCGCTACGAGCCGGATGGCAGCGAGGCCGCGGATTTCGTGCTCAACCAACCGCGCTACGCGGGTGCAAAGATTCTGCTCGCGGAGCGTAATTTCGGCTGCGGGTCTTCGCGCGAGCAGGCGGTGTGGGCGCTTTATGATTACGGGTTTCGCGCCGTCATCGCGCCGAGTTTTGGCGATATTTTTTACAATAATTGCTGCAAGCAAGGCGTGCTGCCGGTGGTGCTGCCGGAGGCCGAGGTGATCGCGCTGCGCGCCGCCCTGGCGTCATCGAATGCCGCCACCGTCACGGTCGATCTGGAGCGGCAATCCGTCGAGGGACCCGCCGGGTTCAAGACCGGCTTCGAAATCGCCGCCTTCCGGCGCCGGCAATTGCTGGACGGGCTGGACGATGTGGCGCTGACAATGGCGCTGATCGAGGCGATTGCGGCGTTCGAGGCCGAGTACGACCGCGACCTGCCCTGGCTGGCGGCCGGCCAGGCACTGCATTGACGCAGGCGGCGCCGGGCAGCCTCGCCATCATCGGCGCCGGGCTGGCGGGACTGACGGCGGCGCTGGCGCTGTTGCAAGAGGGTTTTTCCGTACGGGTTTATGAACAGGCGGCGGCGCTGGGGGAGGTGGGGGCGGGCATTACGGTGAGCCCGGGGGCCGGGCGGGCGCTGGCCTCGCTGGGGCTGGGGCCAAAGCTCTTGGCGGCTTCGCTGCCGGTGCCGGATATCGCCTTCGTGCACTACCGCACCGGCGCGCTGCTGGCGGGAAAATTCGACCAGCACGCGCCGCCGGATTTGGGATTCCGGGCGGCCCGGCATATCCATCGCGCCGATTTGCACGCGCTGCTGCTGGCGGCGGTGCGGGCGCATGATTCGGGCGCGGTCGTCACCGGCGCCAGGCTGGCCGCGCTGGAGCAAGGGCCGGAGGGCGTGGCGATGCGGTTTGCCGATGGCGCCAGCGCCGAAGCGGAGGCGCTGATCGCGGCGGACGGGGTGCGCTCCACCGTGCGCGAACTGTGCTTTGGCGATGACAGCCCGCCCTTCGCCGGGCAGGTGGCGTTTCGCTGCCTGATCCCGCGCGCCGAGGCCGCGCCGTTCATCGGCGCCGGCAATGCGGTGGTTTCGATCGGGCCGGGCCGGATTTTCAACCGGTATCTGATCCGCGGCGGCGAGGTGGTGAATGTGATCGGAATTGCGCGCGCGACGGCGTGGCAGCAGGAAGGCTGGAGCACGCCCGCCACGATCGAAGAATTTCTCGCCGCCTTCGAAGACTTCCATCCGGACGTGCGGGGGCTGATCAGCCGGGCCCCCGAAAAAAGCCTGATCAAATGGGGCCTGTTCGCCCGCCCGCGCGCGCAACATTGGGCGCAAGGGCGCGTGCTGCTGATCGGGGACGCCGCGCACCCGATGTTGCCGTTTCTGGGTCTGGGTGCGGCCACCGCCATCGAGGACGGCATCGTCCTGGCCCGCGCGCTTGCCCTCGGCCGCGGCCTTGAGGCCGGCTTTGCGATTTTCCAGCGCAGCCGGGCGGCGCGAGTCGAGGCGGTGCGCGCCGCCTCCGTCAGCCAAGGCGAAATCATCCAGGCGGCCGACCCGGACCGCGCCGGCCTGTCCAACGCGCCGTCGCAGGATCCGGCGATTTTTGACTATGATCCAGGCAGCGCGCCGCTCGCCAACTAAGATAAGCTTACGGCATACGCCGCCGGTCCGTGATTTGATAATAGCCAATAACCATCCGAATTGCGGACAGGCAAATTGTCGGCTAGGGTCGCTGCATTGCTTTTCTATTATCACTCTATGACTATTTCATGTCGCGAGATGGCGCTGGCGGCTAGTTCAAAAATTTGTCCGGCCGCGGCGGCAGGCGTGCCTTTATATATTCCCTTCCGTGCAACGAGGAAAATATTCCATGGATGACCGCCAGGAAGTCAAATCGCTGAAAAAAGCGCTGCGCGTCCTCAAGGTGATGAACCAGAAGGGGGATGCCACGGTATCGGACATCGCCGGCGCGATCGGCGTGCCGCGCACCACCGCCTACCGGCTGCTGGAGACGCTGGCGACCGAAGGCTATATCGAGCGCCAGCCGCACAGCCCGTATTACCGGCTGACCAGCGAAGTGCTGCAACTGGCCTCGGGTTTTCAGAACCAGAATCTGCTGCTGGAGATCGCGCAGCCGCTGATCTACGATCTCGGCGCCAAAATCGGCTGGTCGGTCTCGCTCTCCACGCCGCGCGCGGCGGAGATGATTACCCGCATCACCACCAACCACGACACCGCCCTGGCGCTGGACCGCTACATGATCGGCCACGGCGTGCCAATGCTGCACGCGACCACCGGTTTTTGTTATCTGGCATTCTGTACTGACATCGAGCGCGAGATCGTCATCGGCATGGCGCGGGCTTCGGGCGATCCGCTGCAGTCGCTCGCGCATCATCGCGAGAAATTGGACAGCGCGCTGCAGCGCGTGCGCACGCGCGGCTTTTGCAACCTGGAATTCGCGCAATACCGCGAAGGCAATGTCGGCGTGCCGCTGATCGCCGGCGAACGGCCGCTGGGCGGCATCGTGATGCGTTACATCAAGTCCGCGATGACCGGACAGCGCCTTTTGAACGAATACATTCCGCAGTTGACGGCGCTCTCCTCGCAAATCTCCGAGCAATATTCCGCGCGCACCGGCGGCAGCAAATGGCACGCCGAAATTCGGACGAATCTGCGGAACTGATGTTTTGCGCCGGCTGTTCCGGTAACGGATGGCGGACGGCGTGAAGATAGGGGTTCGATTCGTGAGATTAGCGAAACGTGCAATCGTGATCTTGTTTGGCGTGTTCGCAGGCAGCCTCGCGCAGGCGCAGACGGCGGCAACGCCCGGCGATGCGGCCAAAGGCAAATTGGTGTTTCTGGAGTGCCAGGGCTGCCACGCGGTCGCACCCGGCGGCCCCGTGCTGGTGGGGCCGGACCTGGCCGGCGTGGTCGGGCGCAAGGCGGGCTCGCTGCCCGGCTATAGTTACTCACCGGCGCTGAAAGCTTCAGGCCTGGTTTGGGATGATGCCAATCTCGACCGGTGGCTGACAGATCCAAGCGCGCTCGTGCCGGGCACGAAAATGGCGTTTGCCGGAATCGATTCGCCGGCGCTTCGGGCGGATGTGATCGCGTATCTGGCGACACAGAAGTAGCACAAAGCTCGTTGCCTGTTGAAATTTTGCGTGCAGCCGCGGAGCTTTTTCGCGCTCGGGTTGTGGCGCCGCAGCATCGCGTCTTCAGAAAAACCCACTGATAGAGCCGGAATCAGTTCGCCGGCGCGAGACTCGGCTGATCCGTGGCCAGAGAACCGAATGCGCGCATGCTGAAACGTCCGCATTGTGGTTAAGCCCCACAAAATAATCCGCCGGCCGCATCATTCCACATAGTATTCCTGCAACGCATACCAAACCCGCGTCGCGTACACCACTTGCACGACGGTCTGGGCCGGCTTCGAACCACAACGAAAACGCAATGTTAGCAGAGGGCTATAAACTATGAAATCTAGGATTCTTCGTGCTTGGCTGGCGGGAACAGTTTTTAGCTCGTTGACGGTGGCTCTGATTCCAGGTGCGATGGCGCAAACCGCGTCGCAGGTGGCGCCGACACAGGGGCTCTCCACGATCAATGTGGTGGCGCGGAAACGGGTTGAGAACGTGCAGAAAGTGCCGCTCTCCATCACCGTCGTTACGGCGCACGTGCTGAAACAGGCGCATGTCGAAAACCTGCACGACCTCGCCGCCCTGACCCCCGGTGTCAACGTCTCGGATATCGGCGCCGAAGCCGGCACCGCCATCACCATCCGCGGCGTCTCGGACCTCACCTTCGGCGTCGGCGTGCCGGACGTCGCCACGTTCCTGGACTTTCAATATCTGCGCGATCCCGCCGCGATCAATATCAACGCGATCCCGCTCGCCGACGTGGAAATCATCAAGGATCCATCCAGCGCGCTGTACGGCCGCGACGCCTATTCCGGCGTGATCGACTACTCGGCGGCGCGCCCCACCACCACGCCGCACGCCGACATCTCCGAGACCGCCGGCGACTTCGGAAAAAGTGAGCTGACCGGCGATATCAGCGGCCCGCTGATCGGCGACAAGGTGCTGGGCGAAGTGTTCGGCGACTTCGACACCTTTAACGGCACTTACAAGGACAAAATCTCCGGCGCCACCGGCGGCGGCTACCAGAAACGCGATTTCGGCGGCCTGCTGGACGTCAACTGGGCCAGCAACATCTCCACGCATCTGGATTATTATTACGGTAGCGACATTTTCGGCAACACCGCCGTCGAAACGCTGACGCCGAACTGCGATCCTTACCCGCAGCCCGCCGTCGTGAAGGGCGTCGCCGCCTTGGTCACCTCCGACTCGCTGTATTGCGGCAAGGTGAAAACCAACGGCTCGGTGGATATCGCCAACAACCAGAACGCCGACAACCCCGGCAACGTGCGCCGCACCTATTTCATCTCCGGCAACACCCAGGCCAGTTATGACTGGGGTACATTGCAATGGGTCGGCGGCGCCTCGCACATCATCGAACGCGCCTACCAGCAGTTCGACGCCGGCTCGCTCGGCGCGCTCTTCCCGCTGGTCTATGACGCCACGCCAGGTACCCTGAACGGGAATTATGTCTATGAGCCCGCCTATTACGGCGGCGCCGATGATACCAAGAATGTCAGCCAGGAACTGCGCTACAGCTCGCCGCAGAATCTGCCGATCCGCGGCGCCTTCGGCGGCGCGTTTTACAGCGAGACCCGGTACGAATTGTCCGACGCCTCCTTCGCGGATGGCAACATTCCGGCGGGAGAACAAGTCTATTCACCTTTCGGTATTTACGGCATTAACGACACCGCGACCTGGGGCACCAGCAACGGCCAGCAGGGACCAAACGACAATGTCGATATCCATACGACCGACGAGGAATCGTTCTTCACCGACGTCGCCGCCGATCTGCTGCCTAATCTGACGGTCTCCTCCGAATACCGCTACACCTGGTCGCATCAGATCTACTCGGAAATCCGCAACCAGTATGCTGGCGGCATCAATTACCCGTTGCTCGCGGCGGATGACATCAAGGAGAAAAACCAGTATTTCACCTCCAACGAGGCGATCGACTACACGTTTTTGCCGCAGGACATGGTGTATTTCGCCTTTGCCGACGGCGTGAAGCCCGGCGGCTTCAATGGCGCCTCCACCGACCCGGCGGACGATGCCTTCGGCCCCGAAAGCGATCTGAGCTACGAAGGCGGTATCAAAACAACCACCCTCGACGACCGCCTGCAACTCAACGCCTCGGTCTATCATATCGACACGCAAAACATCCAGGAATACGGCCCAGGCTCGGACCCCACCAACGTCGCCACCGTGATCAAAAACTACGGCTCGACCGCGAATACGGGTTTTGAGGTCGATGCCCGCGCGCTGCCGATGGACGGCCTCACCCTCACCGCCGGGATCGGCTACAACAACCCGACATTCGATTCCGGAACCTACGATGCGGCCGATACCGGGATCTGCTACGCGGTCGCAAGCTGCGCCGCCACGATCGTCTTGCATAAAGGCCTGTATCAGGCCCCTATCGCCGGTAACGCCGTGCCCTTCTCGTCGAAATACACGCTCTCGGGGGAGCTGGAATATGACTGGATGGCGTTCGACGAATACCCCGCCTTTGTGCGGGCGGACGCCTCATACCGCACCTCGATCTACACCGACGCCGTTGACCTCGTCGAGCTTCCAGCCGCCACCAACGTCGATTTCTTCACCGGTATCACCAAAGGCCCCTATACCTTGTCCGCCTACGTGAAAAACATCACCAACAGCGAGGTACCGGTCGAAGAGCAAAGCCAGGTGCAGCTGAGCAACTTCCAGAACGTGCCGACCGTGGACCTGCCGGAAGGCCGGACCTTCGCCTTTACCGTCGCGGCGAAGTTTTAGCCGCGATTCGGGCAGAAAGGGCGCCGGTACGCAGGTCCGGCGCCCGCTCGCGTAAGGAAGAAAGCAGTTACTTTTTTGAAAAAAGGTAACCAAAAAACTTACATTAATCTGGACCGTATTGGTTTCACCTCCGGTGGCCCTGATTAATCAAAAGTTTTTTGGTTACTTTTTTTCAAAAAAGTAACTGCTTTCTTACTTCTGCCACGGGAGACCCCATGAGCGACGTCATAGAATTACCGTCCATGGCGCGTTTGTCCCCGCCGGCCTTGTTCGGGTTCAGCCTCGGGATGATCGGCGACCGCATTTTTCGCGACGCGCCGGCGCTGCTGCTGTTGCTGTTCATGACGAATTATCTGGATATTCCGCCGGCGATGGCGGGGACTGCGATTTTTGTGCCGAAGATTTTGATCGTGTTCGTGGATCCGCTGGTGGGGACGTTTTCGGACCGGCTGAATACAAGGTGGGGCCGGCGCCGGCCGCTGATGTTGCCGGGCGGGATTCTGGCGGGGCTGGCGGTGGTGCTGTTTTTTCATGTGCCGCATTTTGGCGCGCCGGTGGCGGAGGCGGCGTATTTGAGCCTGATCATTTTTCTCGGTTTCACCGGCTATTCGCTGTTCACGGTGCCGTGCCTGGTGATGGCCTCCGAGATCGCGGAAGGCGCGGAGGAGCGGCGGCGGGTGATGTCCTGGCGGGTTGGCTTCATGGCCATAGGGCTGTGCTTCAGCGCCTATGCGGGGGCGTTCGTGCAGTATCTGGGCGGCGGTCAGGCCGGCTACCGGCGCATGAGCCTGGTCTATGGCGCAATCTGCGCCGCCACCATGCTCATCACGGTGGCGGCCAGCGGCAAGCTGGCCGCGGCGCCGCATACCGGCCCGGCGCCCTCGCTACTTTCCCAGTTCCGCCTGGTGGCCGGCAACCGGCGGTATCTGATGCTGCTGTTCGTCGGGTTCCTGCAAAAGCTGGCGGAGGGTGTGGGCTACACGTCGTTCGGCTATTTCTGCATCTACGTCGTGCACCAGAATCTGTCGGGCATCGGCGACGTCGTGCTGGCCACCGTCGCCGGGCAGATCATCACCCAACCGCTCTGGCTGAAAGCCAGCCAAAAATACCCGCCGGTCACGCTCTACACCGTGGGCGTGCTCGGCTGGTGCCTGAATCTGCTGCTTTGGCTGGCGATGGATGGCCGCGCGCAGATCTGGCTGCTGCCGCTGGGGCTGGAAGGCGGCGCCGCGGCGGGCGGGTTTCTGATGGTCACGCTGGGCATGCTCTCGCAACTGATGGCGGCGGACACCGCGGCGACCGGGCAGGACCGCGAGGGCGTTTATAGCGGCCTGTGGCTGGCCAACGAAAAACTCGCCTTTGCCGGCGGCGCGCTGATTGTGGGGGTGGTGATCGGGCTGTTCGGGTTTGTGCAAAGTTCCACCGGCATGGCGGCGCCGCAGACGGCGCGCGCGGTGCTGGGGATTGGGTTTACCTATTGCGGCATCAACATGCTGATCTACCTCACCTCGATCGTCTTCATGCGCGCCTATGCGCGCATCGGTCCGGCGTCGGCGGTGTCATGATCCGCCGCGGCTTTGTGGATGTGGCGGGCCGCGCGGTGCATTACCGCCGCGCGGGGAACGGGCCGCCGGTGGTGATGCTGCATGGCTCGCCCGGCGACGGCCAGATGCTGCTCTCGGAGATCGCGGTCTGCGCGGAGAAAAATACCGTGTTCGCGCTGGACGCGCCGGGGTTTGGCTATTCGGACGCGCTGGCCGGCGAGGTTCTGACCGTGCCGGACCTGGCCGCCGCCACCGCCGCGGCGATGCGTGCGCTGGAACTGCCGCCTTGCCCGGTCTATGGCACGCATACAGGTGCCGCCATCGCCATCGAGCTCGGAATCGGCTGGCCCGAACTGGTGACGGGCGTGGTGATGGAGGGTCTGCCGGCCTTTACCGAGCCGGAAATCGAGGCGCTGTTCGGCGGCTATTTCGCGCCGATGGTGCCCGATCCGCTGGGCGGCCACCTCACCGCCACGTGGATGCGCTTCCGCGACCAGTTCACGTGGTTTCCGTGGACCTCGCGCGACGTGACGCGGCTGAACGCGATTCCGCGCCCCGGCCCGGCGGAGATCGATCTATGGGTGTCGATGTTCTACCGCTCCTGCAAGACGTATCGGCCGGCCTACCGCGCCGCCTGCCATTACGGCCAGGCCGCCATCCGCGCCGCCGGCGCCCTGCGCGCGCCCGCCATCTACATGGCCACCGCGGAGGACATGCTGTTTCCGCATCTCGACCGTCTGCCGCCACTGAAGCCGGGTCAGCGCATCGAGCGCCTGTCCGCCGATCCCGCCGCCCGCATCGCCGCCATCACCGGGTTCGTGCAGGAATTCGCCGCGGCCGCGCCCGCCCCGCCGCCGCGCCATATGGCGGCCGGCGGCGATTTCAAGCGGCGGTTCATCGACGGTCCGCATGGGCAGATTTTTGTCCGCCAGTACGGCGACCCCAGCCGGCCGCCGCTGTTTCTGCTGCACGACGCGCCAGGCACCGGTCTGGCTCTGCACGAAACCGCGGTGGGCCTGGCGGCGGAAAATTTCGTCATCGTGCCGGACCAGCCGGGCAGCGGCCTGACGGAGGCGCCCCAGACCGGCGACATTCTGGCCGCCGCCGTGGACAATGTGTTTGCCGTCGCGGACGCGCAAAAGCGCGAGACGTTCAGCCTCGCCGCGTTTGGCTGCGGCGGCGCCGTCGCCGCCCGCATCGCGCAAATTTTCAGCCCCCGAGTCACCAGCATCAACATCACCGCAAGGCTGCCCGCGGACATCGACCCGGTGGCGCTGGCGCCTGAACTGCCGCTCTGCGCAACCGGCGCGCACTGGCTGGAAGCGTGGCTGATGCTGCGGGACGCGCAAATCTATCGCCCCTGGTACGACGGCCGGATCGCCGCGCAACTGAAAACGCAGGGCAATTTTGATGCTGCCTGGCTGCACGACCAAACTGTGGCGCTGATGGAAGGCCGGGCGACGTATCATTTGTTTCCGCGCGCGGCTGCGGAAGAAAGCAAGAAAGAAGTTCTTTTTTGAAAAAAAGGCGCCCCGCCCGGGGAACCAAAAAACTTTTGTTAATTGGGGGCTGTGAAACCGGTGTCGCCAAAGCCCGCAGTTAACAAAAGTTTTTTGCTTCCCCGGGCGGGGCGCCTTTTTTTTAAAAAAGAAGTGCTTTCTTTCTAACTTAGAAAGGTTATTTGAAATGACATTGAGTCTGGACCATGCAACCTCTCTCGCCCACTCCGCTCTCAGCCGCGCCCAGTCGCGGGGCGTGTCGGCCAGCGTCGCGGTCATCGATTCCAGTTTCCACCTGAAGGCGGCGTTGCGTGCTGACGGGGCCGGACCGGCGACGCTCGACATCGCCTTCGGCAAGGCGCGCGCGGCCCTGGGTTTCGGCTGCTCGTCGCGCCAGATCGGCGACGCGCTGTCGGGAAATCCGTTGGCGGCGCCTTCGGTTCTTGCCAGCCTGCCAGGCCCGGTGGTGCTGCTGCCGGGAGCGATTCTGCTGCATGATTCAGCGGGCGCGGTGATCGGCGCGATCGGGGTGGCGGGCGGTGCGCCGGACGACGACGAATGGGCCGCCGGCGCCTGACGCCGGGATTTTTTCGCGGGGCAAGAATCCTTACGGTATCATTACGAGTTTGCCGGGCGCCGGCCCGGCATCCGGCGGCGCGTTAGCCAGCCGCTCGATCATCACATCGACCTGGCCGCCATTCTCTAGCGGCGCCGGCGGGTTGTGCTTGAACCCGAGCCGTTTCTCACTGATCCTTCGGCCAGAGTGACGGCTCTGGCTTGGCGTGCTCCACATTGCTGGCGTCAAGGACGCCACCCGCCACAAATCGGCCGAGGACCACCGCCGCATCGCCAATACCCGCCCCCACCACGTTGCCCGCCTGCCGCGCCGCGGTCAGATCCACCCGCACCAGCGCGCCGGTACGCGTTTTTATCACCATCTCATCCGCCGTCAGGGCCGCGATCGTGCCCCATACCGCGTGCTGATCGGATTCCAGTTCGAAACCGGCCGGCGCGGTCGCCTTGTGTGCCAGCGCCGCAAAAATATCTTCGTTCGCGCTCGCCGCCGGCGCGCCCAGCCCGAAAATCGCCAATTCCTCATAGGTGGCGACATAGACATGCCCATTGGCCACGGTCGGCACCGTATTCGCGTCAGCGCTGCCGTAATTCCAGAAGCCCGCCGACGCGGTATAAATCACGTCGCCGGTGTCTGGATCGATCGCATAAAGCAGCATCTTGCCGGGAGTTGAGCTCGGACGTCCGACCGCCCAGATCACGGCCGTGCCGGCTTTTGTGCCGTCGGACGAAATGCTGGTGAAAAAGCCACCTTCCTGGCCGCTGGTGATGCCGGTGGAAAACTGCTGCGTCAGCGAGGCCGCGGCGGTGCTGGAGGTGTTGATCTTCCACTCGATCACGTTGCTGGCGCCGCTGGTGACCAGGCGGCCGACGCCGTCCGATCCGGTGAAGTAGGACGGCCCGCAGAAGCAGCGGCCAATCGAATAGCTGTTCAGCAGGCTAAGCCCTGCGCTACCCGACCGGTCAAACATATACATTGTTCCGGCCTTGCCCGCGGCGAACAGCAGTTGCGGGGTTTCTCCCGGCTGGTCCGGCGCTAGCATCGCGCCGCCGGAGCCCAGATCCTCATCATGCTCATCCAGATAGACCTGGTTCGGATCGGTGTAGAAATCTTTCGGGGCCGATAGATTTGACGAGACTTTCATCACGCTCTCGTCAATATTGGAACTGCCATAGGTATTCTCATCGGAATTACTGTTGACGAAGTAGATCGCGCTGTTGGCCGAGGCGGTGGCGGGACCGTAGCCAGACATCCAGATCGAGTTGATAAAAAACTTGCTCTTATAGGTCGGCACCGAATTCTGCAGTTGGTTATGCGCCAG
>Ga0302157_10005936_pt1 | contig 12774 bp, 13 predicted proteins | sample I_Bog_N3_3_FD_193502 | JGI IMG/M metagenome (GOLD analysis project Ga0302157, IMG submission 193502) | Peat permafrost microbial communities from Stordalen Mire near Abisko, Sweden - I_Bog_N3_3 | ecosystem: Environmental > Terrestrial > Soil > Wetlands > Peat | place: Sweden: Abisko, Stordalen...
CAGCGCGACCTGGCGGGCGGCCTCGTAGTCGATGGCCCGTCCCAGCGAGCGGACGGAGTTGAGGTTCTTGATCTCACACCGCGTGCCGAAGGGGTCGTCCGGCGAGCGTCGGACCGACACGTTGGCATCGACCCGCATCGACCCCTCCTCCATCTTCCCGTCCGACGCCCCCGAGGCCACCAGCACGGCCCGCAGCTCACTGGCATAGGCGCGGGCCTGGGCCGATGACCGCATGTCGGGAGCACTGACGATCTCTACCAGGGGGACGCCCGACCGGTTGTAGTCGACCAGTGAGTAGTCCGACCCGTGGATGCGACCCGACGAGCCGGCATGGGTGGTCTTGCCTGTGTCCTCTTCCATGTGGGCACGCTCGATCCCCACGCGGGAGCCGTCGGGCAGGTCGAGGTGGCCGTTCACGTTGATGGGCTCGTCGTACTGGCTGATCTGATAGTCCTTGGCCTGGTCCGGGTAGAAGTAGTTCTTCCGGTGGAATGTGGACGGCCGGATCTCGCAGTTCAGTGCGGTCCCGATGGCCATGGCCAGCTCCACGGCCCGCTGGTTGATGACCGGCAGTGACCCCGGCAGGCCCAGGCACACCGGGCAGACGTTGGTGTTGGGCTCATCCCCGAACATGTTGGGGCAGCCGCAGAACAGCTTGGTGGACGTCTTCAGCTCGCAGTGGACCTCGAGGCCGATGACGAGCTCCCACCCCGGCGTCATACCGCCACCCCCAGGGCCGACACCGGCAACCCGGGAGCCGCATCCTCGACGACGGCGGCCGTCTTCATGATGGTGCCCTCGGACAGCGCAGGGCCGAGCAGCTGGACCCCGACGGGCAACCCGTCGTCCCCCGCGCCGAAAGGCACGCTGATGGCCGGGTGGCCGGCCAGGTTGGACGGGATGGTGCACACGTCGGAGAGGTACATGGCCAGAGGGTCGCCGGTCTTTTCCCCCAGGGCGAAGGCCGTGGTCGGGGCGGTGGGACCCAGCAGCACGTCGTACCGGTCGTAGGCGGTGGCGAAGCCCTCGATGATCCGGGTACGGACCCGCAGTGCCTGGTTGTAATAGGCATCCATGTACCCGGCCGACAGCACGTAGGTGCCGAGCATGATCCGACGCTTCACCTCGGCCCCGAAGCCGGTGGAGCGGGTGGCGGCGTTCATCGCCGCGGTGTCCTCGGCGTCGACCCGCAGCCCGTACCGGACACCGTCGTAGCGGGCCAGGTTGGAGGAGGCCTCCCCCGGTGCGATGAGATAGTAGGCCGACAGGCCGAACCGCACCTCGGGCACCGACACCTCCTCCACCCGGGCGCCTGCGGCAGCCAGGGCGTCGGCGGCGGCACGGACCCGGGCCACGACGTCGGGCGCGGCACCGTCGAGGAACTCGGTGACCACCCCGATGGTCAGGCCGGCCACACCGTCGTCGAGCACCGACAGGACGCGGGGGGTAGGTCGGTTGAGGGACGTGGAGTCGCAGGGGTCGTGCCCGCCGATGACGTCGAACAGCAGGGCGGCGTCACCCACCGTGCGGGCGAACGGCCCGATCTGGTCCAGGGAGCTGGCAAAGGCCACCAGCCCGTACCGGGACACCGTCCCATAGGTCGGCTTCATCCCCACCACGCCGCACAGGGCGGCCGGCTGGCGTATCGAGCCCCCGGTATCGGAGCCCAGGGCCAGTGGGGCGAATCCGGCGGCCACGGCGGCGGCCGACCCGCCCGACGAGCCACCGGGCACGCGGCTGGTGTCGTGGGGGTTGCGGGTGGGACCGGTGGCCGAGGTCTCGGTGGAGGAGCCCATGGCGAACTCGTCCATGTTGGTCTTGCCCAGGACCACCGCGCCCGCCTCTCGCAGACGGGTGACCACGGTGGCGTCGTAGGGCGGGCACCATCCGGCCAGCATGCGGGACGAGCAGGTGGTCGGGACCCCCCGGGTACACAGGTTGTCCTTCAGGGCCACGGGCACGCCGGCCAGGAGCCCGGGATTCCCCCCGTCGGCCACGGTCCGGTCCACGGCCATGGCCTGCTGGCGGGCCAGGTCCGCTGTGACCAGGTTGAAGGCGTGGATGCCTCCATCGCCGGCCTCGATGGCGCTGAGGTGCTCCTCGGCCACGTCGAGCGCCGAGCGGGCGCCCGAGCGCACCGCGTTGGCGAGGTTGTAGGCGGGACGGGGGGAGGTCACGGTGCCTCCCCGAGGATGCTCGGGACCCGGAACCGGTGGTCCTCCACCGCCGGCGCCTGCGACAGCACCTCGTCCCGGTCGAGCACCGGCCGGGGCTCGTCGGGACGGAGCACGTTGGTGACCGACATGGCGTGGGCGGTCAGTGGCACGCCCTCGAGGTCGAGGGACGCCACGTCGGCGGCGTGGTCGAGGACCGTGGCCAGCTGCTCGGTGAACAGGTCGAGCTCGTCCTCGGTGAGCTCCAGCCGGGCCAGGCCGGCGACGTGGGCGACTTCCGCCCGGGTCAGGCGCTTGGGCGTGGTCATGAGCAGGATCCGGCCGTCACCGGGGCACGCCGACGCCGCCGAGGACCTCGAGGGCGAAGTCGACCGAACGCTCCTCGATCAGGGGGGCGTCCCAGTCGAGTGTGGCCACGTGATAGCTGTTCTCGAGGTGGATCCGGACGACCGGACCAGCCACCGAGCCCTCCACCACGTCACCGGAGACCGGCGCCACCACGTGGTCCTCCCGGCTGCTGAACAGCAGGGTCGGGCAGCGGATCTCCCCCAGCCGCGCGTGCACCTCGTCGCCCCCTTCGAACAGCGAGAGCAGGGCGGCGATGGGGGTCCCGTCGTACGCCGTCTCCTCCGAACCCTCCTTCTTGATGTCGGACCCGATGGCATCGAAGCGGTCGACTCCGCTGTCCAGCATGGCCTGGAGGCCGGAGCGCAGATCCTCCTGCGGCGGATCGATCTGCGGGTTGACCAGGATGATGCCGGCGATCTCGGGGTGCGCCTCGGCCAGCCAGCAGGTGAGCGTGCCACCCATGGACAGCCCGGCCACCACCACCTTGTCGCACTGGGCGGCGAGGGCCTGGTAGGCGGCTTCGGCGGCACCGGACCAGTCGGCCCACCGGGTCGGCACCATGTCGTCGAGCGAGGTGCCGTGGCCGGGCAGGAGAGGCAGCTCGACCGTGAATCCGGCCTTGGCCATGGCCTCGGCCAGGGGCCGCATCGACTGAGGGCTGCCGGTGAAGCCGTGCAGGACCAGCACGCCGTGCGATCCCCCCTCGGACGACCACGCATGCGCACCTGGGATGATGGGAGCAGTCACGACCGGGATGCTAATGGCCCCGGGCGGTCCCGTTGGCCAGTCCCTGCAGGATGGCCGCCGGGTACCCGGCGCTAGGGTTGGCCCACCGACTACCGATCCATGGGCAAGGAGTTCTGCAGCGATGGCCACCTATCTGTTCCTGAGCGACGAGTGGCTGGACGAGGCCCGGGCCATCCGGGCCGAGTACGACGGGAAGGGCGCAGCCATCGACCACTCCATCCGGATGAACCTGATCATCGGCGAGGTGCCCTTCGGTGACGGTGTGGTCCACGCCCACGTGGACACCTCGACGGGCGAATTGGTCCTCGACACCGGCCACATCGATCCGGTCGACCTCAAGGTCTCGCTCGACTACGACGTGGCCCGGGCCATCCTGGTCGAGGGCAATCCCCAGGCGGCCATCCAGGCCTTCATGTCCGGGAAGATCAAGGTCGAAGGAGACATCGCCAAGCTGATGGCCCTCCAGTCCATGTCGCCGGATCCCACTGCGGCGGAGATCGCCGTGCGCATCCTCGCCATGACCGAATGACGCAGAGCGCGTCGCGGACCCGGTGACCTCGCCCGCGGCGGCGTCCGGGGCGATCTCCGATCTCGTGCACCTGCGCCGGGCCCGTGACCTCATCGACCGCGACTATGCGAGGCCGCTCGACGTGCCGGCCATCGCCCGTGCCGCGCTGATGTCCCCCGCGCACTTCTCGCGCCGGTTCCGTGCCACCTACGGCGAGACCCCGTACTGCTATCTCATGACCCGGCGCATCGAGCGGGCCGCGGCGCTGCTGCGCCAGGGGGTGTCCGTCACCGATGCCTGCGTGGCGGTCGGCTGCACCTCGCTCGGATCCTTCAGCTCGCGCTTCACCGAGATCATGGGCGTGACACCGTCGCAGTACCGGAGACTCGACCACCGACACCTCGAGGTCGTCCCTCCGTGCATGACCCTGTTCGCCACACGGCCGGGGCGTCGGGCGGCCACCGCCTGACGCCGTCGGCATGCCCCCGACCGAGCAGGATCGGAGAAGCATCGGCCGGGAGGACGCCCGTACACTCGATCCATGGCCGTCACCGTCTCCGCACTGTTCATCACCGTCCACGATCCCGACGCCGCGCTGGGCTTCTACCGCGATGCACTCGGCCTCGAGGTGCGCAACGACGTCAGTAACGGGGACTTTCGCTGGGTGACCGTCGGCGCCGCCGGCCAGGACGTCGACATCGTCCTCTCCCAACCCCACGGCGGCCGTTCGCAGTCCGAGGGGGACGCCCTGTTGTCCCTTGTGACCCAGGGATCGCTGCAGGCGGCGCTGTTCCGGGCCGACGACCTCGACGCCACCTTCGAGAAGGTACGGGCATCGGGGGCCGAAGTGCTCCAGGAGCCGGCGTCGCAGCCCTGGGGCGTGCGGGACTGCGCATTCCGCGATCCGTCGGGCAACCTGGTCCGCATCGCCCAAGCCTGAGCGACCCGGCAGCCGAGAGGGCCAACGACCTGTGAAGACGATGACGTGCGCTCAGCTGGGTGGACCCTGCGATCAGCCGCTGAGCGGCGCGACCGCCGATGAGATCATCAAGGCCCAGGACAGGCACCTGAAGGACGCCGTGGCCACCGGTGACGACAGCCACGCCGATGCGCTGAAGGCCATGAGGGCCCGGTGGAGGAGGCCCCTGTCAGGAATGGGTTGGTACCGCGACACCACGCGGGCGTTCGCCGCGCTCCCCGACGTCTGACCGCCGGCCCTGTCGGCTCAGCGCCCGGGAGCTGCCGGCCGGTCCCGCACCACCGTGGCGGAGGCGTCGATGACCTCGGTGGGATGAGCCCCGCGGGTGCTGACTCTGTCCCGCCGGGTGGGGGGAGCCACCGCATGGACGGCAGCGCGGGCCGCCACAACTGCCAGGCCCACCACCGCCATCGCCACGGCCACCGCGGCGATGGCGACGAGGGCTCCGACCAGGAGGACGCCGCCGATCATCGTGGCCAGCACCACCGCCACCGCGCCGGGGAGACTCCACCTGTGGGCAGGCCCCGGGGGGCTGACGGATCCGAACGGCGCTCGCAGCTGCCCCGGGTGGGTCCCGGTACCGGTGGTCATGACCGGCCCCGTCCCCCCGGGACGGGCTGCCGGGATCGGCCACTGACGACGTAGACCAGACCGGCGGACAGTGCCACCTCGATGATGATGCTGAAGATGCCCAACCCGAGCAGCCCGCCGAGGAGGCCGCCCACGAAGGCGCCGATCAATCCGATGCCCAGGGTCTTCCCCGCACCGATCGGATTGGGGCCGGGAATGACGAGCCGTCCGAGCCCGCCGACGACGAATCCCACGATGAGGAGGCTGATGATGTACCCGATGATGCCCATGGAGACAGTCTCGTCCCCGAAGGTGTGACCGGCGTAAGAACCAGCTAACAACCACAGAAGAACGCTGGTCCGTGGCCGGGCCCCCGGCCGCGCCTAGGCGGTGTCCCCACGGTCAGGTCACGGTGAGGGAATCGAGATTGAAGCCGCCCTGTTCGGATGTCTCGACGCTGTACACCACGAGGTTCGTGCCGGCAGCCATGGTCAGTGTGACCGGCACGCTCTGCCATCTCGTCCAGGCGGCAGTGCTGGGCACTGTGAGGATGGCCGAGCCGTGCTGGGCACCGGTGGCCGGATCCAGTGCCCGCACGGTCACTGTCGACGGGGTGCCGGTGGCGTTGGACACACGGCTCAGGACCCGGCGACCGCCGGCCCGGGGCACCGACACGGCCACGGCCACACTGCTCCCCTCGGTGTCGAGGCCGGTGACGTAGCCCATGCCGGTGTGGCCGTCGAAGGTGTTCTCGAACCGGGCCGATCCGCCCCAGGCCCCGACGTCGGCCTGAAACCGGGCCGGGGCCTCCGGCACCACCGACACGAGGACCGACGCATGGGGCGCCAGGGTCACCTGGTAGCCGGTCATCGAGCCCAGGTCCTGGTGGGCCCAGAGGTCCCGCACCCGGGCCCGGCCGGTGACACCGAGCACGGTGGCGAAGTCGATCGACTGGGTGCGCGGGCCCGGGCCGTCCTCCCGGTTGAACAGGGCCACTGCCCAGGTCCCGTCGGGCAGCTGGCCGATCCACCGCTCGGGATCGCGGCTCGAGGGGTCGTACTCGAACCCGTGGCTGTTGTTGAACACCGGTTTGCCGACCAGTCCGGCCCGGCGCAGGGCCAGCACCTCGGGGTTCTGGAAGAACTGGGCACCGTCCCCGATGGTGTCGACGCGATCGGTGATGGCGATGGGGGCACCGGCCATGGTGAACAGCGTGATCGCACTCCGGCGCTCGCCGTCGTTGGCGAATGACTCGATGATCAACGGGTCGCCGTCGAGGATCAACTGGCCCCGACCGGACACGTCGGCGAAGCCGGTGAAACCCAGGAACGGGTTGTTCCACTGGGACCACTCGGGCTGCCAGGTCTGACGGCCGTCGCTCAGGTCGTACCAGGCGCCGACACTGACGTCGTTGTCGATCCGGACCAGGTCACCGTAGCGGCGCTCACCCGCCCCGTGGTCGAACAAGTTGGGCATGACCAGGCTCAGCTGCATGTCGCCCGCCGCCTCCCGCATCCACGCCAAGGCCTGGAGGTAGGAGTCGCGGCCGTGGGCCACGCCCACCGTGCCTTCGCTCTGGTCGAAACCCACCTCGTACCAGGCCAGGAAGTCGATCCGGAGGAAGGTGACCCCGAGCTGGCGGAAGTAGGAGACGTACCCCTTCACGTACTCCTCGGCCCCATCGCGGCTGGTGTCCACCCACCGCAGTTGCCCACCCCCGTCGAACCAGTCGCCCGGGTTGACGATGTCGGCCACCTTGACGTCGGGCCGGCCGACCACGGTGACCGTGGGGTCGTCCACCGCCGACCGGGTCACCCACAGGGGGTTGTAGTAGACGCCCAGCCCGAGGCCCTTGCCCTTCAGGTACTCCGCCCACCAGGCCCAATCGTGCTCCCAGTCGTCGGCCTGACTGAGGATGTAGCCGTGCGGTGTGATCCGTTGGGTGTTGTCCATCCAGCCGTCGGTGCACACCATCGTGTAGCCGTCGTCCCTGAAGGTCGCCGCCACCCAGTCGACGTTGGTCTTCCACACATGCTCGGGGATCAGGACGTTGTTGAAGAACTCGTACCCGTAGGTGCTCCAGTAGAGGGGCCCGGCGCCACCCCGTCGGAAGGCCGACGTGGTGGCCGCTCCCGCTCCGCTTCCGGATTCCGGCACCGTGGCGGCCCCGGCCACGTCCTCGGCCACGATGGAGGAGCCGGCCAGGCCGGCGAGCAGGGCACCCCCACCGCCTTTCAGCACGTCCCGTCGCGTCGGCACCCGATCCCAGCCCTCCGTCTCGAACTCGCGGGAAGACTCTAGCCACGGCGGCCCGGAACAGAGCGGGCCGCCCCGGACCGGAACGGCCAGACCGGCTACAGGGGATGGGCCTCGAAGAACTTCCAGATCAGCTGGTTGTCCGAGATGGAGAACGTCGTCTTCCCCACGACCGACGCGATGGAGGTCATGGCCTGGCTCCCCGCCCAGATGTGGCCGTCACCCTGCTCCCGGTACAGCTCGACCGAGGCGTTGCCCGGGCAGGTGTAGGCGATCAGCGTGACGTTGCCCGACACCGTCGACGTCTTCGGGGTCTTCGAGCAACCGTTCCGGGCCGCCCAGCGGGCCTCTTCCACGGGGATCGGCAGATCGTTCTGCTCGATGTTCTGGTTGGCCTTGGCGTTGAGCTGCGACCCGATGGTCCCACCTCCGCTGACGGCGGGCAGCTTCTTGGCCGCCGGGCCGATGCCGCCCTTGTAGGGGACGAAGGGGTCGGCGGTGCCGTGGAACGCGATCACCGGGACCCGCCGGGCCGGATGGCACCCCGACGGTGCCTCGATGCCGGCCACCGTGGCCACCGCGGCGATCGTGCCGGCATCGGTACAGGCCAGCGCCGACGCCATGAAGGCACCGTTCGAGTACCCGGCCACGTACACGCGGTGCGTATCGATGCACTCCGTGTCGATGATGTGGGCGATCAGCGAGATGAGGAACCTCTGGTCGGAGCTGCCGGGCGACGTCACCCAGTGCTGCACCGCTTCAGTCACCTGGGGTGACACGGTGATGAATCCCTTCGTGTCGCCGTAGGTACCGAGCATGGTGATGCCGACCTGCAGCGCGGCGGTCTCGCTGTACCCGTGGAGGTCGACCACCAGCGGCAGCGGATGGCTGGCGCTGAGGTCGGACGGCGCCTCCACGATGTAGGACCCCGTGTCCCCCCCGGCGGAGTAGCCGACGGTCTCCCCGTTCGTGATGGGTGCCGGACCTGACTGGCACCCGGCCGACGCGTGCACCGGCACCGCGGCTGCTGCCGCTGCCGGAGGGGCCCCCGCCAACGCCAGCGGCCCGGCGATCACCACCGCCAGCACCGAGACGGCGAGCACGGACCGACTGACGGACACCCGTCTGATGGACAGCGACCTGAGGGACATGGCGGCACTGTAGGCCGCGGGAGGGCCGCCTGCTCGCCACACGGTCGGGGCACGGGTGGACCCCACCACCCGAGGTGACTCGTCGACAGCCGGGGCCGTATAGTCGGGGCACTCGATCCGTGCCGGCTCGGTCCGGCTGCACCCAGGGGGCTCGGCATGCGGTTCAATCACATGGAGCTCACCTTCCCACGGGGGGCACTGGACGAGGCCACCCGCTCCTCGATCGACTCGTTCTACGGGGACGTGCTGGGCTGGCACTGCACGCCCTACGAGCTCTTCGGGCAACTCGGCCACCTGCTGCTCCCCGATGCCGGCCAGTTCCTCCTGTTGATGGAGTCCGACGAGCCGATGGCCTCTCCCGGCCCGGACCACCTGGGTCTGCTCCTCGACAGCCGTGACGAGGTGGATGCCCTCCACGACGCCTGCACGGCCTTCGCCGTGAAGGACGACCGGCTCCAGCTCATGGAGTTCGACGATCTGGTCAACCCCAGGGTCACCCAGCACCTCTTCTACGTCCGCTACCTGCTCCCCCTCTGGTTCGACGTCCACGCCCTGGACTACGCCCCGGGCAGCGAGCCCTCCCACGGGTGGTCCTACGGCCCCCGCTGAGGGGAGCGGGTATGCCGGACCCGGGCCGCTCGGAGGCCTAGGCTCTCACCGAGCCGGGCACGTGGCCGCAGAGACCGGACCGTGCCAGTGACATGCCACGGGGGACGCACCAACGGGTGAAGGTGGACAGCCAGGACCAGGTGAGCCTCGTGACCGGGGACTCCGAGCGCGACCTCGGGTCCGAGCCCGCCGCCGCCGCAGCACCGACGGCCGCCGCGCCGGTCCCCACCACCGACGCTCCCCTCCCGGCCGGCACGCCCTCCCCGACCGACCCGGCCGGCACGCCCTCCCCGACCGCGCTCCGGCCCCAGCACGCCCGGCGGCGTCGTCGCCATCGGATCATCGTCTGGTCCTCGGTGGGAGTGCTGGTGGTGGTCGTGGCCACGGCGGCCCTGGTGGCAGCCCAGCGCGTCGACCGCCCGTTGGCCCAGCCCACCATGGCCGGCGCCCGGCTCACCGGCTCGGTGGTTCCCGGGGCGGCCCCGGCCCCGCCCTGGCCGCCCAGCGGTCAGGCCGCAGTGGCCATACCGGCGCTGGGGTATGCGGCGCAGTCCGGGCCGGAACAGCCCGTGCCCATCGCATCGCTGACCAAGATGACCACGGCGGTGGTGGTGCTGCGCGACCACCCGGTGCCTCTCGGCAGCAGCGGCCCGGCCATCACCATCACGCCGGACGACGCCGCCCAATTCGATGTGGACCTGGACAACGACGAGACCAACATCCCCCTGCAGGCCGGGGAGACGCTCACCGAACTGCAGCTGCTCGAGGCACTCATCAACCAGTCGGCGAACGACGCGGCCTACACCCTGGCCGCCTGGGATTCCGGCTCGCAGGCGGGCTTCGTGGCCAAGATGAACGCCCTGGCCGTCTCGCTCGGCGCCGTGCACTCCCACTACGTGGACGCCAGCGGCTTCGATCCCCAGTCGGTCTCGACGGCGGCCGACACCCTGCGCATCGCTGCGGCCGGTATGGCCATCCCTACCTTCGCCAGCGTGGCCGGCATGCAGACGGTGAACCTGCCCGGGGTGGGCACGGTGAAGAACATCGTCCCCGAGATCGGCACCGACGGGATCATCGGGGTCAAGTCCGGGTACACGTCGCAGGCCTCGGGCTGCATGGTGCTGGCCGGCGTGCGGTCGGTCGGGGGACGCCCGGTGCTGGTGCTGGCCTCGGCGCTCGGACAGCTGGAGCCCACCCCGGCCCCCCGCTCGCCGGCGACCCCGGCGACCCCGGCGACCCCGGCGACCCCGGCGACCGGTGCAGCCACCACGACCACCACGACGGCGGCGTCGACGACCACCACGACCACTGCGCCCTACAGCGCCCTCGAGGCCGAGTACCCGCTCCGCTACACCGAACCCATCGTCGCCCACCTGCTCGACACGTCGGAGGCCGCCATCGTGCCCGTGCCGCTGGTGTCGGCCGGGAGAACCGTGGGGACGGCCGCCACCGTCTGGGCCGGGACCCGGCACGTGGTGCCGGTCGTGGCGGCCCGGGGGGCATGGCTGCTGGGCGTGCCCGGGCAGCGGGTGACCGCCACCGTGTCCCCGGCACCCCCCACCACGGCGACCACCGGTGCGGTGCCGGCCGGCACGCTTCGGTTCACCGTGGGCGACCAGACCGAGTCCGTGCCTGTCCATCTGGCCCACCGCGTGCCGGCCCCGGACTGGTGGTGGAAGGTACTCCACACCTGACCTCCACCGGACCCGGGCCCCCGTGCGGTCAGCCGATGGTGCGCTCGGAGGGGACCGGGTCCGTGCCGGTCCTGACGGTGTTGCGCATGAAGCAGGCGGACACGCCGGCCACCACGGCCACCACCGCGCCGACCGCGTAGGCGCGGTGGAACGAGGCGAGCGAGCCCACGCCGCCGTGGCTCGATGCCTGGACGGTGACCATCACCTGGATCCCGGCCACGATGCCGATCTGGGTGATGAGCTGTTGGGCGGCGCTCATGACGCCCAGCTCGTCGGCAGCCACCTCGTTGGACGACGAGGAGACGGTGGTCGGGGTGGCCAGGCCGATGCCCACGCCCGACAGGGCCAGGGCCCCGAGGATGACCACCTGGGAGGGGTGGTCCCCCAGCTGGGTGAACACCAGCATCGAGCCGGTCAGGGTCAGGGCGCCCAGGACCACCAACAGCCGCTCCCCCACCTTGACGGCGGCGTAGCCGGCCACCGGGGCCATCAGGGAGAACAGCAGCGGGCGGGCGGTCGACTCCAGGCCGGCCCTCGTCTCGCTGTAGTGGTACACCCGCTCCATCAGGATCGGGAAGAGGAAGAACCCACCCATGTACGAGAAGTTGGTCAGGGCCCGGGCGCCCAGGGGGAACACGAAGTTGCGCCGCCGGAAGTACCGCAGGGGGATCAAAGGGTGGGGGGTCCGCCCTTCGTGGAGCACGAAGCAGGCCAGAGCGACCAGGCTGACGCCGGCCACCGCCAGGGTGGTGGGACCGGTGAACCCCCATGACGGCGCCTCGTTGATGGCCAGCAGCCCCGCCGTCACCGCCAGGGCCAGCGTCCACGAGCCGGTCCAGTCGAGTTGGCTCCAGGGGCCTTGCCGGGGAGCACCCCCATCAGCCGGTGGTTCCACCGCGACGCTGCTCCCCGGGGCCTCGGTCCCGGCATCCTCCGTCGGCGCACCTCCGGCCGCCGCCCGCGCCGGCAGCACGATGACGGCGAGCACGGCGGCACAGGCCATGAGGGGCAGCTCCCCCCAGAATAGGGCCCGCCACCCGAAGTACTGGATGATCGGGGCCCCGATGGTCACCCCGAGGACCGGCCCACCCGCGCCGACCAGGGCCCACCAGCCCAGTGCCTTGACCCGGTCCTCGTGGGAGAAGGCTTGGAGGACCAGGGCCATGGAGGCCGCCCCGATGGCGGCACCCTGGACCCCGTCGAACAGCCGGGCGGCGATCAGCACCCCGGCGGTGGGTGCCGAGGCGGTCAGCACCACGCTGACGGCGGCTCCGGACAGCCCCCACAGGTAGAGCTTCCGGTAGCCACGGAGGTCGCCGAGCTTGCCCAGCACCGGGGCGGCCACGCCGAAGGCCAACAGCGGCCCGGTCGACGTCCAGGTCAGGGTGGACACCGAGGTGTGAAGCTGCTCGGCCACCTGGGGCAGGGCCACCACGAACACCGTGAAGGTGATGTTGACCGACAGCAGGCCGGCCAGGACCGTCCAGAGCACCCACCACTGGTAGCGCTCCGACCGGGCCACCCGGCGGTGGATCCGGTGGCGGAACAGGACCGCCCAGGGGACCACGATGGCGCCCTCGGCTCCCGCTCCAGAGCCACTGACCATCACCTCGGCGTCGATGACCTCGGCATCGATGACTTCGGCGTCGACCACCTGCGCGTCGACCACCTCAGGACCGACTGTCGCCGCCTGACCCTCCGGCGGTGCGTGCCCCCCCGGAGGGGACACCACCTCAGC
>Ga0302157_10005939_pt1 | contig 12772 bp, 11 predicted proteins | sample I_Bog_N3_3_FD_193502 | JGI IMG/M metagenome (GOLD analysis project Ga0302157, IMG submission 193502) | Peat permafrost microbial communities from Stordalen Mire near Abisko, Sweden - I_Bog_N3_3 | ecosystem: Environmental > Terrestrial > Soil > Wetlands > Peat | place: Sweden: Abisko, Stordalen...
GATATATTAAGAACGTCGTTGAGCTTCGCAAGAAACTCGCCATCACTATTATCTGAATACTGTACACATTCGCCAGAATTTTGCGTACACGCGGGAATATATTTAGATATATTATAGCAATACTTTAGTCTTTTCCTGTGCCGATGCTGGTTGGCAAATCATTAATAAGGTAATAATCAACGCACAATAGCGCATTTGAAATCCCCCTCGTTTATTTGTATTAATTAACTATGGACGTGATGCTAAGGTTGGCAGCATCATTTTGCAACACAAAACTTTCTCCATATTGCTGATGCGATTCGGAACCCATAGCGTCAGAGCAATAGCAAAATCGCGAGCGGTACGGCATTTTATCAAGAAAAAACGCTATTCGTATGCTATATTCGTAATCGCTGACGCGACCTTGCGCGTGTCCTCATCAGACGAATCCGAGCGAGGAATTGCGGCGCGCTCGCGATCCTTGACCTAATATGAAATCTCTATATCCTTTCGGCGATGAAGAGGGTCGTATTCCTCAAACCAGCCACTTTGGCTCTTCGTAAACACGCGAATGTCGCCTTCAGGGTCAGGGAAAAGATCGCCGCCTATGCCGCCGACCCTGCCTCGCTCGCGAATGCCGTTACGGAGTTGCGCGGCTCGCCTTTGAAGCGTCTTCGCGTCGGCGATTTCCGAGTCCTGGTCGAGGAAACAGATGCGGAAATCGTAGTGTCCAAGATAGGCCCGCGTGGTTCCGTCTACGATTGAAAGGTGAAACTATGACCGCGAAGTTCGTGGTAACTCCCGAAGGCGAGGAACTGGCGATCCTGCCCGCTTCCGAGTACGAAGACCTTGTCGACGCCCTCGCTCACGCCGAGGCCATGGCCGAATATCGCTCGGGACGCGACGAGGGGCTGACGCTGGAAGAGGTCGAAGCTTTCGTAACCGCCCCGACCCCTCTCGCGTTCTGGCGCGCCAAGCGTGGCTTGACGCAGGCGGCGCTCGCCAAAGCCGCCGGAACCACGCAGCCGCATGTCGCCGATCTCGAATCGGGCAAACACGGCGGATCGCTGGAAATCATGGCGCGGATCGCCAAGGCGCTGAAGATACCGGTCGACCGTCTGGTGGTCTCCGAATGAGCGGCGAGCTGGCGATGAAACCCTCGGTCGACGCCGCCCTTTCCGCCCTCGCCGCCCACGGCGTGACCGCCCTGCCGCCGCTCGGCTTCGTGCTCGGCTCCGGCCTCGGGCCGCTGGCCGACGAGGTCGAGGACGCGATCAAGATTCCCTACGCGGAGATCCCCGGCTTTCCCCAGCCCTCCGTCGTCGGCCACAGCGGCCGCTTCGTCGTTGGCAAGCTCGAGGGCCAGAGCGTCGCGCTGTTCCAGGGGCGCGGCCATTATTACGAGCATGGCGACCCGCGCGCGATGGCGGTGGCGATAGAGACGTTCGAGCGTCTCGGCGGCCAGACGCTGTTCCTCACCAACGCGGCCGGCGGGCTGCATACGCAATGGGAGCCGCCGGCCCTGGTCGCCATCACCGACCACATCAATTTCGCCGGCGTCAATCCGCTGATCGGCTACGCCGACCCCGCCCATCGCTTCGTGCCGATGACCCGCGCCTACGACCCGGAGCGGCTGGAGCAATTGCGCGCCGCCGCCGGCGTGGCGGACATCCAGCTGCACGAGGGCGTCTACATGTGGTTCAACGGCCCGTCGTTCGAGACGCCCGCCGAAATCCGCGCCGCCAAGGCATTGGGCGCAGATCTCGTCGGCATGTCGACGGTCCCCGAGGTGATCCTGGCGCGCTATCATGGCCTGGACTGCGTGGCGGTGTCTCTCGTCACCAACTTCGCGGCGGGCTTGTCCGGGGGCGATCCCAGCCACGAGGAAACGCAGGAATACGCGCGGAAAGGGTCGGAGCGTTTTCGCAAGCTGTTGCGCGGTTTCATCGCGGCCTATCGGCCCAAGGGCGCTTGATGCTTCCGCAGGAAATCATCCGCGCCAAGCGCGACGGCTTGGCCCTTTCGCGCGCCGAGATCGAGGGGTTCATCGCCGGCCTCACCAGCGGCGCGGTGACCGAGGGCCAGGTGGCGGCCTTCGCCATGGCGGTGTTCTTTCGCGGCATGGACACCGACGAGCGCGTCGATTTCACGCGCGCCATGATGAATTCCGGGACCATACTGAATTGGAGCGACCTCGCCCTTCCCGGACCCGTCGTCGACAAACATTCGACCGGGGGCGTCGGCGACAATGTCAGCCTGATGCTCGCCCCTATGCTGGCGGCCTGCGGCGTCTACGTGCCGATGATCTCCGGACGCGGTCTCGGCCACAGCGGCGGCACGATGGACAAGCTCGAATCGATCCCCGGCTATGTCGTCACGCCTGATAACGCGCTGTTCCGCAAGGTTGTCAGTCAAGTCGGCTGCGCGATCATCGGCCAGACCGCGGACCTCGCGCCCGCCGACAAGCGCCTCTATGCGATCCGCGACGTCACCGCGACGGTGGAATCGATCCCCCTGATCACCGCCTCGATCCTTTCCAAGAAGCTCGCCGCCGGCCTGCAGGCTTTGGTCATGGACGTGAAGACCGGCAGCGGCGCCTTCATGTCGACCTTTGCAGGCGCGAGCGACCTCGCGAAAAGCCTCGTCGATGTCGCCGTCGGCGCCGGCCTGCCGACAGTCGCGTTGATCACGGACATGAACGAGCCGCTCGCCTCCGCCGCCGGCAACGCGGTCGAAGTGATCAACGCCGTCGACTTCCTCACCGGCGTCCGGCGCGACGCGCGGCTGCTCGAAGTCACTGCGTCGCTGGGCGCGGAATTGCTCGCCCTGATCGGGGCGGCGCCCGACGCCGCCGCCGGCCGGATCGTCCTTCAACGCGCGCTCGACAGCGGCGCGGCGGCGGAACGGTTCGAACGCATGATCGCCGCGCTCGGCGGCCCGTCGAATATTCTGCGCGAAGCGCGCAAGATCTTGCCATTGGCGCCGCTCGGCCGCGCGGCGGCGCCGTCACGCTCCGGCTATGTCGTGGGGATCGACGCCCGCGCAGTCGGCCTCGTGGTGGTCGAACTCGGCGGCGGGCGGGCGCGGGCGGCGGACGCGATCGACTTCGCCGTCGGACTCACCGAACTCGCCGGGCTCGGGGCGCGCGTCGACGGCGAAACGCCGCTCGGCATCGTCCATGCCCGCGACGAGGCCAGCGCGGCGCGGGCAATGGCGCGCCTGGCAAGCGCCTATCGCATCGGCGACGCGCCGCCGGCGATCGGCCCGGCCGTCCTGCAACGCATCGGAGCCGCGGCGTGAACCTGCTGCTCGCCGTCACCGGCTGGGACCCGGCTTCCTGGTCGAAACGGATCCTCGCGCTGCTGCCGGAGCGTCAATTGCTGACGCCGGAAACGCTGCGGGACCGTGGGCAAATCCGCTACGGGCTTTCCTGGCGCCATCCGCCCGGCGCTTTCGCCGACCTGCCCAATCTCGCGGCGATCTTCTCGCTCGGCGCCGGCGTCGACCATGTGCTCGTCGATCCCGATCTGCCCGACGTCCCCATCGTGCGCGTCGTCGATCCCGACCTGACGCAGCGCATGAGCGAATGGGTGGTGCTGCAAACGATGCTGCATTTCCGCCAGTTCCGCCGCTACGATTGGCAGCAGCGCGAGCGGATCTGGGCCGAGGACGAGGAGCAGCCCTCGGCGAGGGACGTGCGCGTCGGCGTGCTCGGCCTCGGCGTGCTCGGCCTCGACGCCGTGCAAAAACTACAGGCGATCGGCTTCGACGTCGCGGGCTGGTCGCGCACCGAGCGGCGGATTTCCGGCCTGGAGACGTTCCACGGCGAGGCGGGACTCGACCGGCTGCTCGCCCGCACCGACATTCTCGTTTCGCTCTTGCCGCTGACGGCGGAAACGCGCGGCCTGCTCAACCGCGATCTGATCGGCAAACTGGCGCGCGACGGACGATTCGGCGGACCTTTCCTCATCAACGGCGGGCGCGGCGGCAGTCAGGTCGAGGCGGACATTCTCGCCGCGCTGGACAGCGGCGCCCTGAAAGGCGCCTCGCTCGACGTGTTCGAGACCGAGCCTCTGCCCGCGACGTCGCCGCTATGGGACGCCCCGAACCTCTACATTAGCCCGCACAATGCGGCGATCTCGGAACCGCAAGCCATCGCCCGCTACATTGCTGTCGCGATCCATGCGTTCGAGAGCGGCGAGCCACTGCCGAACGTGGTCGATCGGCGGCGGGGGTATTGAAGCTTTCGAAGAGGCGGCGCTTCAAGTGTACGTAATCGTCGTGTGCCCCGAACCGACAAGCGGATGGAAGCCCGACTTGCTGTAGCTCCCGTCGAACACCAGCGACTCCGTCTTTGCCCCGCTGCTCAGAATCAGCGTGCTCTGGATCGAGGTGGTGGAGAAACCGGTAATCGACCAGGAGCCCAACAACTCCACGGAGTCGTTGGAGCCGACCGTGTCGAAGCCGCTGAGCGCGCCGGCAAAGCCCGTGGGCGAGCCGAGGTCAAGGACGCCGCCGGCGCCAATGAAGTCGATCGTCTGCGTCGAGGCGACGGTCGAGTCGAACTCCAACATCGCGGCGCTGAAGATCGTGTCCGAGCCCGCGCCCGTGACCGCGGCTTGAAAGTCCAGCGCACCCGCGGAAACCAGCACGTTGCCGCCGTTGGCGAACGCCGGCGCGACGGCGCTGACGCCGGCGCCGGTCTTCTCGAACAGGCCGAGATTGGAAATCGACGACGTCGTCGACTTGCCCAGGGCGATGCCGCCATCGTCGGCGATGTTCCAGATTCCCGTCGCCGCGTTGGTCAGCAGCGTCGCGTCGCCTTGCACGTCGCCAAGAGTCACGTTGCCCCAGAGTTCGGTGAGCGAACCCAGATTGGTAAAGCCGCCAGCGTCGCCGATCGTCAGACCCGAGACCATGGTTTTCGCTTTATCGATGAGCGCCTGCGAACCGGCCGTCGTCGCTCCAGTGAACACCGCGGTTCCGGTCAGCGTCAGCGCGCCCACCGAGAGCGTGATGACGGCGCCCGATCCGGCGCTGAAAGCGCCGGCATAAGTCAGCGCCTCGCCGAGCGTCGCGCTCGCGGTGGCGCCCTCGATCGACCAAGCGCCGACGGTGAACTTGGCCGTGCTGGCTATGGTCGTCGCTCCCGCGGTTATCGCCAGCGTCCCCGCGCCTTTGGTGGTTCCGCTCAGCGTCGACGCGCCGTTCAGCGTCAGCGCTGCATTCGCTCCAATCGTGACGGTCGCGAGCGCGCCCTCCGAAATCGCGGTCGTCAGGCCACCGGCGATGGCGAGAACGCCCGTGGATATCGTCGTCGCCCCAATCGTCGACGCGCCGCCGAGCGTCCAGGTTCCGGCCGTCTGAAAGGACAGCTTGTTGAAATTGACAAACGCGCAGTTGGCCGAACCCGAGCCCGTGAGCACGAGGGCGTTCGTCGCCCCCGTCGCGGCGCTGCCAATGACGTTGCCATTGAGGACGGAGCCGGTGCGCAGGATGAGACTGTTGGCGCCCGAGCCGGCGAACACGATCGCGGCCGTGGCGCCGGTGATGGTCCCGGAGTTGGTGACGGAGCCGGCGGCGCCGGAGAGATAAAGGCCGATGCCGCCTTTGATCTGGCCAGAATTGATGACGGAGCCAGTTCCACCCTTGATGTATACGCCCGTCCCCGTGCCGATTATCGATCCGGCGTTTGTGATCTAAAAATGGGCGTTATAAGTTACCGCCACCCCGGATTGGCCAGTGATTGTTCCTCCGACTTTATTTGTAATAGATCCGTTGTCTTTATACGCAAAAACGCCGGAAAAATACTTACCCGTCGCGGAAATGTTTCCCGAATTGGTCAGTGACGAATTATTAGATAAATACACGCCGGCAACATGATTCATTCCGATGGCGACTATTTTTCCCGTGTTTACGACTTGAGTGTTGCTCGCGAATACGCCTGACACGTATTTGGCGCCGCCGTTGTCATTCGTGATCGACCCCGCGTTCGTCAAGGTCCCGCCGGTCACCGAGACGCCCGTGCGTCCACCCGCGATGCTGCCGCCCGCTTTGTTCGTGACCGACCCACCGGCCAAGACCTCGACACCGGTCCCATATTTCGCGGGCGCCGTGATCGTGCCGCCGTTCGTAACGGTTCCCACGCCGCCGTAAATGCAAACTCCGTATACGTAACCCGTCACTGTCCCGGTGTTGTTGACGGCGCCGCCATGCGTCAGCATGATTCCTCCGCCGGACCCGGTTATCGTTCCGGCGTTGGTGACAGTCCCCGCGGCGCCGGTGACGTGGACGCCACTTCCGTTGCCGCTGCTGCTGATTGAGCCGCCGGCGAGGTTTATCACCGTGCCGCCGTCTTCCAGGCGCACCCCTTCTGTCTTCGAGTTGCCCGTGTCGGAGCTTGATATGTAGCCCGAGTTCGTCACGAAGCCCGGCGCCCCGCTGATTTGTATCCCGTAATATCCGGCGACGATTTGCGCGCCTTTGTCGTTCGTGACCGACCCACCGTCCAAAAGCTCCACGCCGATCCCTTTGGCGCCCGTCGCGCCGATCGTGCCGTTGTTCGTGACGGTACCCGCGAGGCCATAGATCTCGACGCCATAATTGTAGCCGGTGATGGTCCCGCCGGTCGGGTTGTTGACCGTGCCGCCCTTTTGCTTGATGCCCGCCATGGCCATATCCCCCCATCACCGCGCGACCGCGCCGTCGCCTCGGGTCGCGTAACGAAACAGCGGGCGTGAAATTCTGCAAGTGGAAATCATCAATCGGAAGTAAACCCGCCAGCGGTCACCATAGGGCTTTACGTAATCGAATCCAAGGGGCGGGCGTGGACGGCCGCGGGACCGCAAGATGATCCCGACGCCGCCTTTACGCGGCCCCTGGATCGCTTCGTTCCTCGCGATGGCGGAAAGGGCGGCGTCTCGTTCCCAAGTGGTCGGCCGACGCGCGATGACGGCGAGCGGCAGGGCTGAAGCCTTGCGTACCCCTCACTCCGCCCCCGGCACCCCCACGCCAACGTAGCTGAACCCCCGCCGCCGCACATCGGCGGGTGTGTAAATGTTGCGCAGGTCGACGATCGCGCGGCCGTGCATCACTCTGGCGAGGCGGAAGAAATCGAGGGCGCGGAAGCGGTCCCATTCGGTGACGATGACCAGCGCTTCCGCGCCTTCGGCGCAGTCGTAGGGGTCGGCGCAGAAGGTCGCTCGCGGCATCAACGGCCGCGCCTGGTCCATGCTGGCGGGATCGAAGGCGCGCACCTTGGCGCCGGCGTCCTCGAGCGCGGTGACCAGCGCCAGCGCCGGCGCGTCGCGCATGTCGTCGGTGTTGGGCTTGAAGGCGAGGCCGAGCACGGCGATCGTCTTGCCGCGCACCGACCCGCCGCAGGCGGCGATCACCTTCTTCGCCATGCTGCGCTTGCGCTGCTCGTTGATCGCCGCGACCGCCTCGACGATGCGCACGGGGGCGCCGGCGTCCTGGCCGGTCTTGACCAGGGCCAGAGTATCCTTCGGAAAGCACGAGCCGCCATAGCCAGGGCCTGCGTGCAGAAATTTGGAGCCGATGCGGTTGTCGAGGCCGATGCCTCGCGCGACGTCCTGCACGTTGGCGCCGACTTTCTCGCAGAGATCGGCGATCTCGTTGATGAAGGTGATCTTGGTCGCCAGAAACGCGTTGGCCGCGTATTTGACCAGTTCGGACGTGCGGCGGTCGACGAAGAACAGCGGCGGCCGGTTGAGGCTGAGCGGCCGGTAGATTTCGGCCATCACCGTGCGGGCGCGTTCGTCGTTCGTGCCGATGACGATACGGTCGGGCCGCTTGAAGTCCTCGATCGCCGCGCCTTCGCGTAAAAATTCGGGGTTGGAGACGACGACGAAATCGGCGTCGGGGCGGGTTTCGGCGATGATGCGTTCGACCTCGTCGCCGGCGCCCACGGGAACCGTGGATTTGGTGACGATGACGGTGAAGCCGTCGAGCGCGGCGGCGATTTCGCGCGCCGCCGCATAGACGAACGAAAGGTCGGCATGGCCGTCGCCACGCCGCGACGGCGTGCCGACCGCGATGAACACCGCCTCGGCACCCCTTACGGCGGCGCCGATCTCGCCGACGAACGAAAGCCGGTTCTGGCGCCGATTGGCGGCCACGAGTTCTTCGAGGCCCGGCTCGAAGATCGGAATCTCGCCGCGCTTCAGAGCTTCGATCTTGGCGGCGTCGTTGTCGACGCAAACGACGTCGTGGCCGAAATCGGCGAAACAGGCGCCCGAAACGAGCCCGACATATCCGCAACCAATTACCGCCAGACGCATGCGCAGGTTCCTACAATCCTCGAATCGGGCCGGCAACGTGCCCCGCCGAGCGGGCTTTGGCAATCACCGCGAACCGTGAAGCGCCCGAGACAAATTTGCCGCGGCGGAAAATTGCGAGCAATTTGCCGGATGCGCCGCGACTCACCTCCCGCGGCGCCGAGGCGGGCATGACGCGTTTTCTCATCACCGGCTCGGCCGGATTCATTGGTTTTCATCTCACCCGGCGCTTGCTGGAAGATGGACATATCGTCGCTGGCCTCGACGGCTTCACGCCCTATTACGACGTCCGCCTCAAGCGTGAACGCCATACCGTGCTGGAGGCCTACACGCATTTCACCGCGCATGAGGCAATGCTCGAGGATTTCGAAGCCCTGACGCGGGTCGCGGAGCATGCGCGACCCAACGTCATCGTCCATCTCGCGGCGCAAGCCGGCGTGCGCTACAGCCTGGAAAATCCGCGCGCCTATGCCGACGCCAACCTGAGCGGAACCTTCAACGTCCTCGAAGTCGCGAAGGCCGTCCGGCCCGGCCATCTGCTGTTCGCTTCGACGAGTTCGGTCTATGGCGCCAATGCCTCGATGCCGTTTCGCGAAACGGACCGCACCGACCACCCGCTGACGCTCTACGCGGCGACGAAAAAGGCCGGCGAGGACATGGCGCACGCCTACGCGCATCTTCACAAGATTCCCACCACGGCGTTTCGCTTCTTCACGGTCTACGGCCCCTGGGGGCGGCCCGACATGGCCTTGTTCAAATTCGTCGAAGCCACGCTCGCGGGCGAGCCGATCGACGTCTATGGCCAAGGCCAGATGAAGCGCGATTTCACCTATGTCGAGGATCTCGTCGAGGCGGTCGCGCGGCTGATCGGCCTGCCGCCGCGCCAGGGCGAACCTGTCGGCGTCCACGATTCGCTGAGCCCCGCCGCGCCCTATCGCGTCGTCAACATCGGCGGCGGAAAGCCTGCCGGACTGATGGATTTCATCGCCGCCATCGAAACGAGCCTGGGCAAAACCGTCAGACCCAGGTTTCTGCCGATGCAGAAGGGCGACGTGCCGGCGACCTGGGCCGCGCCGGATCTGCTTTGCGCGCTCACCGGCTACATTCCGGCGACTCCAATGTCGGCGGGCGTCGACGCCTTCGTCGCCTGGCGCAGGACGCATCGCCAGGGTTGATCAACTCGCACGCCGCAGCGCCGGAGGCGATGCGGCGCGCGCTTGCGATTCGCCGGGGGAGAGGCGGAAATCGTCGATCAGCGCGCGCAGCTTTTGCGCTTCCTTCTGCGCGGACTTGGCCGCGGCCGTCGCCTGCTCGGCCATGGCGGCGTTCTGCTGCGTGAGCTGATCCATCTGGTCGATGGCGATGCTGACTTCTTTCAGCCCCGTCGCCTGCTCGCGGGCGGTGCGGGCGATATCGGCCATGCCGGAATTGATCGCCATGACCTGTTTGGCGATCCGCTCCAGCGACGCGCCGGCCTCCGCGACCTGTTCCACGCCGTCGTTGACGTGGATGGAGGACGTTTGGATCAGGCCGCGAATTTCTTTCGCCGCCTCGCTGGAGCGTTGCGCCAGCGCGCGAACTTCCGAGGCGACGACCGCGAAGCCGCGGCCGACGTCCCCCGCCCGCGCCGCCTCGACGCCGGCGTTGAGCGCCAGGAGATTGGTCTGGAAGGCGATCTCGTCGACGACGCCGATGATCTGGCTGATCTCCTGCGACGAAGCGGCGATCTTGCTCATCGTCGCCACCGTCTTCTCGACGATCTCGCCGCTATGGCGCGCGTCCGCTTGCGCCTTGTTGGTGGCGTCCTCGGCGGCCTTCACCGCCTCCGAGGTTTTCCGAGCGGCCTCGGTGATCTCGTTGAGGGCGGCGGAGGTTTGCTCGAGGCTCGCCGCCTGCTGTTCCGTGCGGTGCGACAGATCGTCGGAAGCCGCGGAAATTTCCTGCATGCCCGAGCCAACGCCTTCGACCGTCTCGGCGACGCTCTTCATCGCCGCATCGAGAAAGGCGACGGCCTTGTTGAAATCGTCCTGCAGCTTCTTGTAGGCCACGGGCAGATTTTCATCGAGGCGGAAGCTCAGGTCCTTGCCCGCGAGGCTCGCCAGTCCCTTGCCGACGGAATTGCCGACGAAGGCGCGTTCGAAATTGATCGCCTCGTCTTCGTTCTTCAGTCGCACCTCTTCGGTCGCCTTGAAGTAACTGCTGATCGAAATGTCCATTTCCAGAAAGATCGCCTTCACCAGCGCGGCCAGCATGGCGGCGACCGATTTGCCCTCGACCTGCGACGAGGAGCCCCAGCGGCTCTTCGGCCAATGCTCGGCGACCAGTTTGGCGGCGAGTTGCGCGGTCAGATGCGCATAGCCCGCAATGTACCAGCGCGGCTCCATGCCGATTCGGGCGTGCGCGAGCCCGATCCGCCGCACGCGCTCGAAGTACCGTTCGTCGAAGGCCCCGGCCGTCACTTCCTCCCAATGGCGCAATTGCGCGTCTCGGGCGCGCCCGATCTGGCTCTCGCTGGAGAAGAACGCCCTGACGCCGGGATTTTCTCGAATGCGATCGTAGAAAAAATCGAGACTGGCCGGCATTTCGCGGTCGACGAAGGGTTTGGCGTCGCGCAGCGCGGCCGACGTCTTCTCGTCCATCCCCAGGAATTCCATCCGGCCCGCCAGCATTTGCAAGGCGCTGAGCGAATCGTAGAAGGCGTTCAGCGGCGGCGACCCCGTGTCTTCATCGGCGATCTGGAAGCCGTAGCGCGGGTGCGCGGTCCAGCGGATCTCTCCTTTGATCGCGCCCAGTTTTTCGGTCACCATCGTCACTTGCGCCCCGAGCCCGAGTTCGACCGAACTCGTTGAGGCGAACCGGAGGCCGCGCGGCGAGACGTCGCTGATCACGCAGGGGTATTGGTTCGCCTGGAAGCGGATTTGCGCCGGCAGACTGCACTCCCGGCGTTCCTCGCGCCGGCGTTCCCGTCCGTAACCGTCCGTTTTCGGCATATCAACGGAGTTCTCGCTCTTCATCGACGATCCTCTGGCGCCAGGTCGGACTTCACGGGCTGGGTCGCGACGAGGCGAATCCGAGGGCGGCAAGCAGGCGCTGGGAATCAGGATGGGGCGCCGGGCTTTCGCCAAACTGGCGCGCTGTTCAGGCCGCGCCGAAGCGGTGCAACCCCGAGCCGTGAGCCTTCAGCCAGGCTTCAGCGCGCTCGGTTTCGGGAAACAAGCGCCGGGTCAGGCTCCAGAACATCGCCGAGTGGTTCATGTGGGCGATATGGGCGACCTCGTGAGCAGCGAGATAGTCGAGCACGTAGGGCGGCGCCAAAATCAGCCGCCAGGAAAAGTTGAGGTTGCCCTTATGCGAGCACGAGCCCCAGCGGCTCGAAGTGTCGCGCAGCGCGATGCGTTTGGGCGTGACGCCGAGACGCGCGGCGTGACGGCCCACCGCCGCCTCGAGATCACGCCGCGCCTCGCGCTTGAAATAGTCGCCGACGCGGCGCGAGACATGCGGCAGCTCGCCGCTGACGCAGAGCGCCGGGCCGTCCGGCGTCATCTCCGTCCAAACGACGCCGCGCTGGGTCGGGCGATGCACGATAAGGTGCTCCACGCCGCGCAAGGGAGTCCTCGCGCCGGGCGCGAAGGCGACGGGATGCGGCAGGCGCGCCAGCCGCGCGCCGATCCAGGCCGCGTGCCGCTCGGCGAATTCCCGCGCCGATTTCAGCGAAGCCTTGGCCGGCATCGTCAGCAGGATGTCGCGCGTCGCCGCCCGAACCCGCAAGGTGTAGCGGCGCGTAGTCGCCATGCGCTTCAGTGCGACGCGATAGGCCTCGCCCGCATGGAAAACCTCGATCTCGGTGACCTCGGGCGCGGGCGGGCGGCGTTGAAAGAGTCTCAGCATTTCATCTTCGATTTAGCCCGGGAGCGGGGTGAGTCGCTAGTGTCCCGTCGCCGTGATCATGCCGCGTCGAGCAAGGGCGTGGGACAGGATTTGACACTCTTCACTCGGCCCTGATCTGTTGAGAACATCCAAGGGAATGGGACGTCCCTTTCGGTGCGGCGTCGCTCCGGGGTCCGGACCTCAGTTTCGAGCCGGTCGAGACATTGTCGGCGCAGATCTCGATCTCGGCCGTAATTCGGAGTCGCCTTGCGGCGACCATTCGCGTGGCGCCGTGACGAAGCCTCGGAGGATAGACTGCCCGGCCATAGGTAATTTCCGAACCTTGGCAATTTTCAGCCCGGCCGCAATCGTCCGCGGTTACTGTCGGTGTCGGGAAGGCTCCTTTCATCCTCGTGACGTAAGGCGTTCCTTCCCCATGCATCAACGTGAAAAGCCGACGATCAACTCGGGACCCGACAACGGGCAGGCGGATTTGGGCCAGGAAGCCTTGGCGGCCGCCGTCAGAGAAGAGCCCGGTTCCCGGCAAGCCGAGGAAGCTTTACTGGCCGCGGGGGCGCTGCAAAACGCCATTTTCAACAGCGCCAATTTCTCCAGCATCGCCACCGATG
>Ga0302157_10005940_pt1 | contig 12769 bp, 7 predicted proteins | sample I_Bog_N3_3_FD_193502 | JGI IMG/M metagenome (GOLD analysis project Ga0302157, IMG submission 193502) | Peat permafrost microbial communities from Stordalen Mire near Abisko, Sweden - I_Bog_N3_3 | ecosystem: Environmental > Terrestrial > Soil > Wetlands > Peat | place: Sweden: Abisko, Stordalen...
CCGCGATGAACATCCTGGTCATTGGCTCCGACAGCCGGGCCGGGACCAACGGCCAGTTCGGGAGCGCTCAGGCCATCTCCGGCGCCCGGTCGGACACGATGATGCTGCTGCACATTCTGCCTGAGCACCGCGGCGGCGTGGTGATCAGCTTTCCCCGTGACTCCCTGGTTCCCATCATCGGCTGCCAGGCGGACGGGCTCGGCGACCCGGGCCAGAAGGCCCAGCCGGGGCAGACCGAAATGCTCAACGCGACCTTCGCCTACGGCGGTGCGGCGTGCCTGTGGAAGACCCTGGAGGCGTCCACCGGCATCTTCATCGACCACTTTGTCGAGATCAACTTCAGCGGCTTCCAGTCGGTCGTGAACGACCTCGGCGGAGTCAACGTATGCCTGCCCGAGGCGGTGAACGACCCGGCGTCCGGCCTGGACCTGAGCGCCGGTACACACCACGTGAACGGGGCCCAGGCGCTCGCCTTCGTCCGCGAACGGCACATCGGTGAGGGATCGGACCTGCAGCGCATCCAGCGCCAGCAGTTCTTCATGGCCGCCCTGCTGCAGCAGATCGGTGGCCAGAAGACGCTGTCCGCTGTGCCGCGGCTCTACACGATCGCGCGCGACGTGGCCCGGACCCTGACCACGGACAGCGGGCTGTCGGTTGGCACGATGCTCAGCGTCGCGGAAAGCATGAAGGGCTTGACCAGCAAAGGCGTTCAGTTCACCCAGGTCCCGGTCAGCGCGGATCCGAATGACGCCAACCGGGTCCTGTGGCAGCAGCCGCAGGCCGCCCAGCTGTTCAGCGCCGTGGCTCACGACCAGTCGGTGGCGAAGCCCGTCAAGGCGTCCGGTGCCGCCCCAAAGGCGTCCGCGTCTCCGTCCGCGACGTCCGCGGACAGCCCGCCGCAGGTCGCGGTCAAGGTGCTGAACGCCACGGCCACGGCAGGCCTGGCGGCTCAGGCGGCCGCCTCCCTCAGCCAGAGCCACTACGACGTCCTCGGCACGGGGAACGCCGTCGCACCGTCCGCGAGCACGATCGTCCAGTACCGCTCGCCAGCGGGCGCCGCGGCGGCCAGGGCCCTCGCGCAGGTCATCCCGGACGCTCACGTCCAGCAGGTAGCCGGGGTCACCGGCGGGACGGTCGATCTGATCCTCGGTTCCAGCTTCACTGGGGTGAAGACCGGGTCGGCCAGCTCGTCATCATCCGCGATCAGCAACATCACCGAGACCTACGGCGGCATCACCGGGAACACCAACATCTGCAGCGACTCCGGCGCATTCACGGGCCCGGACGAGCCCGCCGACTTTGCGCCCTGACGACGGAGACACCGACGGCGGGACACTGCGGAGACACCGACGGCCAGGCGTTACCGGGGGCCAGGCGTTACCGGGGCCAGGCGTTACCGGGGCCAGGCGTTACCGGGGCCAGGCGTTACCGGAGGCCAGACGTTACCGGAGGCCAGACGTTACCGGAGGCCAGACGTTACCGGAGGCCAGACGTTACGGGCATGGAACGGGCGGGCTCAGCGGCGCGCTATCGCCGCGCCCGCCTGTTCAGGAGGGGGCATGGCATCGCCGACAGGTGACGCTTGCTGCGCGGCCCAGCAAACGATCAGCCAGGCGAGGATGCCGCCCGGGTATATGAAGTAGCCAAAGCGGGTCGCCGGAGCCAGCACGAACATCACCGTGAGGCCGATGATGAGACGCACCGCAGCGGCCGGCACGGTCCGGGGCGGCCGGATGACCAGCGACGCCAGCACGGCCAGGCCGGACAGCACGAGCAGGGCGATGACGAACAAGCGCCCGGCGTGGCCGGTCTGCGCGATCAGATGCCCGGGCAGCGGGCTGACCGCCTGCGATGTCACGCTGGCCAGCCCGAGCGGGAACAGGATCGTGTTCTTGACCAGCGATTCGGGCCGGAGAACGGCGAACGGGCCGACCAGTACCGCGACGACGCCGAGGCAGACGGCGGTCATGACGGCCGCCGCGCGTTTACTGTCCCGGGCCAGCACCAGGCTGACGGCCACGATGACCGCCGGCCATGCGGTCGCCTTCATCGAGGCGGCGCCGCCGAAGGCCAAGCCGGCCAGCACCGGTCGCGGGTGCTGCCACAGCAGCGCGAAGCCGAGGCACAGCAGCGCGATGATCGGCACGTCCGTCCCGCCGACCGCCAGCTCGAACGCGATGATTGGGGTCGCGGTGACAAAGACGGTCCAGCGGGCGACGTCCTTCGCTTTGGCCACCCGCAGCGCCAGCGCGAAGAACACCACGAACGCGACGCCGAACCACACCCGCGGGTCGGCCAGCGGATTAGCCCCCGCCATGGCCCACAGCAGGCCGAACGCCGTCATGGCGGGCAGGTAGGGATCGTAGGCGTTCGGATTGCGGGTATGGCTGAGCGCGGCGGACGCCACGTACGGCGTGCCGTGGTGGACCAGCAGCTGCGCGGACCCGATGATGACGCTGACTTCGGGCTGCCCTTGTCCTGTCCAGGCCATCCAGGCAAGCGGGGCGATCAGCGCCCCGGCCAGGCTCACGGCGAGCGCCAGGTCCGTCCCGCGCTCTCGCCAGGCCATCACGCAGAGCGCCGCGGCCGCGTAGCCGCAGGCCGCCATCAGGCCCCACATCCGGTGCAGGTAGTCACTGGAAACCAGCGACACGGTGCCGGCGAACAAAGCGCAGACGACGAACGCGGCCGCTACCCAGGACCGGCGGTCGGTGCCGAGTGACTGCCAGGACAGAGTGTCGCCTGGCGCCCACACGCCCGCGCGAGCTGAGCTACGCGTCAGCAAGGACATCCGCGATCCTCCCCGCGCGATCAGATCGATTGCCCCTGCCGACACTACCCCTCGGCGCGGCCGCTACGGCCCCGCTAATTAGCGCGGGCACCGTCGGCCGGGCCGACGCAGCCTGGTGGTGACTGTCCGCGGTGCACTGATCACGCGGTGTCCGGGCCATCGGTCCCCGCACTACTGGCGATGCCGCTGACGGCTCCCGGCCGCCGCGGCGGGCCGCCCCGCTGCGGTGGCAGCCGCGCCGAGTAGATGGAGTAACCGTCGATGTAGCGGGCGACGGCGGTAGCGATCACGGTGGCGGCCAGCATGGGAACCATGATCTGGAAGCCGCTGTGGGTGAGCTCGAGTACCAGGGCCAGGCTGGCCAGCGGGGCCTGCATCGCGGCGCCGAGCATCGCGGCCGCGCCGACCATCGCGTAGGCACCCGACGATGAGCCGGGCCAGAGCAGGTTCCACGCGACGCCGAAGGCGCCTCCCAACGCCGCTCCGGTGCTCAGGGTCGGCGTAAACAGGCCGCCGGAGGCCCCGCTCTCCAGGCACATCGCGGTCACGAGCGGCTTGAGGATGAACAGGGCGAGCAGGAGGCTGAAGCTGTCCGCGCCCACAAACGCATCGTGCGCCATGTCCTTGCCGTTGCCGAAAAGCTGGGGGTAGGCGAAGCCGATCAGCCCGAGGATGCCAAACGCCACAACCGGGGCGAACAGCACCCGGCGGCCGGTGATCCGGTAGTAGGCAACCCAGCCGATGAGCCGGATGTACCCGGCGGAGATCACCCCTATCGCCGGGCCCGCGAGCAGCGCCCCGACCAGCAACGGCGCGGAGAACCGGTAGGCCGGGATATCGAGGTAGGTGGCGTGGTCCGGCAGGTATATCCAGGCCACGAACGTGGCGATGCCCGAGCACGCCAGGGCCGGCAGGACCACCGGGAGCGCGAGGCTGCCGACCATCACCTCCGCGGTGAACAGGGCCCCGGCCAGCGGGACGTTGTACACGGCCGCAAGGCCGGCACCGCCCCCGCAGGCGACTAGGAGCCTCCGCTGCCCGACCGAGAGGTGGGCCCAGCTGGACAGGAAGCTCGCTGAGACCCCGCCCATCAGCTTCGGGCCCGCCTCCCGGCCGAGGGACGCGCCCATGCCGATGACGATCTCGGACAGCAGCGCGGTACCGGCGGACCGGCGGAACGACAGGCGTCCGTCGCCGTTCCAGATCGCGTCGTCGATCTCCGACTTCTGCCCGGCGGTGTACCGGCGCAGCAGGTACCAGCCCACGCCGGCCACTATTCCCCCGATGAGGAGCGACGCGAGCCGGCGCAGATCCGAGGCGTGCCGGGCGCCCGATTCAAGGTCGCCGGAGCTGTACCCGAACGCGAGATGCTCCACGCTGAACAGCAGGTACATCAGCCCAGCGCCGATCAGCCCCGCGGCCAGCCCGGTCGCGACCAGGACCACCCAGAAAGCGGGAGTCAGCGCGGTATCGCCGTCGCTGGTCACGTTCGGCTGCTCGGTCGCGCCCCGGCCCGACGGCAGCCGGCGCTTGATCAGCGGCTGCGGGATGCGGAGGCGCTCGCTGGGCCGCGGCCGGCCATCTGCTGGCTCACCGTCAACGCGCCGTCTGAGCGGGGACCACATCCTGCCGCCTTCCCGCGCGAGATCTGCCCATCGGGTATCTCACTCTAGCCAGCCGCCCTACCGGCTCAGCGGCCGAGCTTTCGCAGGTCAAAGCGGGTTTTTCCGATCTGGCCGACCGGATTTGCCGACTATCAGGCGGGCTGGGCGGGCCGGGCCGGAGCGGTGGCCCGGGCGGGTTCGTCGCGGACGCCCAGCCATCCGGTCAGGAAGTCCCGGCCGACCAGTACCCACAGGTATCCGGCCAGCGCGATGCAGGCGAACGGCATGATGCCCAGGGCAGCACCGACGCCGAGGGCCAGCATGCGCAGCTCCCAGCCGAGCCCGGTGACGTCCGCGGGGCGGCCGTCGGCGGCCCTCGGCGGCCAGCTCAGGCCATGGCTGGCGGCTACTCCCCGGTCCCCGGCTGACTGCTGGCTGGCCGGCTGGGCACCCGCCGGCTGGGCACTGGCCGGCTGGGCGCTGGCGGGCTGGCCGACAGCCTGCCGGCCAGCGAGTTGCTGACCAGGACGGCGGCCGCGGCGGGTCGGCTCTGCCGTGCGACGCGGCTTGCGGCGGCGAGACGCGGCCGAACCGGCCGCGGGCCAGAGGATCCGATGGCGGGCCCGGTAGGCGACGTCCAGGTGGCGCAGCATGACCGCCGCGATCAGCGCGTAAACCAGCGCCGGGGAGACCAGGCGGGTAAAGGCCAGCGCGGCCAGGAACAGGTACTCCCCCACCTGGAGCAGCGGTGGCACCAGCCAGTCCAATCGCCCGTCGTGCGGATGACACGAGCCGAGCCCGGCCAGCAGCATCGCCTCCACCGGGGTGAGCACGAGCACCCCCGACAGGTTGCGCAGGCCGAGCAGCGTCAAAGCTACGGTGACGAACACCCCGACCAGCGCCGGGGGCAACGGAGGAATGCGCCCCTCCACCAGCCGACCGAGCCACAGCGACAGCGGGCCGTCGTCGCGGTAGGCGGCGATCTGATAGCTCGGCGCACTCTCCGGGCTGGCTGCGGTACGGGACCGGGAGGATTGCCAGGGAGCGGGCGACGGGGCCGTCCCGGTCGCCCGCAGCCCGAGCGCAGACAGCGCATCCCCGCCCGCTCCGCTGCCCTCCTCACCGTGCGACCCGCCGCCGTTGCCGTCCGCGGCGCGTGAGCCGCCCGCGAACGCGCTCAGCGCCCCGAACGGGCCAGCCGCCGCCTCCAGGCTGATCGATCCCTCGTCGGCCGGGAGGACGCCGCCGGACGGTACCCGGCTGCCGTAGACCGCCGCGTCCCGGAGGCCGATGATCCGCGCGGTGAGGAGATACCCGGTGGCAAGGACGCCCCAGCCGATCAGCGCGAGGAAAGTCACCCGCGGGCCCCAGATCCCGCCGGTCACGATCAGCAGGACGACCCGTTCCCCTGCGGGCAGCAGCAGGGCCCGTTCGATCCGCCGCCGCCGGGCCGAGTGCGCGAGGCGGGTCCGGCCACCGAACTCTTCGGCCGCCCGCTCGTAGCAAAGCCCGGCCATCTGGCGGACGGCCAGTACAGCCAGGGCCGCCACGGCCAGGTGCCAGACGCCGCCGGAACCGCTGCCGATCCCCGATACGGTGAAGCCGACCCGCAGGCCGGGGCCGCCCAGGCCGACGCTGCCCAGGCCGGCGCTGCCCAGGCCGGCGCTGGCTGCCAGGCCCGCGTAGACGGCGCACTCGGTGATCGCCCACCCGGCGGCCGACAGCCAGTCCGCGGCGGGCTGGATGACGCTGGTCCGGGACGCGGGCCGACCGCCGAGGCCGCTGAGGGCGCCGATCGCCTCCAGCACGGGCCCCGGCGCCGCGGCCAGCGCCCGGCCGGCCCGGCTGGTGACGAAGGCCGCGAGCAGGGTCACCGCGCCGAACGCCTTCGCGGGGGCGGTGGGCTCGGTGAACCAGATGGCCGAGACGAGCCCGAGGCCGAGGCTGATCCCCATCAGCGCGGCCGGTGCGAGCGCCCGCTCCGACGCCCACCGGGCCACATCCCGCGCGATCGGATCCGCGAAGAGCTCCGCAACGAGGCCGTCTTCGTCCCGGTCGGCATCGCCGTCCGGCCTGGCCTCGACGAACCAAACGGTGACACCGCGCCGCACCAGTTCCCCCATCAAGGCGCTGACGTGATCCGGCGTTTGCGGCCCGTACGAGAGGTACTCCGCCGCTTCGGCCAGCGCCCGCAGGTCGGACGGGCCGACGAGGATGGCCCGGCAATCACCGCGAGCCTCGGCGTAGCCCGCCGTGCCCTCGGCATCCAGCAGCCGGGCCAGCGCCTGCCTGGGCACGGAGAGATCGCCGCCGCAGATCAGCATCGGCTCGCTGGTGGCCCGGGCCGCCGCCGCGATGCTCAGCAGGATGCTGTTGGAGCCGACGTTGTCGGTCGCGTCGACCCGCTGCACGCCGAGTGACGTCAGCTGGCCGCGTAGCCCAGCCGCCGGCTCGGCCGCCAGGACCAGCGCAACGGTCATCTGCCGTCCTTTCAACGGCCGCCGCCCCGAGCCTCCGACCGGCCGGCCGCCCACAGTGTGCTCCGGGCCCTGAACTGCAGAAGGTACTGCTCAGGCCAAAAGCCGGGGCAAGAACGAGGCAAGAACCGAGGCAAGTACGCAGGCTCACAACGTTCCCCGAAAGGGTACCGAGCTAACCCGGTCAAACTTGGGATGGACACACGTGGTGGCCGGGGTTTCACGCTACCGGTGCACCCGGCCGGACGGCCCGGTGCGCCCGGTCTGGCCCGCCGGGGGCATCCAGTAGAGTCCGGCTCATGCGGATGGTCGCGGTCGTGCTGGCGGGCGGGTCCGGCCAGCGGTTTGGCGCCGACGTGCCGAAACAGCTGCTGAGACTGGGCGGGAAGACGCTGATCGAGCACTGCGTGGCTGCCTTCGACGAGGCGCCCGGGGTCGACGAGGTGCTGGTGGTGATGCCACCCGGCCGCATAGACGAGGCGACCAAACTGCTGGACGGCGGGGGCTACGGCAAGCTGACCGCGATCGTCGAGGGGGGCACCACGCGCCCCGGCTCAACCCGCCGGGCCATCGGCGCCGTCCGGGCCCGTATCTCCGCGATGGGTATCAGCGACTGCGGCGTCCTGCTGCACGACGCGGCCCGGCCGCTGGTCGGCCAGCGGACCATCGCCGACTGCGTTGCGGCGCTGGGTGAAGCGGACGCGATCGGGGTGGCCGTGCCGACCTCGGACACGATTGTCGTGGTGAACGACGGCGTCATGACCCAGATACCGCGCCGGGACACACTGCTCCGGTGCCAGACCCCGCAGGCCTTCCGGCTCTCGCTGATCGCCCGCGCGCACGAGCGGGCCCTGGCCGACCCGGACTTCACCCCGACCGACGACTGCGGCGTCGTGCTGCGCTACCTGCCGGACGTGCCGGTGCACGTGGTGGCGGGCAGCGAGGACAACCTGAAGATCACCTATCCGCGCGACCTGGCCATCGCCGAGACCCTGCTGCGGGACCAGGACCGCGGCATCAGTTCCTGATCGCCTGCTTGACCAGGGTCCGGCCGAAGTCCCACATGAGCCCGCTGCCCTTGCTGGCGTCGTCCATGACCTCGGCGAACGACTCTGTGAACAGCTTGACCTCAGTGTCGCTGATCATCAGCGGCGGGATGAGCTTGATGACCTCCATATGGTCGCCGGAGACCTGGGTCAGGATCCGGTGCCGCTGGAACAGCGAGACCACGACCATCTGCGCGAACAAGCCGACGCGGGCCTTCTGCAGCATGCCCCAGCCCGCCTTCGCCTTCAGCCCGGACGGCCGTCCGAACTCGATGCCGATGATCAGGCCCTTGCCCCGCACATCCTTGATCACGTCGTACTTTGCCTGCAGCTCCCTGAGAGCCTGCATCAGCTCCTCGCCGCGGCGGGCGGCGTTCTCCACCAGGCCCTCGTCGTCGATAACGGCGAGCGCGGCCAGCCCGGCGGCCATGGCCAGCGGGCCGCCCTTGAAGGTGGTGGAGTGAACCATAAGCTTGTCCATGGAGGAGTAAACCGACGAGTAGATCTTGTCGGTGGTCAGCATCGCGCCCACCGGCACGTAGCCGCCAGAGAGCGCCTTGGCTACGGTCACGATGTCCGGCCGCACGTCGCCGTCGTACTCATAGGAGAAGAAGCGGCCGGTGCGGCCCAGGCCGACCTGGACCTCGTCGCAGATCAGCAGGGCACCGTGCTTATGCAGCAACGCCTTGGCCTCAGGCAGGAACCCGGGCGGCGTCATCATCACGCCGTGCCCTTGGACCGGCTCGACGATCAGCGCGGCGACGTCGCCCTTGCGCAGCTCGGCCTCGAGCGCGCCGAGATCGCCGAGCGGGATCTGGGCGCCGGGCAACAGCGGGCCGAAGCCGTCCTTGAACTCCTCCGCGCCGTTCACCGACAGCGACCCGGCGGTCAGCCCGTGGAAGCCATGCCGGGCATAGACGATGCGGCCCTTGCCGGTGGCGTGGCGGGCGAACTTGAGCGCCGACTCGACCGCTTCGGTGCCGCTGCTGCAGAAGAACACCCGCTCGAGCCCGGGCGCCTTGGCCAGCAGCCGCTGCGCGAGCAGGCCCTGGATCGGCTGGCAGTCGAACTGCGTCCAGGCCGCGAAGTCCATCTCGAGCGCGTCAGCCAGCGCCTTCTTGATCACCGGGTGAGAACGGCCTGCCGCGAACACCCCGAACCCCGACAGGAAGTCCGCGTAAGCGTTGCCCTCGGCGTCGTAGAGGTACGCACCCTCGCCGCGCACGTAGTCCTTGTCGAAGCCGATGGTGTGCAGCGTCCGCGGCAGCTGCGGGTTGAGGTAGCGAGCGGTGAGCTCGTAGCCCTCTCCGGCGCGGCTGGTCAGCAGGCTGGGCAGATCAAAGGTCATGGTCTTATTCTCTCCCGCCCGCGCGGACGACCGGGCGACATCCCCGCTCAACACGCGCCACCGAGAGCTCGCGATCCGGTAACGGTCCCGTCGCCGTGCTGGCCGACAGGCCGGTCCCGCTGGTCAGTGCGGGACCGGGCCGGCTAACTGACTGACCGACCGCGACGCCGCGGGTTCAGGTGCGCCTGAATGGCCCATGGTGCTGCCGCTCCGCCTGCGCAGGAGCGTGCGCCGGCTGGTCAGGAAGCCGGCTCCCCAGCACAAGTGCATGGTAGCCAGGGCGACCGGTACCCGGGCCCGCACACCGGGGGTCAGGCCGCGGCCGAAGACGACGGCGACGGCGGTGATTCCGGCCAGGTAGGTGACGGGGATGATCAGGCCCAGCGCCAGCCAGCCCACCGCGGCCGGCGCGCCGGCGGCCAGCGCGGCCAGGCCCGCGATCCCCACGGCGGTGCCGGCGATGATCACCGAGACGGCGGCCGGCGGGGCCAGGTAGCGCAGGTTGATCGTGCCGGCGTGCTGCCGGGCCACGACACGGCGCCACCGGCCGTAGTGGAAGTACTGTGCCCCCAGTGCCCGGGGGTTGGAGCGCGGCCGGTAGGTGACCCGCAGCTGCGGCTCGAACCAGATGAGGCCGCCGGACTGCCGGATCCGGTGGTTGAGCTCCCAGTCCTCGGCCCGCAGATAGTGCTCGTCGTAGCCGCCGGCCTTGTCGATGGCGTCCCGGCGGTACACGCCGAGGTAGACGCTCTCGACGGGGCCGGCCTGCCCGCCGGTGTGGAAGCTCGCACCGCCGACCCCGGCCTTCGAGGTCATGGCCCAGGCCACGGCCTGCTCGAACGGGGTGACGCCCTCGGCGGCCATCACGCCGCCGACATCGGCGGCCCCGGTTTCCTGGAGCGTCCGGACTGCGGTGCGCAGATAGCCGGGCGGCAGCATGGCGTGGCCGTCGACCCGGGTGATGACCCCGAACCGGGCCGCCTCGATCGCGGCGTTCACCCCGGAGGGGATCCGGCCGGTCGGGTTCGGGACCACCGTGATGTGCGAGTTGTCCGCGGCGAGCTGCTCGGCGATGGCCAGGGTGCGGTCCCGTGACGGCCCGACCGCGAGCACCAGCTCGATCTCGCCGGGATAGTCCTGCTGCAGGATGTGTCGCACCGCCTCGGCCAGGTGCCGGGCCTCGTTGCGGACAGGCATGACGACGGACACCGGCGGCCAGCCGGCGTCTGGTGACGGTAGGTCTGCCGGGACGCGTGATGTGTGCACCATGACGAGCGTCACGCTACTGCACGCGACGGCATTTTCGCCTCGCAGATCCCCGATCACCGCCTTACAAGCTGGGGATCCTCAGGGTAGGTGACGAGGAGGCGGCCCACCGCCCAGCCGGGCGCGCGGGCCGCCTTCCGATGGGCGGTTACTGCGCTGGGTCCACTGGCCCGTCTCCGCTACTGGCCCGTGTCCTCCAGCCCGGAGTCCTCGAGCATCTCGGTGACGAGCGCGGCGATCTGCGAGCGCTCGGAACGCACCAGGGTCACGTGCGCGAACAGCGGGTGGCCCTTGAGTCTCTCGATGACCGCGACCACGCCGTCGTGCCGGCCGACCCGCAGGTTGTCGCGCTGCGCGATGTCGTGGGTGAGCACGACCCGGGAACCGGAGCCGATCCGGGACAGGACGGTGAGCAGGACGCCCCGTTCCAGCGACTGTGCCTCATCCACGATCACGAACGCGTCATGCAGGGAACGGCCACGGATGTGGGTGAGCGGGAGCACCTCGATCATGTCCCGGGCGAGGACCTCATTGATGACGTCCTGCGTGGTGACGGCGGACAGTGTGTCGAACACCGCCTGCGCCCACGGGTTCATCTTGTCCGCCTCGGAGCCGGGCAGGTACCCGAGCTCCTGGCCGCCGACCGCGTACAGCGGCCGGAAGACGATCACCTTGCGGTGCTGGCGGCGTTCCATGACGGCCTCGAGGCCGGCGCACAGCGCCAGTGCGGACTTGCCGGTCCCGGCCCGGCCGCCGAGCGAAACGATACCGACCTCCTGGTCGAGCAGCAGGTCCAGCGCCACCCGCTGCTCGGCGCTGCGGCCCCGGAGCCCGAAGACCTCCCGGTCGCCGCGCACCAGCTGGACCGACTTGTCCGCCTTAACGCGGGCGAGCGCGCTGCATCCCTCGGACACCAGGACCAGGCCGGTGTGGCAGGGCAGGCCACGGGCGGCTTCGCAGTCGAGAGTGCCGCGGGAGTACAGTTCTTCGACGTCGGAGCGCGGGACGACCAGCTCCTTCATGCCCATCCAGCCCGAGTCGGCCGGCAGGCCCGCCCGGTACTCCTGGGCGGGCAAGCCCACGGAGGCGGCCTTGACCCGGAGCGGGAGATCCTTGCTGACCAGGACCACATCGTGTCCCTCAGCCGCGAGATTGGCCGCGACGGAGAGGATGCGAGTGTCGTTGTCCACCAGCCGGAACCCGGCCGGCAGGACCCCGGAGTCGGTGTGATTCAGTTCCACCTTGACCGTGCCGCCCAGTTCGTTGACGGGCAGCTCGGCGTCCAGCCTGCCGTGCTCTATGCGGAGGTCGTCCAGGAAGCGGAGCGCCTGACGGGCGAAGTATCCCAGCTCAGGGTGATGACGCTTGGCCTCCAGCTCGGTGATGACGACAACCGGCAGGACCACCAGATGCTCGTCGAACCGGGTGAATGCGGCCGGATCAGAGAGCAGGACACTGGTGTCGAGCACGTAGGTACGGACCTTGCTGCGGGACCGCTCAGCGGCCGAGCCGGCGCGCCGCCGGGGCTTGCTGCCCGGTGCGGACGCTGACTGGCTGCTGTCTTCCTGCGGACCGCGGCGAATCGAGGAACTGGCCACGCGATCTCCCCTGGATGCCTGGAGCGGCACCCTGCTAGGAGCCTGTGCCCGGTGAGGCTCGCGTTACTCGGACCCGTGCGGTGACCATCACCGCCGCGGCCGGCATAGACCCGTCTGGGTCCGGAGAGCCCGCAGGCCCACCGCCAGCCGCCTGGCGAATAACGCTCACAGGCGTCTCGGACGGACCGGGGTAGGCCCATGAAGGGCCACGATCCGGCCCTTCCTTCATTACGCCTGCGTCCGGAAACGCGAACGCTTCGCAAATCCAAGGGCCTTCCCGCGGACGGCGCTCGCCGTCCGCCACTTCGAAGGTACCTGGATAACCATCGGTCTGGAAGTACCACACTCGCTATGAGCTGGAAAACTCCTGGTGAGCGCCCTGTATCGCCCATTCCTGGCCCTGGCCGGCGTGTCCCCGGTTCCCGTTAGCGCCCGGTTAGGACCAAAGAATCCTTTTTTCCGATCCAGGCCCACCCGATTACCCGCAATACCCTCGCTGCGATACCGGGTGCTGGTTAACAGCGACCCGTTCGCCCTCCGGGCAGACGCCAGTTACCGGCCCAGCGAACCGGGCCTCGTGCCCGGTGATGCGATGAGTGGCCGGTGTCTCGGCGAAGTACCACCGCGGGGCGCGGAGCG
>Ga0302157_10005947_pt1 | contig 12761 bp, 10 predicted proteins | sample I_Bog_N3_3_FD_193502 | JGI IMG/M metagenome (GOLD analysis project Ga0302157, IMG submission 193502) | Peat permafrost microbial communities from Stordalen Mire near Abisko, Sweden - I_Bog_N3_3 | ecosystem: Environmental > Terrestrial > Soil > Wetlands > Peat | place: Sweden: Abisko, Stordalen...
GGCCTCGGAGCCGCCGGCGGCGGTGTTGGCGCGCATCACCATCGCCGCGAGCAGTTCGATCGCGCCGTAGGACAGGATGATGCCGAAGACATGGCCGCCGGCGGTCAGCGCGGCGTAGCGCCGGCCCGGCGGTTGGGCGACCAGATGCTGGCCGCAGCGGCGGACCAGCGGGCTCGTCTCGGCCGCGTCGCGCAAGGTGGACAAAGCGAGGAAAAACGCGCCGTACGCGGCACCGCGTCGCCAGCCGGCCAGGAACAAAGCCAGCGGGTGGGCGGCGGCTGCCACGCCTGCCAGACCGATCGCCGTCAGGGCGAGGAACAGCACCTGCGCATAGCGGCGCTGCTGGGGGAATTGCAGCAGCAGGAACAGCAGCATGGCCATGCCCGCGAGGGTCCCCGCTTGCGGCAGGCCGGCGAACTGGTCCGCCAGGGTCGCGGCCCAGGCGAAGACGTAGGTCCAGGCGCTGAGGCCGGCAATGGGACGGGTAAAGGGCACGGGCGGCATCCTGGCGGGGCGGCGGCTATCTGGACAGGGGTCGGGGTGGCGCGTAACGATCGCCGCCAGTTGCCACGGGAGCCCACCATGCTGTTCGACTTCCTCGATACCTCGAACGAGAACGTTTACAAGTTGCTGGTCGCGACGATCGGGCCGCGGCCGATCGCCTGGGTCACCACCCGGGACGTGGACGGTTCGATCAACACCGCACCCTTCTCCTTCTTCAACGCGATGTCGGGCAACCCGCCGGTGGTGGCCTTCGGGATCGGCGGGCGCGGGCCGGGTGACGTGAAGGACACCGGCGGCAATATCCGGCGCACCGGACAATTCGTGGTCAACCTGGTCAGTTACGAGCTGGCCGAACAGATGAACGTCACCGCGATCGACTTTCCCAAGGAGGTCGATGAACTCAAGGAAGCCGGCCTGACCACGGCGCCGTCGCTGCACGTCAAGCCGCCGCGGATCGCCGAGGCGCCGGTGGCGATGGAATGCGAGCGGCTGGTGATCGTCGATGTCGGGATCGATCGCGCGGTGGTGCTGGGCAAGGTCGTCGCGATGTATGTGCGCGACGATTGCGTGCTGAACAAGGAACGTTGCTATATCGACACTCCGAAGCTGGACCTGATCGGGCGCATGCACGGGGCAGGGTGGTACTCCCGGGTCACCGACCGGTTCGAACTGCCGCGGATCGCGGTGGCGGACTGGCCGGTGCGCAAGGCCAAGGCGGCGGAATAGCCAGCGGGGCCCTCAGGTCCGCCGCGGCCGGGTGCCCGGTTCCTGCTTCGGCATCACCTGGCGCGCCGGCATCGTGGGGGCCGGCAGCAGGGCCACATTCGCTTCCGCGCGCACCAGCGCGACAGCGGTGTCCGGCAGCGCCGGCAAGGTTGTGTCGGGCGGCGCACCGAAGCCGAAGGCCGCCGTCAGGTCGCCGCTGGCCTCCCGCCGCCAGCGGCTGAGACTGGGGATCTCCACCCCAAAACGAGCCTCGATCAAGCGCAGGACGGAACTGTGGTCGAAGGTCTGGCCGCAGACGAAGCCGCCGCGGCTGAAGGGCGAAATCACCAGGCATGGCACGCGGAAACCAAGACCGATCGGCAGATTGCCCACGAATTCGTCGGGCGTGCCCGGCGGCGGCGTGGGCGGCGCGACATGGTCGAACTGTCCGTCATTCTCATCGTAGTTGAGAACAAGGGCGGTGCGGGCCCAAAGCCTGGGATTGTCCCACAAGGCCCGCAATATCTGATGGGTGTGATCCTCCCCGGCGGCCGGCATGAAGCTTGGGTGTTCGGTCGCGAAACTATGCGGGACGATCCAGGTCACCTGGGGAATATCGCCGCGGCGCAAATCGTCCAGCAACGACGCAAATGTCCGGTTGCGCATCGCGCCGTCATGCAGCGGCGAGCCGGGGGCGGCGGCCTGGTACTGTTCGAAGCGGCGGACGACGTTGCAGCCGAAATCATCGACGTCGTGATAGATCCGCCAGGTGATGCCGGCCCGCTGCAACCGTTCGGGGTAGGTTTCGAAGGTATAAGTACGCCGTTTGTTGTCCAGCACCGGCCCACCGCCCAGGCCGGCGGGATCGATCGTCCCGGTCATCAGGAAGATACGGTTCGGATGCGTCGGCCCGAACACGGAGCAGTAATAGCCGTCGCAGATCGTGAAGGCGTCGGCCAACGCGTAGTAGAAGGGCAGGTCCTCGCGGGTGTGATAGCCCATGGTGAGCGGCGCCAGGCCGTGTTCGATGGCTCTGTGCGTGGTCAGCCAGCGGTCCATCGCGCCGCCGTTCCAGGCCGCGTGCTGCGGATCCCAGTTGTGACTGAGTTCATGCAGGGCCTGCGCGGCGGTGCGGGACGTATCCAGCCGGAAGGGCAGCACATAGCCGTCGGGATGGACGGAATCCGGCTGATGGAACACCGAATGCCCATCCTCCATCTGCAGCGCGCGGGGATCGTCGAAACCCCGCACCCCCCGCAACGAGCCGAAGTAATGGTCGAACGAGCGGTTTTCCTTCATCAGGACGATAATATGGTCGATATCCGCCAGCCGGCCCGCTACCGCCGCTTGGCTGGCGGGTGCCGGCGCGAAGCCTGAGGCGGCCGCCACGGCCGTTTGCACGAAACCACGTCGATCGAGATTGGCCACAGCCGGCGTTCCGTTCTACCTTGGCGTGTAATGTAGTAGGCCGATCCGCGCCACAGTTGAAGACGCAGTTACGCTTTGTTACCGCAAAGCCAGAACGATCCGCCGTTGCGGTTTATCCGCAGCGGTGCATCATGCTCCGGCCTGACACACGATCCCGACACGAGGGCTGCCCCAATGCTGAGTACCGCCGAGGTCGAACGCTACAACATCGAGGGCTACCTGCCGGGCCGAGCTTTGCTGACCGCGGCGGAAACCGAGCTCTATCGCGCCGGTTGCGAGCGCTGCTGCGGGCCGGTGTTGCCGGTTTCCGGCCGGCGCCAGTCCAGCAACCGGGTGAAGCCCTATCTGCTGTTCCCCTGGGCGGCCGCGCTGGTGCGCCATCCGCGCATCCTGGATTGCGTGCAGGCGTTGATCGGGCCCGACATCATGGTGTTTCATACCACCGTCTGGCTGAAGGAACCGCACAGCGAGAATTTCGTGCCCTGGCACCAGGATGCGACCTATTTCGGGCTGGCGCCGTTCGAGCATGTCACCGCCTGGGTGGCGCTGACCCGATCGACCCGGGAGAACGGCTGTGTGCAGATCATTCCGCGGTCCCATACGACCGGCCAGCGCCCGCATTTCGATCAGCCGGACCCGAAAGCGATGCTGTCGCGCGGGCAGACCCTGGCCGACACGGTGGACGAGCGCCAGGCGCTGGATATGGTGCTGCAAGCGGGGGAGGTGTCGTTCCACCACACGCTGACGGTGCATCGTTCCGGAATCAATCCGAGCAACGAGCGGCGGATCGGGATCGGGTTCAGCTATATCCCGACCCGGGTGCGCCATGTCGGGCCGACGCGGCTGTCGGCGACCCTGGTGCGCGGTGAGGACAGGTTCGGGCACTTCGATCACGAACCCGCCCCGGCCACCGACGCGGATGACGCCGCCGTGGCGGCGCATGCGGATTCGGTTACGCGTTTCTGGCGGGCGTCGGAGAGCATTCCGGCGATGGCGCTGATCCACTGACCCCGCCCGCGGCGGGGCCGGCGGATCAGGGCACGTTCATCGGCACGATCCCGGCGCGCGGGTTGGCGGCGTGTTCCTTCAAGACCGAATCGTTCGCCGGATCGATCTCCTTCAACACCACGTCGTAGCCCCACAGATCGGCCAGATGCTGCAGCACCATGCGCGCATTCTTCTCTTCGAGCAGGACGCGGTTCAGGGCTCGGTGGTGCAGGATCAGCTTGCGGTCGCCGGCGAGGTTGACATCGACCACCTGGATGTCCGGCGCGGTGTAGGCAACGTCGTAATGCTTCGCCAGCGCCTGCTTGATCTTCCGGTAGCCACGCTCATCATGGATCGCCTCCACCCGCAGGCTTGGTTCGTTGGCGTCGTCCATGACGTGGAACAGGCCGAAATGGCGCACCATCCGCGGGCTGAGATATTGCAGGATGAAGCTTTCGTCGCGGTAGTTCGCCCAGATATCGCGCAGCACCGCCATCTCGTCGCCGCTGCCGGCGATCGCCGGGAACCAGATCTTGTCTTCGGCGGTCGGTTCCTTGCAGATGCGTTCGATATCCTGCATCATGGCGAACCCCAGCGCGTAGGGATTGATGCCGGAGTAGCGCTGATCGTCGAATTCGGGCTGGAACACGACGTTGGTGTGCGACTTCAGGAATTCCACCATCGCGCCGTCGTTGATCAGTCCCTTTTCGTGCAGGCGGTTCATGATGCGGTAATGCACGTAGGTCGCGCAGCCTTCGTTCATCAGCTTGGTCTGCGACTGCGGATAGAAATACTGCGCGATGATCCGCACGATGCGCAGGATTTCCCGCTGCCACGGCAGCAGGCGCGGCGCGGTCTTTTCAAGGAAGTAAAGGATGTTCTCCTGCGGCAGTTGCAGCAAGGACCGCCGCCGCTCTTCGGCGGTCGGGTCCTGCCGCGTGGTTTCCTTGCCCGGCACGGTGCGCCACAGGTCGTTGAACACCTGCTCGTCGTGCAGGCGCCGCTCGCGTTCGCGCTTTTCCTCCGACCGCAGGTCGGTGGTGCGGCGGCGGGGATAGCGGTGCACGGCATGGCTCATGAGCGCATGCGCGGCGTCGAGCAGGCGTTCGACCTGCGCCTCCCCGTAGCGTTCCTCGCACTGCATGACGAAGCCGCGGGCGAATTCCAGGTAGTCCAGGATGCCGTTGGCATCGGTCCACTGCTGGAACAGGTAGTTGTTCTTGAAAAAATGGTTATGCCCGAAGGCGGCGTGCGCAATCACCAGCGCCTGCATCGTGGCGGTGTTTTCCTCCATGATATAGCTGATGCAGGGATTGGAGTTGATGACGATCTCGTATGCCAGCCCCTGCATGCCGGTGCGATACATGGCTTCATTGCGGGCGAAGTGCTTGCCGAACGACCAGTGCTTGTAGAACAGCGGCATGCCGATCGAGGAATAGGCGTCCAGCATCTGTTCGGTGCCGATGACCTCGATCTGGTTCGGGTAGCAGTTCAGCCCGAGTTCCTCGACCGCGATCTGCTGGATGGCGTCGTGGCACCGCTGGATGGTTGAAAATTCCCAGTCCGCGCCTTCGAACAGGGGCCGTTCGGCCCGGATCAGGGTCGTGCTCATGCGGTCGCTGCCTCCGAACCGGTCTTTTTGGCGAACAATTCGCGGAAGACGGGATAGATGTCGCGGCGGTGGCCGACCTTGCGCATCGCCAGCGGCGCCCCGCTGCGCACGATCGCGGTGTAGGTCTGCCAAAGATCGCTATCGCGCCGGATGAATCCGGGCGGGAAATGTTCCGAATCACGGCCGACTTCCAGATAGGCATAGTATTGGCAGGCCGGCAAAATCGTTTCTGTCAACAGGCGCGCGGTGCGGTCGTTGTCACTGGCGGTGTTGTCGCCGTCGGAGGCCTGGGCGGCGTAGATGTTCCAGTTGTCAGGGCTGTAACGTTCAGCAACGACGTTCTGCATTTCCTCCAACGCGGTGGACACCACGGTGCCGCCGGTTTCCGGACTGTTGAAGAAGGTGTCCTCGTCCACTTCCGAGGCCTGATGCGTGTGGCGGATGAACACCACATCGACGTTCTTGTAGCGCCGCTTCAGGAAGATGTACAGCAGCACATAGAACCGCTTCGCCAGGTCTTTCATGTGTTCGGTCATCGAGCCGGAGACGTCCATCAGGCAGAACATCACCGCCTGGGCGACCGGCTTCGGAATCGACTCGAACCGCTTGTAACGCACGTCCAGCGGATCGATGTAGGGGATCAGGGTCGTGCGCCGCTGCTTGCGCCGCAGTTCCTCCTCCAGCGCCAGGCGCTTCTCGGCGTGCTCTTCTTCGTCGCCGAAGGCCTCGATCGCCTCCTGCAACGCATCGAGTTCGTCCTTCTTCGGTCGCCGCAACGCGATGCGGCGCGACAGGCTGTTGCGCACGGTGCGATTGAGCGCCAGGTTCGCCGGCGAGCCTGACACGGAATAACCGGCGCGGTGATAGGTGACGGCCTCGGCGCTGACGACCTTGCGCTTGGCGAGGTCAGGCAGCTCCAGGTCTTCGAGGAACAGATCGACGAATTCGTCGCGCGACAGGGCGAAGCGGAAATCATCTTCCCCGTCGCCGTCCGGGCTGCCTTCCGACCCGCGGCCACCGCCCCCGCCTTGCGGGCGAGGGATGGTGTCGCCGGGGATATATTCCTTATTCCCCGGCAATAAGTGATCGCGGATGCCGCCCGTGGCGCTCCGGTGGAAGGACGGCTCCTGCACGCCCTGCGCCGGAAGCACCACCTCGCCGCCTTCGTCGGCATCCTTGATGCTGCGCGACCCTGAACTTTCGTGCACGGCCTTGCGGATCATGGATTTCGCCCGGCGCATGAAGCGCTGGCGATTGGCGAGGTTTTTCCCGCTGGGATTCAGACGGCGGTCAACAATATGCATAACAGTTGCCCGAAACACCTTTCAGCAAATGGACGGGCTGGGGTCACCCCGCCTGCTTCACCCGCATATACCATTCAACCAACCGGCGGACCTGACGCTCCGTGTACTTGCGCGCCGTCATCCGCTCCACGAACTCGGTGTGCTTCTTCTCGGTCTCGCCATCCTTCTTCGAGCCGAAGCTGATCACCGGCAGCAGTTCCTCGACCTGGCTGAACATCCGCCGCTCGATCACGTCGCGGATTTTCTCGTAGCTCGTCCAGGACGGGTTCTTGCCGTTGTTGTTGGCTCTGGCCCGCAGACAGAATTTCACCACTTCATTGCGGAAATCCTTGGGATTGGCAATACCGGCAGGCTTTTCGACCTTGGTCAATTCCTGGTTCAGCAGATCGCGGCTCAACAACTGGCCGGTGTCGGGATCCTTGAAGTCGATATCCTCGATCCAGGCATCGGCGTAGCTGACATAGCGGTCGAACAGGTTCTGGCCGTAATCGTGGTACGATTCCAGGTAGGCCTTCTGGATCTCGTTGCCGATGAACTCGGCGTAGCGCGGCGCCAGCTCACCCTTGATGAATTCAAGGTACCGTTTTTCGGTTTCCTGCGGCATCTGCTCGCGGCGGATCGACTGTTCCAGCACATACATCAGATGCACCGGATCGGCCGCGACTTCCGTGGTGTCGTGGTTGAAGGTCGCCGCCAGCACCTTGAAGGCAAAGCGGGTGGACGCGCCATCCATGCCTTCCTCGACCCCGGCGGAGTCCTTGTATTCCTGCAAGCTGCGCGCGCGCGGATCGGTTTCCTTCAGGCTCTCGCCGTCATAGACCCGCATCTTGGCATACAAAGTGGAGTTCTCGTGTTTCTTCAGCCGGGTCAGCACCGAGAACCGCGCCAGCATTTCCAAGGTTGCCGGCGCACAGGGCGCGGCACCGAGTTCGGAGCGGCTGACCAGCTTGTCGTAGATCTTCTGCTCTTCGGTCACCCGCAGGCAGTACGGCACCTTGATCACATAGATGCGATCGATGAAGGCTTCATTGTTGCGGTTGTTCTTGAAGGCCTGCCACTCCGATTCGTTGGAGTGGGCCATGATGATGCCCTGGAAGGGGATGGCCCCGATATTCTCGGTGCCGATGTAATTGCCTTCCTGCGTCGCCGTCAGCAGCGGATGCAGCATCTTGATCGGCGCCTTGAACATCTCGACGAATTCGAGCATGCCCTGGTTGGCGCGGTTCAAGCCACCCGAATAGCTGTAGGCGTCGGGGTCGTTCTGCGAGTGCAACTCCAGCTTGCGGATATCAACCTTACCCACAAGTGACGATATGTCCTGGTTGTTCTCGTCACCCGGTTCGGTTTTCGCAATCGCGATCTGGCGCAACCGCGACGGGACCAGCTTCTGCACCCGGAACCGGGAGATGTCGCCGTTGAATTCATCCAGCCGCTTGATGCACCAGGGGCTCATCAACCCGGTCAGGCGCCGCCGCGGAATGCCGTAGCGGTCCTCGATCATCGCCCCCATGCGTTCGGGGTCGAACAACCCGAGAGGGCTTTCGAAGACAGGGCTGAGGTCGTCGCCGGCCTTCAGCACATAGATGGGGTGAACCTCCATCAGCGCCTTCAACCGTTCGGCCAGAGACGACTTGCCGCCGCCCACCGGCCCCAGCAAGTACATGATCTGCTTGCGCTCTTCCAGACCCTGCGCCGCATGCCGGAGGAACCCGACGATCCGTTCGATCGTCTCCTCCATTCCATAGAACTCGTCGAATGCCGGATAGGCTCGGATCGTGCGATTCATGAAGATGCGCCCGAGTCGGGGATCCTTCGAAGTGTCCACCATCTCCGGCTCACCGATCGCGGCGAGCAGCCGTTCGGTTGCGGTGGCATACTTCATCGGGTCGCTGCGGCAGGCTTCGAGGTACTCCGGAAGCGTCATCTCCGCTTCACGGTGAGCCTCGAACGTGCGCGCATAGGCGGAAAAAAGGTCATCGACCGTCTGCATCGGTCGCTCCATTGTTAAGGGTGAGGCCACGTTTCCCCATGCAAGATGGGTGCAAGCGTAGCGTACAGGAGGCGGGTGACGTGAATGTTTTTTCGTCGAGTCTTGGACGTCCCGGCAAACCAAAGCGTGGCTTCATTGCGATCAGTTCTCCGTTGGGACGTGCTGATCCTGTGGTCAAATGATCGAAATCATAGTCGGGCAGGCGCCTGGAAAAGCACATCGCCGCCGCAGGATTGAGCGGGCGGCGCGCCTGTCGCGGCCGTGGCAGGACCCTTTCTCCCAGTCGGTCATGTTGGCAGCCGGACCGGCCGGCTGCGATCGCTCGGGCCATCACAAGGCCGTGACCGACATACTGAGAGGCGATTTCCGACAATTCAAGAAAATCTGCATGGCCGTGACAAAAATCTCGCGCATTGAGACCGCGCGGCCATAGGCGTCGTCCCGGTACTGTTTTGGCCGTATCACGCATGAGTGCGGCTCCCGTCCGGTCAGGCCCCGCCAACGTACGGCAGCACCAATCTCCCTAGGGTACCGTAGTATGGTTAAGATAGGGTTAACGCGGGCGGTTTTCTTCTCCATAACCGAGTCATACGCGCTTTGTTCAAGGCCGTGTTGCAAATCCTTGATTTGACCTGTCTCTAGGCATAGCGTGCCGCATCGGCGTGCACGTGCCCGCCTGCCGACAGACTAAGGTTCCGATGCCGGCGGGTTGCTTTCGGTGATCGCACGCACAACGCGCGCCTCAACGTCGGGTGCCGGCGCCGCCGGTTCACCCCGGCCCAAAAGCGCCACCGTACGGCGCAACTGGTCAAAATAGCGCCGGCAGGCACCGCACAGCAACAGGTGAAGCCGAGCCGCCAGCCAGGCTCTGACCGTCAGGCCGCCTTCCATGTAGTCGGTGACCAGCTCCGCCATCTCGCGACACGTGGGAATAGCACCTCTCCCGGTCCTGTTCAGATCATGTAAGGTCGGACCAACGACCCGGCCCTATGTTACATTCCATTCATGCGATTGAGCCAGAAGGGCGCGCGTGCCATGCCGCAGGCCGAATTCGACGATCCTGCCTTTCTGGCGAGGCTGCGCCAGGGCGAATCGGGCGCCTATCGCCAACTGATCCGGCGCTTTCACGGCTCGTTGGTCGGGGTGGCAGCGTCGATCATCGGCAGCCGCGCCCAGGCCGAGGAGGTGGTCCAGGATGCCTGGCTGGCGGTCTTCTCCGGAATCGGCCGATTCGAGGGACGCTCCAGCGTCGTCACCTGGCTGTTCAGCATCGTGCTGAACCGTGCGCGCACCCGCGCGAGCCGGGAAGGGCGGCTGGTGGGACTGCCGGCGCTGATGATGGGCACTGACCCAGGCGAGCGCGCGGTGCCGCTGTCGGCCTTCAAGCCGGACGGTCACTGGGCCGAAATCCCGCGTTTGTGGGACGAGATCGACCCGGAACGGATCGTCGGCGGGCGGCAGCTCTGGGATCATGTGCAGGCGGTGATCGAAACACTGCCCGCCGGCCAGCGCGCGGTGATCATCCTGCGCGATATGGAAAGCCGCAGCGCCGAGGAGGCGTGCGAACTGCTGGGGATCAGTGCGGAAAATCAAAGGGTTCTGCTGCACCGGGCGCGCGGCCGGGTCCGCCAGGCGATCGATGTCCTGACCGGCGCGGCGCCGCAGTTCACCGGCGTGGCCGCAACCGGACCCGCGCGCCGGCGCCGCGCGCCGCCATCCCTGACCCGCCTGGCCGGCGCGTTTCAAGCCGTTTGCCGGCGCCTGGCCAGCACAGACTGGACGATAGCCAACGCCTCCTGCCGGTAGGACAGCAGGATGAAGGCGGCGCACAGCCAGACCTCGCAGGCCTGTTGGAACAGCGCGCCGCCATCATGATAGGGGTCGATGCCCAGCGGGCTGGCCAGGTGGAAAAAGATCGCGCCGGACATGACGCCCAGCACCAGCACCGAACCAACCATCCGCGTGGCGGGAATGACGACCAGAACCGAGGCGACGATCTCGGCGCTGGCAACCGCCAGGCGGAACGGCTTTTCGTAGCCGGGAATCCACAGCCAGTCCGACAATGTGGTGAACAGCATCACCGATCCGGGATTGCCGGCCAGTTTGTACTGTTCGTACCACAGCAGGATGCCGGCGATGAACAAGGCCGCCGGCCAGGTCAGCAGCCGATGGATCCGATGCATGGTCAAGCCCCCCGTGTTGCGCTCTTGCTCTCAGGAGACCTCGCGCGCCCTTCGGCGTTACGCCAGAAAATGCCGGCTTCCGGCAAACCGGGAAATCGGGCAGACACCGCGCATCGAATGGGGAGAGAGATGAATGACACGACGACTGACGTGCGTGCTCGCCGGCGCGCTGCTGATGGGCCTTGCCACCGGCTCCGGCCGGCCGGCTGCGGCGGCCGATACGCCCGGGGTAACCGCGACCGAGATCAAGATCGGCAACACCGACGCCTATAGCGGTCCGGCCTCGGCTTATGGCGTGATTGCCAGGCTCGAGACCGCGTTCTTCCAGATGGTCAACGACCAGGGGGGCGTCGCCGGCCACAAGATCAATTTCATCTCCTACGACGACGCCTACAGCCCGCCCAAGACGGTGGAGCAGGTGCGCCGCCTGGTGGAGGAAGACCAGGTCGCGCTGCTGTTCAACACGCTGGGCACGCCCACGAATTCCGCGATCCAGCGCTATGTGAACCAGAAGAAGGTGCCGCATCTGTTCATCTCGACCGGGGCCGACAAGTGGGGCGACTACCAGCACTTCCCCTGGACGATGGGCTACCAGCCCAGCTACCGGACGGAAGCGCAGATCTACACCAAATACATGCTGCAGCAGAACCCCGACGCCAAGCTGGGGATCCTGTATCAGAACGACGATTTCGGGAAGGACTACCCGGCCGGGGTGAAGGACGTGCTGGGCGCCGGCTACGGATCGGTCGTCGTCAAGGAGGTCAGCTACGAGACCTCCGATCCGACGATCGATAGCCAGATTGCCACCTTGCAGGGCGCCGGCGCCGATGCCTTGCTGGTCGCCGCGACGCCGAAATTCGCCGCCCAGGCGATTCGCCGCGTGCACGAGCTGGGCTGGAAACCGCTGTTTTTCATGACCAACGTGGCGATTTCCGTGGGGTCGGTGATGACTCCCGCGGGACCGGAGAACGGCATCGGCATCGTCAGCACCAACTACCTGAAGGATGCGACCGATCCGGGTTTCGCCAACGATCCGGGCATGCAGGAATGGCGGGCCTTCATGGCGAAATACATGCCGAATGCCGACATGACCGACAACAGCTATGTCTTCGCCTATGGCGTCAGCAAGGTGATGCTGCAGGTGCTGAAGCAGTGCGACGGCGACTTCTCACGCGAAAACATCATGAAACAGGCCGCGAACCTGCATGATCTGGCGGTGCCGACCCTGCTGCCCGGCATCAAGGTCAACACCAGCCCGACCAATTTCCACCCGATCCGGGCGATGCAACTGGAGAAATGGGACGGCAAGACCTGGCGCCTGTTCGGCGACATCATCGAGGGCAGCAAGCCGTAGACTTTGACTCCCCCCCTCCCCTTGAGGGAGGGGGCTGGGGGGAGGGGGCTCCGCCAGTCGAAGCGCCGAGCCCGCAGGCTACCTCCGACCGACCCCTCCCCCTAACCTTGGTCCGCTTCGCGGCCCAAGCCCTCAAGGGGAGGGGGAATGATTGGGCGACTCCTGCCTTCCAGCCCGCAATTCACGTCCCGTTCCCCGCCACCCGATCCTGCTCTAAGTTCGCTCTATGCATGTCACCTTGCTCGTCCCCGCGCCGTTCAACAGCCTGTCCGGCGGGTATGAATACGACCGCAGGATGGTTGACGGACTGCGCGCCCTCGGCCGCTCCGTCGATGTCGTCGAACTCGCCGGCACCCATCCGCTGACGGACGCCATCGCCCGCGATGCCGCCTGCGCCGCCTGGGATGCGCTCCCGACGGACACAAGGCCGATCATCGACGGCTTGGCCTTGCCCGCCTTCGCCGGCATGGATGACGCGCTCGCCGCCCGCGGCGCGATCGGGCTGATCCACCATCCAACCGCGCTCGAAACCGGCCTCAGCGACTCCGACCAGGCCGCCCTGCACCGTCTCGAACAGCGCCTGTATGCGCATCTCGGCCGGCTGATCGTCACCAGCGAACCCACCGCCGAACGCCTGATCGCGGACTTCGGCACAACCCCCAACCGCACCATCGTCGTGGTGCCCGGCACCGAC
>Ga0302157_10005948_pt1 | contig 12761 bp, 13 predicted proteins | sample I_Bog_N3_3_FD_193502 | JGI IMG/M metagenome (GOLD analysis project Ga0302157, IMG submission 193502) | Peat permafrost microbial communities from Stordalen Mire near Abisko, Sweden - I_Bog_N3_3 | ecosystem: Environmental > Terrestrial > Soil > Wetlands > Peat | place: Sweden: Abisko, Stordalen...
GGCCGCCCACAGCGCAACGCTGGAGACGAAGGCGGTGATGAAAGCGGCGACGGCGGCGGCCGTGCGCAACGTCTCCTCGAAATGCTGGCCCGTGATCAGGATCGACTCTCCGAGTGCGATCAGGATGAAAAGGCGGCAACGCTCGGCCATGTGCTCGCCGGAGATCGTGTAGTCCGTTGTCCTGGAACGTCCAAGACCCGGAACCGGAAAGCCAATGGCAACCCCCAGCACGTCGATGACGACGGCGATCGTCCAGAGCGCGACGCGCGTTTCGCCATGCACCCAGCCTCCTGCAAGCCACACCACGCTTGTCACCGACCACCAAACGAGCGCCCGCTGGAACACCGGCCCCAACGCATGCCGCCCCAGCACGGCCACGGCGAACACGGTTCGAAAAATCTGGACGCCCGTGTACGCCGCGGCGAAGACAAGCCCGTTCTGCTCGAAGGCCGTCGGCAGCGAGCCGGACATGACCAGGCTGGCGAGCATCAACGCGACCAGCACCAGCCGGACGGGCCGCTTGTCCGGGTCGAAATAGTTCGTGAACCAGGCGGTGTAGTTCCAGGTCCACCAGACGGCCAGGAGCAGGAGCAGGCTCCGACCGGCGCCCGCCAGCGTCAGGTCGTGTTGCAAATGCTCTGTGAGCTGGGTGATCGCCAATGCGTAAACAAGATCGAAGAACAACTCGATCGAGGTGACGGGAGTCTCCCCATTGCCGCGCCTGCGCAACAATCCGCGCCACTTCTCAGTCATCGAACCCCTTCGTACGGATGGCGCCGCCGGAGCACGTCTCGTGCTCCACGGCTCGGCCAGTGGCCAGCGTCACAACAGGCGCGCAACTACCTGATCCGCGGCGCGGATACAGCCTAGCTTCGCAAGGATATTGTCGATGCCGAAGCGATGCAACCCGGTATTGAACGGCGCCATCGCGTCCTGTGCGACGACCCGTCCGGATCTCAGGGCCACCGCCGCACGCGCCTCGGCGAGCACCGACAGTGCACGGTCGAGATCGGCGGCACACGTACCCGCAGGGACGTCCCACGCGGCTGCGTCTCGATCACGGGTTCGCAGCCGATCGCCTGGCTGGCGGTCCGGGAGCCCGCAGACGTCGTCGAGATCGTCGCCACGGAGGCTCGGACGCCGTTGTCTGGGCGATCGATGCGATAGTCCGGGGCGTTGTCGCTCTCCTTGTCGCCGGGGACGAACTTGACATTGACGTTGAACGTCAGGGTGCGAGCGGTGCCGGCGACGCTGTTGCCTCGCGCGGTGAAGGTGCCCTGAGATGTTGGCAGCCACCATCAAAGAAAGGGACGCCCGTTGACTGCTTTGGCGCTGCGCTCGCGATTCGACAAGGCCCGCAAGGCGGCAGGCGTCAGCTTCCTGCTTCGCGACATCCGCGTGAAGACTGCAGGCGATACAGGCGACCCGTCCCACCCGCAACCGCCGGCGCTCTGGCGTAGCCATCGCATCCGCCTGGGTTGGCCATGCGCCCCTTCGGCAATGCGCCGTCAGCGCGTTTCGGTGGCGCGCGCCGTGATGTCGATCACTACTTTTCCGCGCGTGCGGCCCGTGGCGAGCGCGCGGTAGGCCGCGCCGAGCTGGTCGAGCGCGAACACGTGGGAGACGAACGGCTTCAGCAGGCCGGCGTCGACCAGCGCGGCGATTTCCGCGAGCTGCGCGCCGTCCGGACGCGTCAGCGGCCCGTGGAACTCGGCACCGCGCGACGCCGCCAGCTCCACATACTTCGACACACCGGCCGCCGCCGCCTTGGCCACCGGCTCGGGCAGGCCCATCGACGCGAAGGCCTGCGCGTCCGCGGTCTTGACGAGGCCGACATAGCGTCCGCCCGGCGCCAAGCTGAGGATGGAGCGCTCGATCAGGTCGCCGCTGACACCGTCATAGACCACGTCGTAGGGGCCGTAATCCTCGAAGCGTTCGTGCGTGTAGTCCACCGCCCGGTCGGCGCCGAAGTCGCGCAGGAAGTCCTGGTTGGACGGACCGGCGGTCGCGGTGACGTGCGCGCCGATGTGCTTGGCCAGCTGGATGGCGAACGTGCCGACGCCGCCCGCGCCGGCCTGGATCAGGATCCGCTCGCCGCGCTTCAAGTGCGCACGCTCGAAAAACGATTGCCACGTGGTCAGGGCGACTGTCGGCAGGCTAGCGGCCTCGCCGTGCGACAACGTGACCGGCTTCTTCGCGAGCAGCGCTTCCGGCACGACGGCGCGTTCGGCGTAGGCGCCCGGGGCACGGTTTGGCAGGCGCGCGTAGACCGCGTCGCCGGGTTCAAAGCGCGACCCTGCCGGCGCCTCGCGCACGATCCCGGAGACGTCGAAGCCGGGCACCTGCGGGAAGGCATACGGCAACGCCGCGCGTAACGCGCCTGCGCGCATGCCGAGCTCGACCGGATTGACGCCAGCAGCCAACACGTCGATGAGCACGAGGCCGTCGCCTCGCACCGGGTCGGGGACGTCGCCGAACGACATGACCTCGTCGTCGCCATAGTCGGTGAGAAAAGCTGCCTTCATAGTCGCTGCTCCAGTGGATGTGAGGCCCCGACTGTATCGATAGTCTCATTATTGAACTTTTGAAGCCGAGCCAAATCCTTACGGCGGATCAGGGAATCAGGCCGATCGTCGGCGCTTGCGATTCGGCTTCAGTTGAACGTCGGCCAGGGCGACGGCACGTCCCTTCGAAGAACGCACCTCGATGCGCTCCAGTACGCTGCCGTCCACCGCGTCGACCATGTCGGCCGGATGCGGCTGAGGCGCGAACAGCCAGCGGTCGCCCCATTGGCGAAGGGCGACGATGGTGGCGAGCAGATCCTCGCCCATCGGCGTGAGGATGTATTCGAGGCGCTTGGCGTTCTCGGCGATGGGCTGGCGCGCGAGCACGCCGCCAGCCACCAGCTTCTTCAGCCGGGCCGTGAGCAGGTTGCGCGACATGTCCAGGCGCTCCTGGAAATCGTCGAAGCGCCGCACCCCTGCGAACGCCTCGCGCAGGATCAGCAGGCTGCCCCATTCCCCGATCAGGTCCACCGCCCGCGCCATCGGACAGTCGACGTCCGCCCATACCTTGCGCTGCATAGAAACAAGCCTCCGCTCATGCCGTTCGATGCGCCATTTCAACATGGCGGCATGTGCAGGAGGCGCGGTAGTTTCAATCGCGACGCATGTTCGCGACCGCCTGTTCGTCAGGAACGCTCGCGGCCGATCGCATCGATCTGGACTTCCAGACAGGACAAAACCATTGCCAGCTCGACCGGCCCGATCGTCGGCCATTGCAGCGTGCGCAAGGCGATGCTGCGGCCGGACTGGAATGCAAGCCGGCTGGAGATGAGCAGCAGCGCCTGGATGCGGGCGATCAGTCGCGTGGTGAGGTCGACGCCGGGCTGCCAGAAGCCGCCGTACAGGATCTCGAACGCCGGACCAGGTTCGCGCAGTTCTCGTGCGACGAACTGCGCCGATGAACTCAGCGCGTGGTTCGTGGCGCAGGTCCTGCCGCTGGAAGGCGTGCTCGAGCGCTACCTGCGCCGCAACTGGCGCGACGTCGACGGGATCGCCGACCTGCGCCAGGAGGTCTACGCATGCGTGTACGACGCCTGCGCCGACACCCGGCCCGACTCGGCCCAGGCCTTCGTGCTGTCCACCGCACGCAACCCGCTGATCGATCGCGCGCGGCGCGCGCAGATCGTGTCGATCGAGACCTTTGCCGACATGGACTCGCTGGCCCCCACCATCGACGAATTGAGCCCCGAGCGATATCTGGCCGCGCGCAGCGAACTGCGCCTGCTTCAGGTGGCGCTGAACCTGCTGCCCGCGCGTTGTCGCGAGGTGATCGAGATGAGAAAGATAGAAGGACTGTCCCACCGCGAAGTCGCCATCCGCATGGGCATCACCGAAGACACCGTGGAACGCCACGTCTCCATCGGCGTGCGGGCCCTGGCCGCCGCCCTGCAGGCCACCGGACTCGGCAGCGGGATTCCGAGTGCGCGCCGGCCGCAACGCAAGGGACAGGTGCGCCTGGCTGAACGAATCGACCGCGCACCGCGTGGCCTACCCGGGCCTGCAGCATGCGTGGCGGCGCGGCGATCCTGGGCACCAAGTTCTCGCTCTACCGGGAGGGCGATCAGCTGCGCGTCTCCGTCCTGGAAGGCCGAGTGCAGGTGGACACCAACGACGAGCACGCCACGGTACTGACCCGTGACGACGCCGCCATCGCCGAGGCGCGCAACGTCCTCGTGACACGCAAGACGCCACAGGAACTCGATGCCAGCCTCAGCTGGATGCACGGCAAGCTGGTGTTCGACCAGGCGACCCTGGGCGACGCCGCGCGCCAATTCAATCGGTACAACCACCGCCAGCTCGTGATCAGCGACGCGGCGGCGGCGCAGATCGGCATTGGAGGCGTGTTCGACGCCGACAACGTCGATGCATTCGCGCGGCTTCTGCACGCCGGCTTCGGGCTCGCCGTGCAAACCCAGGGCGACGAGATTCGCGTCTCGACGCCGACGTCCTGACAGGCTGCCGAATTACAAGCTACAAGCGCTGCACCGCTTCACGCACCCTGCTCGCTTTTTCACCGTGTCCTGCTTCTTGGGTACACCTTCGGGTATCGCTGGCGACGCGGCGCCCGACAAGGCCTCGCGCGGCGGCGCTGACGAAAAGGCTCGGCATCGCTGCGCAAAGTCGGCCAGCTGAAACGCTCTGACGTCCTCCAGAGAGAAGGCGTCGCCCCAGGCCATCGCCAACTCATGGTCGATGCCAGGGTATTGCACAACGCTAACCAAGTCGTACCAAGGCGCCGGTTCAAGCCCCTCACGGTGAACGTAGAACGAGAAGTTCTTGCCGTGAGCGTCACAGTTGCCAACGAGGAACTGGAACAAGGCCCACCTGAGCAAGGTCATGCGCGCCACGGCCTTGTTGACGGTCTGCTCGACGCGATGGAACAGCAATTCGAGGCTCACGCCATCCCGGATATTGCGAGCGTGCTCCCCACTGTCCCAATTCCGCTCGTACTTGTAGCTCTCGGGGAGGTCTGAGGCCTGGCAGGCGTCGATGATGTGCAGGCGCTGCACCGCGGGCTCGTCGGCGCCTTTCCCGTCCACTGGCGTGATGCGCGACTCTTCGTCTGTCAAGTTGACCTGGTCGCTGCCTTTGGGGACGGCCTCGGGCGGCTCGGGCTCCTTGCCGCGCGGCTTCTTGCCGGCGTCGCGCTGGACCTTGCGCTTGGCCTGCTTGGCCTCGAACTCCTGCTGCTCGGCCTTGAAGCGTTCGACGGCGCGTGTCGTGGTCGGGGGTGCGTGTTGGCTGCCGCGTAGCGCAATGCCACCGAGTCGTAGCTCGCGCGTTCGATCTTGCGGCTCGAATGCACGCCGTTGGCATAGCCGTAGATCAGCAGCCCCGGCAGCACGGCCGGGTGGTGCGCTGCCGAGCCGCGGCCCGCGTACTGCTTGGTCAAGTCGTCCAGATCAAGACGGTCGATCACTTCGACGACGAGGCGCGCCAGGTGGTCACTCGGCAGCCACTCGTCTACCGAGGGCGGCAGGAGGTACGCGGTGGCGCGGTCATCTCCTCGCGCGGTGCGCAGCGATTGCGAGTCGTGAAACATAGGGACTCCGATGCGCATCATGAAGCCCAAGTGCGAGCCCAGCCTGATGAATCCCGGACGACGGCTCTACAACCAGAGACGGTCCGTCGGGCGCGAAAGCCATCCCCCTGTTTTCGCTGCGAAGCGGACGTTGGTTTGCCGTACAGACCGCGTTCCACCGGGCTACGCCGGCCGCGGCAGTGCGCTGCAGCGGCACCCGGCGCGTCAGCGCTTGTGGCGATCGTTCTTGCCGTACTCGACACCTTGCTGCACCGCCGCGTCGACGTTCGACTGGCCCGCTGGAGACGACGACGTGTTCACGCCCACCCCCGGCTGGCCGCCGGGCAGCGCGCCGGTCTGCACCGGTTGATCGCGGCGCTCGCTCGGCGAGAGCGTGTCCTGCTTGCCCTGCGACGAGTGATTCGTATTCATGGCCATCTCCGTCAAAGCGTTGATTCGACAACGGCGGCAACCGACATTCCCGGGCGCCGCCTCACAGTCGTGCCGTTCGCTACGGTCGGTCGATGGCGGAGGCCGATTCCGCCGAGGCCGTGTCTGATTTGCAGCGTTGCAGCCGTCGCGCCATGCTCCTGCAAGTCTGCTTTCGCATTCACAGCTGCGGTTCGCACCTGCGCTGAAGGTAGATCCGATTTTCCAGTTCCCTACTGGAAACGAATCGAAAGGGAATTCCGTCGAGCCGCAAGGAGCGCTGAAGAGTCGGGCGCCCGTCCTCAGCCTGCTGGCTGCTGCAGCAAGAGGACGTGCAAGCTCCCAGTCGGTGATTGGCCAGTGGGCTCGCCGCTGACGAAGACGATGCGGTCTCCCGACGGCGACCAGGCCGGGAAGCAGGCCGGTGCCGGGCCGTTGGTCAGCCGCTGGCGCTGCGACCCATCGCTGCGGGCCGCCCAGATCTGGCTGGCGCCATCGCAGGCGCTGGAAAACACGACCCAGCGGCCGTCGGGCGACGGGTAGGGCGTCACGAAGTTGGTCGCCTCGTCGATGCCGCCGAGCCGCGTCGCACGGGCACCGTGCTCGGCCGCCTGGCGATACGCCGCGGAGACGCCGTGTCGCTTCGAGTGAAACACGATGTCCCGGGCACCCGGCAGGAACCAGGCCTGATCGGCCTGGTCCGCGCCGATCGTGAGCGGCTGGATGCTTGCGCCAATCGCGCCCTCGAACAGATGCGGGCTCCGCGCACCGATGATCCGGAAGAACAGGAAACGACCCGCTGCGTCGGGTGACGTCGTCGGGCCGTAGTCGGCTTCGTCGGCCACAGGTTGTGTCAGCGGAACGCATGTCTTCTGCACGAGGTTGGCGCGCCAGATGGACGAAGTGCCGGAACGGTCGCTGACGAAGGCGAAGTCGTCTTGTGCGAAGAAAGCGGCGCGTCCCTGCACCTTCGTTCCGCCTGCATTGCAAAGGTCGATCGGCTCGCAGGTCGGTGCGCCCTGCGCATGCAGCCGCAGCGCCCAGAGTTGCGAGCCTGAGCCCGTCTTGCGCTCGAACACGATGGACGCGCCGTCCAGGTTCCAGTTGGGTCGAAGATCGACGGCGGAGCCGTCGGTGAGTTGCGTGATCTTCACGACAACCAGCTTGTCCATGGGATCCTCCGGAATGTGGGACAGGGAGGCGACGCCTATCGGGAAACCTGCAGCACGCTCGCCGTCCGCCTCGGCGACGACGACCAGATCGCGGCGGCATTCGGAATGCAGTGGCGGGTCAACGGCTTGCGCAACGCGCCTACCGCATCGACGATGGCGGCGTCCGCTGGGCTGGACATGAACCCGACGATCACGTCGACGATGACGGCGGTTCTGCGGTCTCTGAGCGCGCAGATGCTGTCGAAGTGAGGTGCACTCATGGCGAGCTGTTGGCAAGCGCAATGCCTCCCCGCATCAGACAGCAGCGACGAACTCGGCAATCCCGCATGACATTGCGCGTGGCCGCAGGGCTCGGTAACAATGCGCCATGCTCGCCTCCCAGACGCCGCCTTCATCGGAAACGATTTTACGGCTGCTTTTCGAACAGGCGCCTGGCTTCATCGCCGTTCTTCAAGGCCCGGATCACTTGTTCACGCTGTGCAACCCGGCGTACCAGACCCTGGTCGGGGAAACCCGCAAGGTCATTGGGCGAACGGTTGCAGATGCCATACCGGAGGCGCGGGAGCAAGGCTTTCTGGCGCTCCTGGACCAGGTCATGACGTCCGGCGTGCCCTACGTTGGTCGGCGCATTCCCTTCACCGCGGTGGACGTTGCTGGAGCGGTCGCCAAGCCGCGCTACCTCGACTTCGTCTACCAGCCGATCCTGGATGCCACGGGAAAACCCACGGGTGTATTCCTGGAGGGGCACGATGTCACCGATCAGGTCGAGTCTGAAAGGCTGCTGGAACTTGCGGTAGAGCAGCGAGACGCTCAAGCGCGAATTTTCGACATTGCGTTGTCGAGCATTCAAGACTTCACCTACACGTTCGACCGTGAGCATCGATTCACGTACTGCAACAGAGCGTTGCTCGCCTTGCTCGGGTTGCGACTAGACGAAGTGGTCGGCAAGTCGTTTCTCGAGTTGCCGTACGAAAGAGGGCTTGCACAACAACTGTGCGATGAGATCGAAAACGTCTTCACAAGTCGCCGCCAGGTCGTCGGCGTGACCTACTACATGAGCCCGACAGGCTCCGACGGCCACTTCGAATACATCTTCAACCCGGTGTTTTCGCCCAACGGAGCGGTCGTTGCAGTTGCAGGTTCCACACGCGACATCACGCAACGTCTGAACCAGGAGCGGATGCTCGCGGAGTTGATCGAGTCAGAACGAACGGCACGCGCCGACGCGGAGCGCGCAAGTCGCATGAAGGATGATTTCCTCGCAACGCTCAGCCATGAACTCCGTACGCCGCTCAACGCTATCCTGGGTTGGGCGGAAGTCCTTCGCAGCGGCAAGCTCTCGCCGGAGAAGATGCAGGACGGCCTGGAGCGGATCGCCCGAAATTCGCGCGTTCAGGCACAGCTCATTGCGGATCTCCTCGACGTCAACGCCATCGTCACGGGCAAGGTTCACTTGAACCGAGAACGGATCCAGTTGCAGACGCCGTTGCTCGCTGCGTTCGATTCGGTACGTCTCGACGCTTCGAACAAGGGCGTCTCGCTCGTTTTGAGCAAGCTGGATGGCGAGAGGGAACTGTTTGCCGACAGCAGGCGGCTGCAGCAGGTGTTCTCGAACCTGTTGACCAACGCGCTGAAGTTCACCGAGGCCGGCGGCTCGGTCGACATCTCCGCCGATTTTTCGGAAGATGCGGTTGTCATCGTCTTCGCGGATACCGGGATCGGCATCAAACCTGATTTTCTGTCTCACTTGTTCGAACGCTTTTCGCAAGCCGACAGCACGTCCACGAGAGGCTATGGAGGCCTTGGACTGGGGCTGTCCATTTGCAAGAGCCTGGTTGAACTTCACGACGGGGACATCGTGGCCACGAGCCCGGGCCACGGAAAGGGCTCCACATTCTCGGTGACGCTTCCGCTGTCGCTGGAATCCGAGCCCGTGGCTCGCCTGCAACCGCAGGAAAAGTTTCGCTCCGGTGCGATGCCGAGCGACGACGAAGCGCGTGCACTTCGGGGACGCTGCGTGCTCGTCGTCGATGACGATCATGACGGCGCAAGCATGTTGATCACGCTGCTCGGTCAGTACGGCGCCGAGACCGTGTTCGCACAGAGCGCGGAGGAAGCACTGTCCGTCATCGAAGCGACTCCCGTCGCGCTGATGCTCTTGGACATCGGGATGCCCAAGACCGATGGCTATGAACTGCTACGCCAAGCGCGAAAGACGACGCAAGCGCCCGCCATCGCTCTGACAGCTTTCAGCCGCCCTCAAGATCGTCAGCGTGCGTCGGACGCAGGCTTCCATGCCCATGTCTCGAAGCCGATCGAACCTGCGATCGTTGTGGCCCTTTGCGCGGAGGTGCTGCGCGTTACCCTCACGGCCCCTCAGTGAATTGAGACCAGGCTTTGCAGCCGATAGCGGCCGTTCGACGGTGCACTGTCGAAGACCGCTGACGCTGCAACGCTGCCGTGTCGCCGGCAGAACAGTGCGGCAAACAGCCGTTCGCTCTCGCCAACGGGCAGTGCGCACTTTCCTCTCACACCGGGACAGCGTTGGCAGCGATCAAGGCTTGCTCATCGCCTGATCCAGCCACGCGAACGCGCGCTCGTTGAACAGCGAGCGCGCGCCCATCTCGCAGTGGTCGCCCGCGCCTTCGTCGGCTCGAAACTCGATCCAGGCCTTTGCCGACGTGAGCTGGTCATAGGCCATGGAAGCCGTTGCGCCGATCTCGTCGTGCTCGGCGCGGCATACCAGCGTCGGGCAGCGTACGTTGCCGATGCGGCCTTCCAGCGTATAGCGGCGCGTCTCCTCCACATAGGCCAGCGGATCGGCGAGGCCGTGCACTTGCATACCGCGACGCAGCGTCCAGCCGCGTGTTGGATGCCGAGCTCGTCGACGCAGCATCGCCCCGAGCAGCGCGATGGCCCACGGCGCGCGCCGGCGCACAGGTGTGCGCAAGACGGGTGGCATCCTGGTGAGGAACTCTTCGTGAAGAGCGTGCTGGCCCGGATCGAGCAGCAGCGCTGCCAGGCGTGGCTCGCCGCTGGCCGCGCGGAGCGCGAGATGGCCACCCAGGCTGATCCCCAGCAGCGCAATGCGCGACGCGTCGACCCCAGGCTGCATCGCGATCAAGTCCACGACGCGAGCGATGACGACCTCCCAGTCGGGGCGCATCGCCACGCCTTGTTGCAACAGCGCACTGCCCTGCCCGGGGCCATCGAAGCAGACTGCGTTGAAGCCGCGTGCTACCGCCGCAGAACCGCTGAAGAACCAGCACTCCTCGGCGTTGCTGTCGTAGCCACCGTTGATGATCACCGTCGGGCGCGGGCACTCGTCCGCTGCAGCGTTGAAGAGCCAGCCGTGCAGCGGCGTACCCTCCATGTCGATCGTGACCTCGCGCGCCGGCGTGTCGCCCAGTGCCGCCGCCGCGCGGAAGCAGTCGCGCTGGCCGCGGTCGCAGACAGCCGCGGCAATGGTATCGGGCGATCCGAGCAGGAAGACGCCCGCGGTGCGCAGGTAGTTGGCCGCACGCAGGTAGGCACCACGAGCGCTGGCGCGGCGGCCGGCGCGGCGCTCACGGGCTGCCGCCTCGGCAAGCCGCTCGCCGGCTGCATGCCATTGGGTGTGCCAGCTCGCGAGATCGCCGTCGACGATGCCGCGTGTCACGGCCAGGCATTCGCCGATCTCCGCGCCACCTGCGTGCGCATGGCCTGCGGCTCGAAGCCATTGCAGATTGAATGTCGGGTCGCGGAAAGGAGCGAAGTGGGATTGCATGGCCTCATCGTCGCGCCCTGCATGATTGCCGTAAAGTGCAATCTTTCGAACTCATCATTAACTTCCATGCATCCCGCGATGATCGCGTTGCTGCCCGCGCTCGACGCCTTGCTGGACGAGGCCAGCGTCACGCGCGCCGCTGAACGAATGCATGTGAGCCCGCCAGCGATGAGTCGCACGCTGACCCGGCTGCGCGAACTGCTGCAGGACCCGCTACTGGTGCGCGCCGGCCGTGGGCTGGTATTGACGGCGCGCGGCACGGCCTTGAAGACGGAGGTGCGTCAACTGGTCGAACAGGCGACACACCTGTTGTCGCGCGATGAGACGCGTCTGGCGGACGCCCAGACTCGCGTGGTGAGCATCCGCGCAGACGATGGCGTGGCCGCCCTGCTTGGCGCTCGGCTGCTCGCGCGCGCCGCCGTCGAAGCACCGGGCTTGGTGCTGCGCTTCGTTGCCGAGACCGACGAGGATGTCGACGATCTGCGCCATGGTCGAGTCGACCTCGACATCGGCGTGTTGATGGGCGAGTTGGGAGAACTGCAATACGAGGCGCTGTTCGAGGACGAGTGGACACTTTTGATGCGCCAGGCACACCCCCTCGCGCGCGGCGCATTGACGCTGCAGCGCCTGGCGCACGCCGAGCACGTGCTGGCTTCGCGCAAAGGGCGGCTGTCCAGCCCGCTGGACATCGCGCTGCGCGGCCTCGGCCACGCGCGCCGCACGCGTCTGGTGGTACCGACTCACCTGGCCGGCGCCGCCGTGGTGGCGTGTAGCGATGCCGTCATGCTGATGCCCGCTTCACTGGCACGGGGTGTCGCTTCGTTGATGGACGTGCGTTCGCGACCGCTGCCGTTGGCATGGCCGCGCGTGGCAATCGGGATGTGCTGGCACGCACGATTGGAGCGAGACGTGACGCACGCGTGGTTGCGTGACCAAGTACGCACGCTGGCGCTAGAACTGGGCCACGCGTGAGCGGCGCTCGTCGCTCTTGTATCGGAGGGGCTGATCAGAGAAGGTCCTTTGACTCACCCTGCAAGCTTCGTTCGGAAACCGGCTGGCGCCTACGCTGCGAGCGCCTTCGAACGGCCTTCAGATCAACGAGCCTCTGCATCCTTCAGCACCAGGACGCGGAAAGTCCCAGCAATGGCCTCGGGCCGGCTCGACTTGGCCGCGCCGGAGGCTGCCTGCGGCTTGAAATCCGCGGTCGGCGAATACAGCGCGTGTTCGTTCGGCTCCGCGGCGATCGTCCGCGCGCCCAGCGCCGTCGGCAGCGTCGCGATCGTCTTGAACTTGCCTTCGCTCGTCTCGGCCACCACGCTGATCGTGCCGTCGCGGCCGTTGGCGCTGTAGGCCTTGCCGTCCAGCCACGCCACGCCGTCGGGCCCGTGGCCGATCGGGGCTTGGCCGATCACGCTGCCTTGGACGGCATCGCTCACGACCATCACGCCGTTGCGGCAGACCGAGTACAGACGGCCTTTCGGATCGATGGTCAGCCCGCTCGGTTCCTCGCAGGGCGCGAGGCTGTAGTGGCGTTCGATCTTCAGCGTCTGCGCGTCGAGGACGGCGAGTTCGCCCTTGTCCTCGATGTTGAAGTAGACGCGGCCGCGGCCGTCGACGACGGCGAACTCGGGCGCGCCCGGGGCGGGGATCGTGGCGAGCACCTTCAGCGATCGGGCGTCGATGGCGGTCACGTCGGATGAATCGCCGTTGAACGCGAAGACGCGGTGCGTCACGGGTTCGTAGACGATCGAATCGGGCTTCTTGCCGGCCTTCACCGTCTGCAACAGCTTGCCGGTCGTCGCATCGAA